>Ga0172367_10010049_pt1 | contig 10260 bp, 6 predicted proteins | sample Lak10m_FD_114542 | JGI IMG/M metagenome (GOLD analysis project Ga0172367, IMG submission 114542) | Freshwater microbial communities from Kabuno Bay, South-Kivu, Congo - kab_022012_10m | ecosystem: Environmental > Aquatic > Freshwater > Lake | place: Democratic Republic of the Congo: South-Kivu...
ACGGCAGAGTCATTGGTGTTACATCAGCGCGCGGGCTATGCCGCCGTGTATCGGATTTGGCAGGAGTTGAAGCTGTATCTGGATACCTTCGGGCGGCACGCTTCCATTTCCATGAAGTCGGTGGCGGAGCTGTACGAGGTGTGGTGTTTGCTGGAAGTACGGCGCATGTTGCTGGAGCTTGGATTTGTTGAAACCAAGAGCGAACGCGCGCAGTTGAATGGCAAGCGATTGGAGAAAACGCTGATTGAAGGCATGGGCGCAGCGTTCCATTTTTCGCGCGAGGATGGTATCAAGATCAAGCTGGTGCATGAGCCGACTTTCTCATCGACTAACAATCCCGCCTTTGGAAAAATCTATTCTTGGACGACCGAGCAGCGTCCCGATATTTTTCTGGAGGCGACGCTGGCCGATGGCGGCAAAGTGCAGTGGATATTCGATGCGAAATATCGTATCGATACCCATATCGACACGACCGATGTGCCGCCCAATGATGCCATCAACCAGATGCACCGCTATCGCGATGCGTTGATTCATGTGCATCAAACGGATGACCAGCAAGCCGAAAAGAGCCGTCCCATTTTGGGAGCGTTCGTGTTGTACCCAGGTTGTTTTGATGAGGCGAATAGCCTCAATCCTTATGCTGAAGCAATCGAGACGGTGGGGATTGGCAGCTTTCCGTTATTGCCGGGCAGTTGAAACGGTTGGCTTAAACAATTCTTGGCAACGCGATTCCCTCAACCACATGAGGCGCATTACGTCATACCTGAATCGGATCAATATCTGGCAGAAGATTCGGCACGCATCGCCACGATGGGGACGTACCTTGGCCGCTACAGCGACTTAACTTTGGCCACTTCGCTGGGGTCGGGGCGGAGCAAGGAATATCTTGAAAAATATCGAAACGGGATGGCGGGCTGGTATCACCTACCGGTGACAACAACCGATAAAAAATCTGTTGAGCGCAATGTGTTGCGTGAAGTGCGTTATCTCGCTGCTGGTGTCTATTTCAGCGATCAAAAAGATCGTGTCATTGCGCATCTGTATGAGGTCAAGTCGGTGCGGCTAGTAAAGCGGCATGAGATTTCTGTCGAGCAAGCTGGCAAGGTCAGTACGTCCAGCGATGACTATTGGCTGTTTGAATTGGGCTATGCAAGGCCGTTGGAATCGCAAATCAAGATGAGTATCCGCTCCGGCAGATTTCCTTTTGAATTGGTACGGGCGGCGGATCTATTGCAAGCACGGGATTGGAAAGCACTGACTAAACGCTATGCGTTGTTAACTTAGGCTGTAGGGAGGCCTCTTAAGTAAGGGACGTGCTGAGGTTGATGCGCTCGTGCTTACTGCTAAACACCGACAAAGATGATGGGCGTATCTCCAGCTTGCCAAGCTGGAAATTTCTGCATCACGCGCATCAATAATTTCGACTCTATGTAGCTCGTTAGCCAGTCGCGCAGTTTGGGGTAGGGCGCGCTGGCGAACCAAGCCGGATCGACGGCGGCGAACTGGCGTATGAAGGGCAGCAGGGCGGCATCGGCGATGCTCATGGTGTCGCCGAGCAGGTAGGGGGCGACGGCTAGATGCGTTTCCAATCTCATGAGAAATTCCTCGCCTAGTTCACGATAAAACGTCTGCGCGTGTTCGGCAAAACGTTCGGGATATTTGTAGCGATCCAGTGCGCGTTTGAAGGTGGAATCGTTCTCTGCCAGCAATGGCAGCGCGTCAGCCACATGACATTCGTTCTCGCCTAACCATGGGTGCGCGCCTTGGCTGCGCAAGGCCCACAGCATGATGTCCCAGCTCTCGTCTAGCACCTTGCCATTCGGCAATATCAGTACCGGCACGCTGCCCTTGGGCGATGCGCTAAGCATCGCAGCTGGTTTGTCGCGTAACACCACTTCGCGCAGTTCGACGCTGATGGCACTGGCGATCAGTGCACTGCGCGCACGCATGGCATAAGGGCAGCGGCGGAAGGAGTAGAGGATAGGGAGCGGCATGGCGGGTATTTTAGCGTTGATTTCGGGAGCAATTTTGCTTGGCAAGATGCTGATTAAATCGAAAAGCTAAACGGCTGTCACGCGGAGGCGCGGAGTGCGCCGAGAAAATCAAAATCGAAGCATCGTGGTTTTTCCCCGCGTACTCCGCGCCTCCGCGTGCAACGATTTTTTAGCTAGCCTAAGGATCGCGTACTTGATGCGTCCAATAACGTTGGTGTGTTTTGCGGTAGCGTTCCACATTCAAATCTTGCGCGTTCATCTCGACCAAGATCGCGCCATCTTCATCCGAGCGCAGTAGCTGTGCGCCGCTGTCGGCATAGCGTTGCACGACCTCTGCTTTGGGATGGCCGTAACGGTTGCGGTAGCCGTTGGTGAATACTGCGTAGTCGGGCAATACCGCCGCGACGAATTCGGGTGTGGAGGAGCTTTTGCTGCCGTGGTGAGGCACGACCAGTAAGGTGGCAGGAAGTTGCTCGGCGTGCTGTTGCAACAAGCGTTGTTCACTGCGTTTCTCGATGTCTCCGACCAGCAGGATATGTTGCGTGCCCAGGCTGATGCGCAGCACGCAGCTGAGTTCGTTGTCGTGCAATTTGACGGAGGTATCGGTATCCGGCGCGGGATGCAAAATCTCGAAGCGCACGCCGTCCCAAGTCCAATGGTCGCCATCGTTGCAATGCCGCTTGCCGTGCATGGTGTCGCTGGATGTTGGAACAGTTTGTAGCGAAAAATCTTGCAGCAACGGGCTGTCGTCGGGCAGGGATGACGCGACCCAGTCTATCGCCATGGCCTGCATCAGCGAGGTCGTACCGCCGGTGTGATCGAGGTCGTCGTGGCTGAGTATCAAACCGTCTAGGCGAGCGATGCCGAGCGCGCGCAGGGTCGGGACGAGGATGCGGTTGCCGCTATCAGACTCGCCAGAAAAATCCGGGCCGGTGTCGAACAGCAGCGCATGGTGCTGGGTCTGTACGCCCACCGCCAAGCCTTGTCCGACATCGAACACGATCATGCGCAAGGTGTCGGCTGCGGGGGGAGCGGGCGTGTTGAGGAACATCGGCAGCATCAATACCAGCCCTAGCCAGCGTGCCGGAATGCCGCGCGGCGCAAGGATGAGCAGCACGCCCAACATGCCGGAGACAATGCTCCAGACGGGCGGCGCGTGCTGCGTCCACACTGCTTGCGGCAAGTTGCTCAGCCATTCCAGAATCTGCATGGTGTAGTCCATTACGCTATGTGCCAGCCATAGCGGTACATCCCAAGGCAGGGCCGCACCCAGCAATGCCAGTGGTACGACCAGCAGACTCACCAAGGGAATGGCGATGGCGTTGGCCAGCGGCGAAACGATAGATACCTGCTGGAACAATGCCAGCAGTAGCGGGATTAAGCCTAGTGTCATGGCCCATTGCACGATGGCGTACTCTCTGAGCCAATGAGAGCGCCCGATGCGATGCGCGGTCACGTACAGGATGAGGGCCACCGCGCCGAACGACAGCCAAAAGCCGGGCGACAGCACCGCCCACGGGTCGGGCAACAACACGCCGAGCAAAGCGATGGAGAGAATCTGCCCCAGCGAGAAATTGCGCCGCAGCCACAACGCGGCAGCGACCGCGCCGACCATATACACGGTGCGTTGCGCGGGCACACCATAGCCAGACAGCAGGGCATAGCCGAGTGCGACCAGCAGTGCCACGAGTGCGGCAGTTTTGCGTGCCGCTAGCCATATCGTCAGACGCACGCTGCGCCGCCACAGCCAGTAAGTGAGCGCGAAAGCGACGCTGGCGAGCATGGTGATATGTAGCCCCGAGATCGACATCAGATGGTTTACGCCGGTGCGCGTGTACACCTGCCATTGGTGTTGCGGGATGCTGCTCTGGTCGCCTATCGCTAGCGCGCTCAACACGCCCACATAAGGCACATCGCTCAGTGTTGCGCTGAACTTGTCGCGCACCGCCTCGCGCCAACTTTCGATGCGATACATCACCCCAGCGGCGCGCGCGTCCAAACGCCGGTTGTCGCCCTTGTTATGCACATAGCCGAGCGCGCGGATGTTGTTCTCCAGTGCCCATATCTCAAAGTCGGAGCCATGTGGATTGCAGGTGCCATGCGCTTGCTTGAGGCGCACCGTGAACTGCCAGCGTTCGCCCGTGTGGACCTGAACAGGTTCGCTGCGTTCATCGAGATAGGTGCTGAGATAGATATGCGCTGGGACGCTGACTGCGGGCGTGAGGGTCTGTTCCACAGCGAAAGCGAAACGTTGACCGCGTTCGCTGACGCGCGGCAATTCTGCGACCACGCCGATGACGCTGATGTCGCGCCCCTGCCATTCATAAGGGAGTGTGACCGCAAGGCGTTGCTGTGCCTGATAGGCCGCGTGATAGAAACCCAGAGCGCAGGAAAACACCGCGATGAGCAGCAAGCGCAACAGGTGCAGGACGAGGTTATGGGCGCGGATGACAAGCAGCAACGGTACTGTCAGCAACAGCCATGCCCAGAAAAAATTCGGCAGTGCGGCTTGCTGTTGCAGTAGCCACACACCGAACGCGAAGCACAGGGTGAACAGAACCATGCGCGCAGCTTACGCCGCGACTAGAATGCCGTCATGCGTAAACGTTTACAAAAATGGCTGCCCGATGCAACGACGATAAAAAAATATCGCTGGCTGCAACCGTTCGCCCATCTTTTGCAACACCATAATTTGTGGCATCTGCATCGACGCTCCGTCGCCGCAGGCGTGGCGGTGGGACTGTTCGCGGGACTCATTCCCGGGCCTGTGCAGATGTTGGCGGCGGCGTTGCTGGCGATCAAGTTGCGCGTCAATCTGCCGGTGGCGTTGTTTACCACCCTGTACACCAACCCCTTCACCATCCTGCCGCTGTATGTGCTGGCCTATCAATTGGGCAGTTTGGTCACAGGGCATCAGGTAGCGCTGTCCCTGACCTTGCCGGACTTGCATTGGCACAACTGGCTAAGCGAGTTGTGGAGTTGGCTGGCCGCACTCGGTCAGCCCATACTTGTTGGCTTGCCTTTGCTGGCCGTACTGTTAGCCGGCTTAGGTTACGCGTTGGTGCGCCTCGCTTGGCGGGTCATGGTGGTATTGCGCTGGCGTGCCCGAGCGATAAGTCGTAGCCAGCCACGATTCTGAACAGCGCCGTTTTTCGGGCACTTATCGAGCCTTCTCTGCGCACGACTCGCGCTTAAGCTGAGAGCCTCTCGAACTACGGGTAGGTATGTCCCGCAATGAATAGCAGTGTCTCACTACAGAAAACGCAAGCTGCGCTACAGCCAGGACGATGGCCGCTGCTGCACAAGGTATATGCGCTGGTAGGAGCGATGACCTTGTTAATGGTTTTGCTCATGCTATTGCCGACGACACACAGTCTGCGCGGCATCGCGGGTTACTTGCCGCTGCATACTTTGCTTGAGACGCTCTCGGTATTTGTTTCTTTGCAGATATTCACGGTAGGTTGGCACGCCTATCATCGCGCTGTAGCGGGGCAGCATCTGTTTATCTCTTGTGCCTTTCTCGGCGTGGCTTTGTTGGATTTTAGTCATGCCATTTCCTATGCCGGGATGCCGGATTTCATCACCCCAAGTGGCGCGGAGAAGGCCATCGATTTTTGGCTGGCAGCGCGCAGCCTAGCCGTTATCGCCTTACTTATCGTCGCCATTCGTCCTTGGGATAGCCTGGTTTCCAGAAGCTCGCGCTTTTTGCTATTGGGCTTGGTGGTCGGGTGTGTTGCGCTGGCACATTGGGTGTTTTTGCTGCATCCCACTTGGATGCCTTCGACCTTCGTGCCGGGCACAGGGTTGACCGCCTTCAAAATCGATTTTGAATATGTGTTGGTGGTGCTCAGCGTCTATACGGCTTTGCGCTTTTGGTATCGTCGCCACGAGCAGGCGCTGTTCAATGCGGCTTGGTTATGGGCAGCCGCTTGTGCAATGGCCCTGAGTGAGTTTTTGTTCACGCGCTATGCCGATGTAACCGATGCTTACAATTTGCTCGGCCATCTCTACAAGGTGGTGGCGTACTTCCTGCTTTATCGTGGCATCTTCCTCGCCACGATAGATCAACCTTATGCCCTGCTGCATGAGACGCAAAGTCGCTTGCAAGCAACCTTGGATGCGTTGCCTGACTTGTTGTTCGAAATTGATGCACAGGGGCGTTACCTGAATTACCACTCGCCGCGCGCGGAATCTTGGATGATGCCGTCGCAGCATTTGCTCGGCAAGACGCTGCAAGAGGTATTGCCGGCTGCCGCATTCGAGGTATGTATGGCCGCGCTTAGCGAAGCCGATGCACACGGCTATTCCCATGGTAAACAACTGGAGATGCCGCTACCCGATGGCACGACCCATTGGTTTGAACTGGCCGTGTCGCGCAAGCCCGCCCCAAGCGACGCGACGTTTAACTATATTGTGTTGTCACGCGATATTACCGGGCGCAAACAGACCGAAGCCAGTCTGGCGCGTATGGGCAAGATGTATGCGGCGCTGAGCCAGTGCAATCAGGCCATGATGCGCAGCGGTAGCGAGGCCGAGTTATTCCCCATCATCTGTAGCAACGCGGTGCGCTTCGGCGGCATGCGCATGGCTTGGATTAGTTGGTTAGACCAGGATGGCAAGACGGTACGCCCCATCGCTGCATATGGCGAAGGGACCGAATATCTGCAAGAAATCGTAATCAGTCTGGATGCAAGCAGCCCCTACGGACACGGTCCCACCGGTATCGCGATGCGCGAAGACCGCCCCTATTGGTGTCAGGACTTCCGTCAGGATGCGGCAACTAACGCTTGGCGTTTGAAGGGCGAGCGTTATGGCTGGGTGTCTTCGGCTTCCTTGCCGTTGCATCGCAATGGTGTGGTGGTGGGCGCGTTGACGGTCTATGCGCCGGAGGTCGGCGCGTTCGACACAGCGCTGCAAAGCTTGTTGTTGGAGATGTGTATGGACATCGATTACGCACTGGAAGTATTCATGGGCGAAGCGATGCGTGAACAGGCGGAGTCTGAGTTGGATAGCTCGCGTCAGTTGCTACAGACCATTATCGATACCGCTCCGCTGCGCGTGTTTTGGAAAGATAAAAACTTGCGCTATATGGGCTGTAACCCTTTATTCGCAAGGGACGCAGGTAAAGACAATCCACGCGATCTGATCGGCAAAGATGACTACGATATGGCTTGGCACGAGCAGGCTGAGCGCTATCGCAATGACGATATGCGGGTGATGGCGACGGGTGAGCCGCGCTTGTTTTTTGATGAGCCGCAGACCACTCCAGAGGGCGAACAAATATGGCTGCGTACTTCTAAAGTGCCGTTGCGCAACAAGGCGCAGGAGGTGATAGGCGTATTGGGCGTTTATGAAGACATCACTCAGCAAAAACTTGCCGAGCAGCGTTTGCTTGGCGAGAGCAATTTGCGCAAGCAGATGATGGAAGCGCTGCCCGGCGTGTTCTACATGCTGGACGAGAACGAACATCTGTTGCTGTGGAACAATAACTTTGAGCGTTATACCCAGCGCAGTGGCGGCGAGTTGTCCAAGATGTCGCCACTCGATCTGTTCATCGCCAAAGACAAAGGCAGGGTGGCGATGGCGATTGCCAATACCTTTGAGAGCGGTGAGGCCTCGATAGAGGCCACCTTGCAGGCCAAAGACGGCAGCACGCTAGATTACTATTTGACTGGGTTGCGCATTGAGTTGGATGGTCTGCCGGTATTGGTTGGCATAGGTTTGGACATCGGTGAGCGCAAGCGCGCCGAGGCCAACCTGACTATGTTGTCGCTGGCGGTGGAGCAGAGTGCCAACTCCATTGTCATCACCGATCTGGATGCCAATATCGAATATGCCAATGCAGCGTTCAGCAAGATCACCGGATACACCCTGGATGAAGTGAAAGGGCACAACCCGCGCATTCTGCAATCCGGCAAGACGCCGCAGTCCACCTATCAAGAGATGTGGGAATCTTTAAGTGCAGGCAAGACCTGGCGCGGCGAGCTGATTAATCATCGCAAGGACGGCAGCGAATACACCGAGTCGGCGATGATCTCGCCGGTGCGCGGTACAGACGGTAAGGTGAAAAACTATCTGGCTGTAAAAGAGAACATCACCGAGCGCAAGTTGGCCGAGTCACAGATACAACAATTGGCCTATTTCGATCAATTGACCGGCTTGCCCAATCGCCGCCTGTTGGCGGACAGATTCGAGTTCGCACACTCGCTCGCACAACGCAACGGCGGGCAGCTTGCGGTGCTGTATATGGATCTGGATCACTTCAAGAATGTTAATGACAGTCTTGGTCATACCGTAGGCGATGCCTTACTCAAGGAGGTGGCGCAGCGTCTTAGAGGTATGCTCAGAGAGGGCGATGTGGTGTCGCGCCAAGGCGGCGACGAATTCATTTTGGTCTTGCCGGAGACCGATGCTGACGGAGCGGGCAAGGTCGCCAGTGAAATGATTGCGGCCATCTCTGAACCATGCCATATCGAACACTATGAGCTGGCAATCACACCGTCCATCGGCATCGCTATCTATCCCGACGATGGTGATGATTTTGAAACGCTGGCAAAGAATGCCGACGCGGCGATGTATCAGGTCAAGCAAGACAATCGCAACGGCTATCGCTATTTCACGGCGCAAATGCAAGCGCATGCCGCGCGCACCTTGTTGTTGAGTAGCGCACTGCGCCATGCGCTGGCACGCAACGAAATGTATTTGCAATACCAGCCGCAGATGTCGATACGTGGTGGACATGTGGTGGGCGCTGAAGCGCTGCTGCGTTGGCAGCATCCCGAGTTGGGCCTAATTTCGCCGCAAGAATTTATTCCCATCGCCGAAGATAGCGGACTAATTATCGCTATCGGTGCGTGGGTGTTGCGTACTGCGATGCAGCAACTGAAAGATTGGCTCGCGCTGGGTATGCCGCCTATGGTGATGGCAGTGAATCTCTCCGCCGTGCAGTTCCGTCATAACGATCTGACCGAAAGCGTGACGGCAGTGCTGGATGAAATCGGTGTGCCGCATGAATATCTGGAGCTGGAACTGACCGAAGCGGTCGCGATGGATGACCCGCAAGCGGCGGTGGCGGTGATGGATAAGCTGTATCAGCGCGGCATCCGCATGTCTATAGATGACTTCGGCACCGGCTACTCCTCTTTGAGTTATCTGAAACGCTTTAAGGTCTACAAGCTCAAGATAGATCAGTCTTTCGTGCGCGACATCACCGAGGATGCGGAGGATAAGGCCATCGTCACCGCCATCATCAATCTGGCCAATAGCCTAGGCATGCAGACCATCGCTGAAGGCGTGGAGACGGCAGGGCAGCTGGCCTATCTGCGTTCACAAGGTTGCGACGAGGTGCAGGGTTATCATTTCAGCAAACCGCTGTTGCCGGAACAGTTTGTCGCTTATGTGCGCAAGCTGGGAGATTTCTGAGCGGGTTGGTAGGGCTACTCCGTTGTTTCCTCGGGATGGCGGAGTTTGTGCAGCGTGGCGATTTTGGCTTCGCGACGCAACGCCTTTTCACTCTTGCCATGCACACCGGATTTCTTGAACAACACCAGGGCCACCAGCGGGTTGCGCGGCGCGGATACTTGTCTTTGTTTAGCGCGCTTCATGATCCAGTTGCCCATCCACTAAGCGCAGACAGCGCGGCATGCGTGCTGCCAACTCCAGATCGTGCGTGACCACGATAAAGCTGGTTTGCAGTTGCTCGTTGAGTTGCTGCATCAGATCGAACAAGGCTTGCGCGCTGTTGCGATCCAAGTTGCCGGTAGGCTCGTCGGCCAATACGCAAGCGGGCGAGGTGACCAGCGCGCGCGCCACGGCGACGCGTTGACGCTCACCGCCGGACAACTCTGCGGGCTGATGCTGCAAGCGGTGTGCCAGTCCCACTTTTTCCAGCATGGCAGCGGCACGCGGTGCAGCTTCGGCGCGTTTCATGCCGCGTATCAGCAAGGGCATGGCGACGTTCTCCAGCGCGCTGAATTCCGCCAGCAGATGATGGAACTGATAGATGAAACCCAATGATTGATTACGCACTTCACCACGCTGCGTCTCGTTCATGGATTGCACGTCTTGTCCCAGAATATGCACGCTGCCGCTGCTGGCTTTGTCCAAGCCGCCGAGCAGATGCAGCAGCGTGCTCTTGCCCGAACCGGACGCGCCCACGATAGCGAGACGCTCACCGCGTTGTACTTGCAGGTCTACCTGTTTGAGCACGGGCACAGTCTGCTTGCCGAGTTGGAAATCTTTGCATAGGTCACGACAAGCGATGACG
>Ga0172367_10010051_pt1 | contig 10259 bp, 7 predicted proteins | sample Lak10m_FD_114542 | JGI IMG/M metagenome (GOLD analysis project Ga0172367, IMG submission 114542) | Freshwater microbial communities from Kabuno Bay, South-Kivu, Congo - kab_022012_10m | ecosystem: Environmental > Aquatic > Freshwater > Lake | place: Democratic Republic of the Congo: South-Kivu...
CCCCACCCGGGACCTCTCCCGCCCAAATCACGCCTGCCCTGTAATGATATGCCCTCCCCTCCCCTCCCCTGACCACCGGACTCCGGCGGCTCATGAAGTCCCCCGCATAAAACTTACCCGACGCCGACGCCCCTCACATCATCTGTGGTTGCAAAAGACGCCCCGGGACCTTCCCGGCTTGCCCCCCGAACCTGCCGACAAGGCCACCAAGCGATGCCAGCCCCGACCCCGACCCCGCAGACGACACTGACCCTGACCGCCCGCTGCATCCAGCTCTTGTACCGAATGGGTGTGACGGACCGGTTGCGCCGCTGGCGCTCGCGCTGGCTGCGCCCGCTCGATCTCGGCGTCTGCGCCATGGTTCTCACGCCGGCCGCCGACGGCACCGACGATGGCGACGACAACCGTGACGGCCACATCGGCACCGGCACCCCCCCCGACCGTCACCCCGGTCCACGACGCGTGCTGCTGGTCCGGCACAGCTACACCGCCGGCTGGCATTTGCCCGGTGGCGGCGTCGATCGCGGGGAGAGCGCAGGAGCCGCGGTACGGCGCGAACTGCGGGAGGAAACCGGCCTGATCGCCGAGTCCCCGGTTCGCCTTCTCGGTCTCTACGGCCGCTTTCCCGCCGGAATCAACGGCCATGTCGCTCTCTATCTGGTGGAACACTGGCAGGGCCGCCTTGTGGTGGACGGAAGGGAGATCGTGGCGGCCGCCTTTTTTCCGGTCAACCAACTCCCGGACACCCTGAGCGCTCCGGTACGTCGGCGCATCCAGGAGCTAATCACCGACAGCCCGCCAAACGACCTGTGGTAGAATAGATAGCACAACCATTACGGGAATATCAGACTGGACATCGAGCAGGTTTTTTCCTCCCCACCCGCCTCATTGTCGCCTACAGTGCCGCCGGCCCTACATACATATGTATGCAGAAGGACCATCCCCTTCGCGGTCCGGCGACGCCCACGCCCAAACGGCCACTGCCGGCACCGCTTTCGCGCACTCAACCGAACAGCACGGTCATCCTTTGAGTCTCGACAAGGCGGACAGATATTCCTCATGACATCCGAACCCGAATCCCCCCCGGGCATGGCGGCCGGGACCGCGCTGCTGACCCGAACTATCGTCGTCGATGGCTGCTCGACGAGCATGACACTTGAGGCCGCCGTCTGGGACAGCCTGGACGATATCTGCCAACGCGAGCACCTAAGTCTAGACGGCCTCATCACCATAACCAATCACAATCGCGGTCATGTGGCTTTGATTGACGCAGTGCAACATCTTGTGCTCAGCTACTACCAGCAGTTGCCGGACTGTATCCCTCAACCAACGGCGGGCGTCTCCGACGGTGACGAGCCAGTGCCGGGACGAGGCAGCGACGTCTTCAATCAAAGCCTCGACACGCTTGGCCCCGTCTGCAACCAGTCGGACCGACCAAATGATCAAGAGTAGGCTTGCAGCCTTCTCTTCGCCCCTCTAACGTCTATTTCGTTATCCGGTCCGACACTCCGGGGCGGGAGCCGCTGTCCGTGCACAGGGGGATCGAGTCGCTCATACCGGCCGCCGGAGATGAGGCCCCCTGTCATCATCTCCGGGGGCCCACACAACCTGTTAATACTTGGGCGACCTCCGGCAGCACGTGCGTTAATGTCGAAGCGGCCTCCGGCCGCTTCACGCGGCAGGATGCCGCGCCTACGATTCGGTTATTGGTGGAGATCGCCTTAGTGCAATTCTAGACCGCAAGTCGCACCAGGACGAGGGAGGCGGATATGGACGTCGGACGTCGGGAAGTTCTGAAGAGGCTTTCCACGGTCCCGCTGGCGACAGAATCGCTGGGGGCGGTATCACCTGGGGCGGTATCACTGGGCGGCATCTCGCTGACGACCGCGCTGGCGGAGCCGGCGCTGGCAGCGGCAATCGCGGCACAGCTCGACCGGATGACGCTGGAGCTGCCAGATGGCCATATGGTCAACGCCGCGCTCGCGCTACCCGGCGCCACCCCGGCGCCGGCGGTGCTGCTGATCCACGAATGGTGGGGACTAAACGATCAGATCAAGACCGTCGCCGCGGAGCTGGCACGCGAAGGCTATGTCGCGCTGGCGATCGACCTGATGAACGGCAAAGTGGCCACGACCCCGGCCGAGGCGCAGACCCAAGTCACGGCGATCAATCCAGGTGACGCCATGACCACGTTAAGCGCATGGATCGATTGGCTGCGCCATCACCCCGGCGTCAACGGCAAGATCGCCACACTTGGCTGGTGCCTGGGCGGCGGCTGGTCGCTCACCCTCTCGCTGGCAGTCCCGATCACCGCGACCATCCTCTATTATGGGCGCTGCGCAATTTCCACTGATCAGGCGCGCATGCTCACCGGGCCGGTCCTTGGACATTTCGCCAAACGCGATCGCAATATCACCCCGGAAATGGTTGAGGGCTTCCGCGCGTCCCTAATGGCGGCGGACCGACCACACGAGATTTATAGCTACGATGCCGACCATGCGTTTGCCAACCCGACCGGCAATCGCTACGATCAGGAGGATGCCGCACTGGCCTGGACCCGTACTCTCGCGTTCCTCGCCCGGACCCTGCGCGGCTAACCCGAACGAGAATCACCGATGATATTTAACCTCGAGCTCTTGACGGTTCGGCCGCCGGAAAGCGACCAAGCTGAGACGATCAGGCCGCCCGGGGGCGTCAGCGTCCTCCCGCCCCTGCTGTTCATCCACGGCGCCTACTGCGGGGCCGGCGTATGGGGCAAGCACTTTCTGCCCTTTTTTGCCGCGCGCGGATTTACCGCCCATGCGCTCAGCCTGCGCGGCCATGGCGCCAGTCCGGACCGCCGCCTGCTGCCCTGGTACGGCCTTAACGATTATGTCGCCGATGTCGCCGCGGCGCTGGACCAGATCAAGCCGACTCCGGTGCTGATCGGCCACTCCCTGGGAGGGCTGGTGGTGCAGCGCCTGCTCGCCCGGCGTACCGACCTGCCGGCCGCGGTGCTGATGGCTTCGGTCCCGCCGGACGGCATGTGGGCGCAGGTGTGCGCGCTCGCGATCAGCGAACCCGAGGTGCTGCTGCAACTCACCATTCTTCAGAGTCTCGGTCCCGAAGCCGCTAATCTACGGGTGCTTCAGCGCGTGATGTTTTCGCCGCAGACCCCGCAGTCCGACATCGACGCCATGACCCCGCTGCTTCAGACCGAGTCTCTGCGTGCGATAACCGAGATCAATACGCCCTGGCTGACCGACCTTGGCTTGTGGGGGGCAAGCCGCTGCCGAACGAACACGGCGACGCGACGCCCGCCCCTGCTGATCCTGGGCGGCGAACGGGATCTGCTGGTGCCGCCTGCCCGGATTCATGCCACGGCAAAAACATTCGGCGTAACGGCAACCGTGCTGCCTGGAATGGCCCACGCCATGATGATCGATGCCGGCTGGCTCAGTGCGGCCCAGACCATTGCCGCTTGGCTGGAGACGGTACTGGTGACAGAGTCCTAACCCGGCACCCTTAAGAGCCTGTCCCGAAAGTCTATCCATGATTCCGATGGATGGCCGCCGGATGCCATTGGAATCACGAATATATTTTCGGGACAGGCTCTAAAATAAGGCACAGAAACAAGTGCTTCTGGTGTCACGATTCGTCAGGGGACGCCGTCCCCCGACACCCCCAGCCAAAGGCCGGAAGGCCTTTGGAAACCGGTTATAAGGGAAGCCGGTCAAACATTCTGCTCTCTGGTACAATCGGACCGAGACAACCTGGAAAATCGGAAAAAGGCTAGTCCCCGGTCCATAGGTCATCCGACGGTGATGCTCAAAGGCAACAAAGTCCCGCTTGTGCGATTGCTTGACTTCCGGCTGTTCCAAGCATCACCAAAAAGGATTAAAACGTCACCCATGGATATCGCGTCCCCCACCGACACCCTGGTTTGGATGCGCGCGCCGGCCTGCCCGCAAGAGGGCGGCCGGACGCCTGCGCATGTGGGCATGCCCGCCTCGGTGTCCGGCGCAAATCGCGGGATTATGGCGGCAGTATCGGTGTTCGCCGTCGGACCGGCGCCGGGTATGGCGGCGGCGGCATCAGCCGCAGCGGCTCGGGCCCGTCCGCGCGACGGACACAAGACCCATCCATGCGATGGTCATGGGACACGTCCATACTACGATGGACATGAGACACGTCCATACTACGATGGACATGGGACACGTCCATACTATAATGGACATGGGAAAGGAGCCGTATGACGTCGCTCCGCACCCGGTTGCTGCTGCCCTTGATTGTCGCCGTGCTGGCATCCGGCGGCCTCAACGCGTGGATAACTTGGCGCAGCTTGGCCGACCATTTCGAAACCCAGTACCAGCGGCGGGCGCTGGTGGTGATGGAAGCGGTGACCCAGGCGGTTGGACGGGCAACCGACGCAGCCGAACTCCGGCAGGTGGTGCGGGTATTCGGCGACGAACCGGACGTCGCAAGACTTATCATTGCCGGCGGCACACCGCCACGGGTGATTGCGATCGCCGAGGCCGGTGCGGCCGAAAACGCTGAAAACAACGAGACGCGCGCCCGGCTGGACCAGCCGGTAGACACATTGCCGGACCGGATCGGCGACGACATCGCCCGGGCGCTCTCCGGCGAGGACGCCACCGCCCTCTCCGTCGCCCGCTCGGAACGCTCGCTGCTGCGACTCATAAGCCCGATCGTGCTGCCGGGACCGGCGGACCAGCCTCCGGGCAACGCCGGCCCCCCGGGCGACGCCAGGCCCCCGGGCATCCCCATGGCTTCGGGCACCGCCTCGCCGGCGGGCGGCCGCGGCGTCGTGATTCTGCATCTTGATACCCAGGATGCCGAGACGGAGCTCCGGCGGCTCGGGCTGGTCCTCACCGGGCTGACCATGGCGCTGTCGATCCTGCTGGGCGGTCTGGTCACGGCCCTCCTTGGGCGGGTGGTGCTGACGCCGATCGGGCGGATGATCGCCGACCTTCGGCGTCGGGTCGGGAACGGACAGGATGCCACGGACACCGCCGGGTTTGGCGACGAGGTCGAAGAGGTCCATGCGGCCCTGCGCCGGCTGCTCGAGTCGCAGGCGGAGCATGAACGAACCATCCTGCGCGAAAAAGAACGGGCCGAGCGTTACCTGGAAATTGCCGAGGCGGTGATCGTCGCGCTCGACCGCGACGGACGGGTGACCCTGATCAACAACCGCGGCAGCCGGCTGCTCGGTTTCGGCAGCCAGGACCTGCTCGGCCGCGACTGGATCACCACCGTGGTCGCACCCGAGTATCGCGACACCGTCGGGCGGGCGCTCCAGGACCTGCTGTCCGGACAGACGCTGACCAACGAATATCTCGAATACGAAGTGATTGCCTCAGCCGGCCAGCGCCTGTTCCTCTCATGGCACAATGCCGTGATATGCAAGGCCGGAACGGCAGAGTCCGGCGACCCGATCACCGGTGTCCTCAGCTCTGGCATGGACGTAACCCCATTAAAGCAGGTGGAAACCCGCCTGCGCGCACGCAACCATGAGTTCGCGCTCATCCTCGACAGCGCCGGTGAGGGCATCTACGGCATTGACACCGCCGGCCGGATCACCAGCTTCAACCGGGCGATGGAGCGGCTGACCGGATACAAGCGCCACGATGTCATCGGGCGGGACGCCCACGCGCTGCTCCATCACGCCCATGCCGACGGCAGCCCTTGCGCACGCACCGAGTCACCGCTGCTCGGCGCGCTCGCGGGCGGCGGCGGCGGCCTGCGCTGCGCCAACGATCTGTGCTGGACCGAGGACGGACGCTGGCTGCCGGTGGAGTCGGTGGCAACGCCGATTGTGGACGGCACGCAGGTGGTCGGTGCAGTCGGCATCATCAACGACATCACCGACCGCCTGCACATGGAGCAGGCGCTGCGGGCGAGCGAGGCCAAATACCGCCAGTTATTCGAGAACGAACAGGACGCGATCGTCCTGGTCGACCACGACAGCCTGCATGTGCTGGATGCCAACCCGGCTGCCTTGCGCCTGTTCGGATTCGGGCGCGCCGACTTCCTCAAGCGCAAGGTGCTCGACTTCGTCAGCCGGCCGCGCCGGGTCCAGAGCTACTTCGCCGACCTGCGGCGGGTGCCGACCATCCGCATCCCGATCTGGGAACAGTTGAACCGCAACGGCGAGCCGCTGCGGCTGGAGTTGACCTTCACCTCTTACCGCGAGTCGGGACGTGGTGTGGTGGCTGTCATCGCCCGCGACATCACCGACCGCATGCACGCCGAGGAGGCATTGCGCGAAAGCGAGGAGCGGTTCCGCGCCACCTTTGAGCAGGCGGCGGTCGGCATCGCCCTCGTCCACCCTTCCGGCCAACTTCTGCGGGTCAACTCCCGGTTCTGCGATATCGTGGGCTTGGCGGGCGACGAGGTGGCCGCGGCCACCTTGCAACGCCTGACCCACCCCGACGACCTTGAGACCAGCTTGGCCGGCTTCCGGGACCTGCTGTCGGGCAAGCTCACCTGCTACAATCAAGAGACGCGCTACCTGCGCGGGGATACCGCCGAGGTCTGGGCCGAGCTGACCATGTCGCTCATTCGCGACATCGACGGCGGGGCCAAGTATTTCATCGTGGTAATTGAGGACATTTCGGCCCGCAAGGCGGCTGAACAGGCGCTGATGCTGGCCAAGGCAGAGGCCGAGGCCGCCAATCTGGCCAAATCGCGCTTCATCGCCACCATGAGTCACGAGTTGCGCACCCCCCTCAATACCATCCTCGGCTTCTCCGAGATGATCAAAGACGAGGCGCTGGGGCCGATCGGCCTTGCCACCTATGCCGAGTATGCCGGCTATATCAACGTGTCCGGCAACCATCTGCTCGATCTGATCACCGATGTGCTTGATCTATCCAAGATCGATGCCGGCAAGTTCGAGGTTGAGCCAGTGGTGGTCGAGGTGCCGCATCTGCTTCACGGCATCGCCCGCCTGCTGGGCGAGCGGGCAGAGAAGCACGAATTGGCCATGGTGGTGGATGTTGCCACCCCGATTCCGTACCTGTGGGCAGACCTCAGGGCGGCCAAGCAGATTCTGTTCAACCTGGCATCGAACGCGATCAAATTCACCCCCCCGGGCGGGACGATCACCCTCAGGGCCTGGGCCGAAGCCGACGGCGGCATCAGCCTCTCGGTGGCCGACACCGGGGTCGGCATCCCGGCCACCCAGATTGGCCGGGTGATGATGCCGTTCGAACAAATTGATAACCGCTACAGCCGGGCGGCCGGCGGCACCGGTCTCGGCCTCTCCCTGGTCAAAGGGCTGGTCGACCTGCACGGCGGCCGCCTCAGCATCGACAGCACGGTCGGGGTCGGCACCACGATCACGGTTCACTTTCTGCCGATGCCGCCGCAGGCTTAAAGTGCCGTGCCGTTGTCAGGGGACTTTGTCCCCCGACAATCAGTCAAACATTACGCTCATTGGTATTATTTCTGCGCGTCGCCTTAGCCCCGGCCGCCGCCGGCCCGCCGGTGACCGGCTGGGGCGACGGCCGAGCGAGCGGATGATGGTCTTTAACCGTCCGCTGAAGTCGCTCCGTGACCACATGGGTATAAATTTGGGTGGTCGAAATATCGACATGACCGAGCATGGTCTGCACGCTGCGCAAATCGGCGCCATGGTCGAGCAAGTGAGTGGCAAAGGCGTGCCGGAGTACATGGGGGCTGACCTGGTCGGGCGCGAGCCCGGCGGCGAGCGCGATTTCCTTGAGGCACTGACCGAATCGCTGACGGGTCAGGTGGCCTTCAGCGGCGGTGGGCGATGGAAACAGAAAGCGCGCGGCGAGCGGTCGCCGGTTGGCAGTCGCGGGCAGGAACACGCCCCGAACCGCCAAATAAGCCTCGACCGCCACCACCGCTGGCGGCGCCAGCGGCACCAGCCGCTCCCGCCCCCCCTTGCCGCGCACCAGCACGAACGGCTGGCCACGCCGCCAAGCGGCGAGCGGCAGCCCGACCAGTTCCGAAACCCTGAGGCCGGTGGCGTAAAGCAGCTCGAGCAACGCGATCAGCCGCAGGCCGTCGGGCGACGGCCCCGGGGACGGAGACGGAGACGGGGGCGGGGGCGGGGGCGGGCATGGGCCGGCCGGTTCAGCATCGCAACACTCTGCGCCGGCGAGGTCCAGGGCGGCACCGACACCGGGACCGGTATCGCCATCGGCATCCGGCACGTCGACCGCCCCCATGCGCTGGACCGCTGCCAGCAGCCGCCGGACCTCGTCTTCGCTCAGGACCCGCGGCAGGACCAGCCCGCGGCGCGGCGTCTCCAGGGTCGCGGTCGGGTCGTCGGCGCGCTGGCCTTCCGACCCGAGAAATCCGAAGAACTGCCGCAGCGCCGAGCGTCGGCGGGCAACCGTGGCCGCGCTTGCCGCCCGTTCCTCGACCAGCGCCATCAGGTATTCCCGCAAATCCTCCCCCCCCGCCGCGACAAGGCCAACGCCTCGGCGTTCCAAGAGCCACGCGGCGGCGTCGGCAAGGTCGCGCCGGTAAGCGGCCAGGGTGTTGGCCGCAACCGCGCGCTCGGCGGCCATCATGTCAAGAAAGGCATCAACCTCGGGAACCATGCCATGATCCAGCGGAGAACGGGTTGAGACATCCAGGGACTCGTCCCCCCCCTTTCCCCCAGGGGAAGCCCATGGCTTTTCCGTCATGGTATCCGGAGGCCGCGCCTCTGGTCGCCGAAGGCGCGCCAAATCAACGGCTTCCTCCGGATGACGCCTTCCCCGGACATACGGATTAAGGGGGGGGGGCGTGGGACGGAAGCCCCCCCCGAAAACCTGGGACGCGGCTGATCGGGGGGCTTTCGCCCCCCGAAGGCCCCCAACTGGGGGGCCTGACCGGCCCCCCAGGCCCCCCCTTTCTTTGGAAACACTTTCGGAGCAGGCCACCGGGCAGTAACGATGGGCCGAACACTGCGCCGTTGATGTTACACCTGCCAATCACTTTCCTCAACACAAACCCGATTGCAGCCGCTCCGCTTGGCCCGATAAAGATGAACATCCGCACGCGCAACCAGGCTTAAGGGTTCATGATCACTCCGCGGCACCGCGCTGGCGACGCCGATGCTGACTGTGACAACCGGAGCGACCCAGGAACGATCGTGAGAAATCGCCAGTTCCTCCACTCCGGCCCGGATACGCTCGGCCATTCCGGCGGCGGCGTCCATGTCGGTGTCGGGCAATATCCCGGCAAACTCCTCGCCGCCGTAACGCGCCGCCAAGTCCGCTGGCCGCCTCAAGGCGCCACGCATGGTGGCGGCAATCCGGCGCAGACACTGATCGCCGTCCGCATGGCCATAGTAATCATTATACGCCTTGAATTCGTCGACATCGAGCATCAGCAATGCCAAAGAGGAGCGGCTGCGGGTCCCGCGCTGCCACTCGCTGGCCAGAGAGCTGTCAAACCGGCGCCGGTTGGCGATCCCGGTCAAGCCGTCCACCTCCGACAAATGTTCAAGCAAGTCGCGGTGTCGCTTCAGCTCCAGGTGATTCCGAACGCGAGCCCGCACAATCGGCGGACTGAATGGCTTTATTATATAATCAATGGCACCAACCTCCAGACCGGCCGCCTCATCGGCCACCTCGCTCATGGCGGTAATGAAAATCACCGGGATTGACCAAGTCGCCGGATCGGACTTGAGGCGCCGGCACACCTCGAAACCGTCCATTCCCGGCATGACGATGTCGAGCAACACCAGATCCGGCTTCTCGCCGACCGCGACCTCCAGAGCCCGACGGCCATCGGTCGCAACCAGAATCTCGTATCGATCCTCAAGCACTTCGTCGAGAGTCTCAATATTCGTGGGAGTGTCGTCCACAATCAGGATAGTTGGCTTGGTCTCCCCCACTCTGTCGCCCTCCCAAGCTTGTATCCCCCATATATGGCATACTTTATCACGATTCCAGTTAATGGTCATTCAAGACATGGCGCCTTGTCCCTATGGAAACAACCTGCGGAAACAACCTATGCCGATCGGATGAAACATGGTGACAGGGGGGAACGCGCCACCCCTCGCAATCGCACCGGATCGATACCTGAGAATCGATACCTACGCTGTTCGGCACTCTTGTCGCCCCGGTTGCGGTGATCTAGTGTCCGGCCCCGGAATTCCGTGCCGCACGCTTTTCGAGGATGAGGGAAAGCCGGGCGGATGCTTGTAGGGGGAACAGACTGAAAAGCTCCCCGCCTCAAGCATCCCCTCATTTACATTTTTCCCAATAAAATCAATGGGTTGGTAAATTTTCTAA
>Ga0172367_10010057_pt1 | contig 10256 bp, 10 predicted proteins | sample Lak10m_FD_114542 | JGI IMG/M metagenome (GOLD analysis project Ga0172367, IMG submission 114542) | Freshwater microbial communities from Kabuno Bay, South-Kivu, Congo - kab_022012_10m | ecosystem: Environmental > Aquatic > Freshwater > Lake | place: Democratic Republic of the Congo: South-Kivu...
CGATGATGTTTGTCATGGTCTACGGAGCATTGCTGTGACGGCCTATCTCCAGTCACTCTGGTCCACATTGCTCTCAACCCTGACCGATGTCCTGCCCATCATTCTCATCCTGGTCGGCTTTCAAGCCTTCGTATTGCGCCGCCGCATCGCCAATCTACCCAAGGTCGTTCTGGGGTTTTTACTGGTCGTGCTAGGCCTGACCCTCTTTCTCGAAGGATTGGATCATGCCCTCTTTCCCATTGGCAAACTGATGGCCCAACAACTGACAACCCCCGAATTTTTAGGGCTGGCCGGCGAGGATAGCGTGCGGAAATGGCAGGATTTCATCTGGGTTTATGGCTTTGCCTTCACGATCGGCTTTGCCTCGTCCATCGCCGAACCGTCCGTCATGGCGGTCGCCCTCAAGGCCAGCGAGATCTCCGGCGGCACCATCCAGCCCGGGGGGCTGCGGGTAGCCGTGGCTCTTGGAGCCGCCCTCGGCATCACGCTGGGCGCCTTTCGCATTATTTCGGGCATACCGATTCAGCATTTCATTATCCCGGGCTACATCCTCGTCCTGATTCAAACCTGGCTGGCCCCCCGCAGTATCATCGCCCTGGCCTATGATTCGGGCGGTGTGACTACATCCACCGTCACGGTGCCCCTGGTCACGGCTCTGGGACTGGGGCTCTCCAGCCATATCCCGGGACGCAGCCCCATGGTGGACGGTTTTGGCCTGATTGCCCTGACCTGCCTGTTCCCCATCATGACCGTGTTAGGCTACGCTCAGCTCGGTCATTGGCGCGTGCGACGGGCTAACCGGTCGCGCAAGACACTCGAAAATCCCTGAATCTTCAAATTATCGCTACCGACCCACGTTTCCATGGAGTAACTGTCATGCACTTCAAACTGATTCTGGCCTGTGTAGAGGAAAAGGCGACCCAGGCGGTTCTCGAGGCGGCCCGCAAGGCGGGCGCCACGGGCTCCACGGTCATCGGCCAGGCGCGCGGCGAGGGGATGGAGAGGACCAAGACCTTTTTCGGCCTCTCTCTGGAGGCGCAACGTGATGTGATCCTCCTGCTCGTGGAGGAACATCTCAGCCGCCACATCCTGGAAACCATTGCCGAGGTGGCCGGATTTCAAAGCCAACCCGATTGCGGCATTAGCTGCGGCATCGCTTTTCAGATCGATGTCGAGGACGCTGTCGGCATCGATCATCAGGTCCGCAGGCTCTGCGGTCTCATTGAGGAGGAGATTTAGTCCATGCTCAACAAGCACGTGATCCGCGTACGCGATGTCATGAAAACGCATTTTGACCTGGTCGATGGCATGTCGACGGTAGCCACGGCTTTGGAAACCATGAAACATGTCGAAACCAAAACCCTGATCGTCCGGCCGCGCAGTGACAATGACGAAATCGGCATCGTCGCGCTGTCGGATATCTCCCGGGAGGTGCTGGCCAAGGATCGCGCCCCGGATCGCGTCAATATCTACGAAATCATGGTCAAACCCGCCTTTACCGTACATCCCGACATGGACATACGCTATTGCGCCCGTCTATTCGACCGCTTCGGCCTGAGCCGCGCACCCGTGGTGAAGGATCGGGAGGTTCTCGGTATCGTCAGCCTGACCGATCTGGTGCTGAAGGGATTGGTGCCGCAACTCTGAGGTGGGGATCGGCGGCGGCGGCCGATGGTCGGGCGTGGCATATGACAGGGCGTCATGTGCATTTACAGCCGGGATCGATGGTCATGCCGTAGCATGATTCGCCATACTCGTTCATAGGGAAAGCGCCCGATATCCCGACCGATCGGCCCCGAACCGCCTGGCGCCGCTCGAATCGGCCAAAGGCTGTTGATCATGACCGCTTCAGGCGCTCTCCTGCATGGGCGTAAATTCCGATCGTTCGACCTTTAGTACCAGTTCGGCCAGACGCACGCCGCCTTCGGTGTTCGGGTGGAACACGACATCAGCGCCAAGCCGGTAAAGGGTGGGATCCTCATTGACATTCAGTGAAGTCGTACCGATGACTCCCTGGAAACCCCGTTTTCTCAACCCGCCGATGGCTAGCTGCCGCGTCTTGAAATCAGTCAGCGCCAGGATGATACCCTGGAGTCTCACAAAATCCAGATAACCCCAGAGTTCATGGTCTTCAACATCACCGTAGTCCACGCGATAACCCAACTCCTTGAGCCGATTGACGCGGACCGGGTCCGCATCCAGGCCCATCACCTTGAAGCGTTCCTGTTCCAGGGTTTCAAAGGACGCCCGGCCGGTCCTGCCCATACCCACGATCAACCACTGCGCATTGCCGAGGTTGGCGGGCAACTGGTCGGGATGCGGCACACGCCGCTCGAACCGCCGTAACCCGTGTTCGAGAGCGTTGAAAATGCGATGCGCGTTACGGTTAAACAAAGCACCCACCGCCAGGGAGCAGGCCAAGGCGAAGCCCAGGACCGGTTTCCAGTGGGGTTCGATCAGGCCTGACTCGATCAATGGTGTACAAACGATCAAGGCGAATTCGCTATAGGTCGTCAAGGACAGCGATGCCACAAAGGCGGTCCGGGCGCGGAGACCAAAAAGCAACAACAGGGTGAAGAATAACCAGCCCTGCAGGGGCAGAAATGCCAGCAGCGCGGCCGCCGTCAGCAACTGGTCCTGCGTGGGCGCGCCCAGTAAGCCGATCTGCAGAAAAAAGGCCACCAGGAAAGCTTCCTTCAGGCCCCACAGGAAGCGCCCAAGTTCTTTGGATTCGGCGTGATCGGCCAGCAGCACGCCCATCAACAGGGCGCCCAAGTCCTCCGAGATGCCTACCTTTGCGGCCAGTTCACCGCCCGCGAGTGCCATCAACAAGCCCAGCAGCAGACGTAGTTCGTCGCTGCGCGTATTTTCGAACAACCAGACAGCCACGGGCCGTAATAACGGCAAGGCCAGGAGCCCGAAGGCCCAGACATCAGGGGTTTTGGCCCCGGCGACCGCCAGCAGACCCACGGCGACCACATCCTGGAGAATCAGAACGCCCATGACGGTTCGGCCTTGAAAACTGCCCAGTTCGCGGTTGTCTTCCAGTACCTTGACCGCCAATACCGTGCTGGAAAAGGCCAGGCTGACGCCCAACAACAGCCCGCCTGTCAATTGCTGATTCTGTAGCAGGAAGATCAGTCCCGATACCCCCGCGACGATCAGCAGATGCAAGCCGCCCACGCCCATGACCTCGGGCTTGAACAGGGTTCGGAGTTTCAGTTTCAGCCCGACCGTAAACAACAGCAACAAAATGCCAAGATCGGACAATTCCGCCAACTCATGCCGTGGCTGGACTCCCATGGCGGAGAGTGCGTAACCCGCGATCAGATAGCCGACCAATGGCGGCAACCCGATTCGGTTGGCCATCAGACCGGCCGCATAGGCGCTGGCAATCCAGACTAGTTCCATGGAATTTCAGTGAATGGAGAATCCAGGTATCGGACTCAATGGAGGGATGGACACACTTCCTGTACCAACACCCAGGGCGCCACCACGACCGCCCTCAACCGTGTCTGGTCCACCGACCATCGGTGGGCACACTCATCATCGGCCTTGAATACCACTCCCTGGCCCATCCATTCCGCCAGTCGCGCGGCATCATCCCGCGCCATGGCCAAGGCCACGTCCAGCCAGTCCAGGGAGGGAGTGACCACGATCACCACGCCACGGGCGAAATGCCGCTGCAATTCCGGCCAGGCGAGCACTCCTGCTTCCTGAACCAATTGTTCCCGCGTTATGGCGGCAGGACTAGCGTCCATCAAACATCACTCCTCCCTGTCAGTGTTTCATGGATAAACCTCTGCCCAGACCGCGCGGCATGTCTCGCCTCGTCGGAAATATCGGGCCATTCCTGGCATAACGCCGAGTCAGGGTTCGCTTGACCGGTTGCGGAAGGGCTCAATCGGCTTTGGCCAGGGGCCGGAAGGTGATTTCGGGCGCCAGTGCGTGTAGCCGCCGGCCCTCGCTTTGCACCTGCGGCATCATGGTTTTACGCGATTTCAGCAATTCACGATACGCCAGCAATTCGGTCGACAGCCACTCCACCCACTGCTCCATGCCCTCCCCGCTCCGCGCCGATACGCGGAATACCGGCGCCCTGGAAGCAAGATTGCGCAGGCAGGTTTCCGCCCGCTCGGGGGAGAATTCACCCAGGTAGGGCAACAGATCGGTCTTGCTGATCAGCATGAGGTCCGCCGCGCGGAACATCACCGGATATTTCGCCGGCTTGTCATCCCCCTCGGTGACGGAGAGCAGGGTCACGTTGCGATGGTGACCGAGATCGAAACTTGCCGGGCACACCAGATTGCCGACATTCTCGATAAAAAGGAGGTCGAGTTGGGAAAGATCCAGGTGTGCCAGCCCCTTCTGGACCAAATGCGCGTCCAGGTGACAAGCCGTACCCGTGGTGATTTGATGAGCCGGAACTCCCAGTGCCCTGATGCGTTGGGCATCATTTTCCGTTTCCAGATCGCCTTCGACCACCCCGATACGCCAGCGGCCATCGAGTCGACGGATGGTCGACTCCAGCAAGGAGGTCTTGCCTGAGCCAGGTGAGGACATGAGGTTGATCGTCAATATCCCGTGCCGGTCCAGCACTGAACGATTGGTCTCGGCTTGCCGATCGTTGTGCTCCATAAGACTGTTCAGCACCCGAGCCGGATTATTCCCGAGCAGGTTTGTTTGAGGAACGGGCGTCAATAAATGACGATTACCCTCGGTGATATTGCAGCCACAGGTATTGCACATAAGGGATGGGGATAAATTGTATAGCGATTAAACGGGAATCACTCCCGAACCAACTCCACACGGGCCAAAATCAATTCATGCCCGGCAATCAATTCGGTAGCGGAAGCCTGGCACATCGGGCAACGCAGATCGTTGGGAGGGACTTCGGCCTGGCTTCCACAGGCAGAACACAGTATGCGCGGTGGCAACTTCCGCATGACGAGTTCAGCCGTCTCGGCGACGGTGCCCTCACGGGCCATTGTAAATGCCGCTTCCAATAATTCCGGTTCGACACCCGAGAGCATTCCAGCCTGCACCTCGACGTGACTGACGGCGATGGCTTTATGCTGGAGCACGAGGGCATTGAGTTGATCGATCAGATTTTGACAGAGCGACAACTCATGCACTCGGGTCACTCCCGCGCCGGACCACCCTGGTCATGCCTGGAGACTGGTCAGCCAATAGACGCCGGTAGCAGCCATGGCGACGCCCCCAAGCTTCAGGACCATCGTCAAACCGCGGCCCGCGTACCCCAGTCCCAGACCCGCCAGATGCAGACTCAGGGTTGCCAGCAGGAAACCAGCCGCATATGCCAGCGGCGCGCCCGCTTCGGGCATTTCCAGGCCATGGGCATGGCCATGAAACAATGCGAACAGCCCGACCAGCCACACACCCAGACCGCGCGAAAGATTCGCTGAGGTCGCGACCATCAGGCCCAGACCGACGACGGAAAAGAGGATCGCCGTTTCCACGTAGGGCAAATTCAAGCCCAGGTACGCCAATCCGGCGCCAATGGCCATCATGGCCATGAACATCGCCGGGATTAGCCAGACCGCCCGGCCGCCTGCTTGAACGGCCCAGATACCCACAGCGATCATGACCAGCAGATGGTCGATTCCCATGAAAGGATGCGCCAGGCCCTCGGCAAAGCCGGCCCCCTGGGCGCCGAAGGTATGCGCATCCGCCACGCCGGAAAACAAGAAGGCGGCGGCCACGGAGATCGTTCGATAGGTCATGGTGTTACCTCAGAGCAAGGATGAAAGTAAATCAGGATACTACAGCCGTTTCTCTTTGGTTGGGAGATTCGCGAGTCCATCGACCGGCAAACAGACTGTTTTTCCGGGTCGCTACCCAGGAAGGATCATGGACCCGATGAGTGGACGGCGGTTTGCCGCCCCTTCCGGTTGTCATGGATGCGTGGGGGGCCAGGGCGTTCGCCGGGCTCGGCCCGCCACCCGCGGAATCATTTCCGGTGGAATTCAGTGGGCAGGCGACCAGTCCCGCCTTGTTTCTGATCATCCCGAGCAAGTCTGTTGCAGCATGACCCAGCCAATGGCCGTAAGCGATTCGAAATGCCATTCGGTTTGAAGCGTCTGCCAGGCCGGCGCCCATCAAGCCGTCAGGCCGGCAGCGCCATGCCGTTGGACCGCACCACCGCCAGGCAGGCATCGACCACTCGCGGGTCGTAGCGACTGCCCCGGTAGCGGGTGATTTCCTCGATGGCCTGGTCGATGCCCAGGCCCGGCCGGTACGGACGGTGCGAGGCCATCGCCTCCACCACATCGGCTACCGCCAGAATCCGCGCCTCCAGCAAGATGGCGCCGCCCTTCAAGCCGTTCGGGTAACCGCTGCCATCCATTCGCTCGTGGTGCTGCAGCACCATTTGGGCGACCGGCCATGGAAATTCGACGTGCTGCACGATGTCGAAGCCAACCTTGGCATGCTCCCGCACCAATTTCATTTCGGTATCGGTCAGTCGGGAGGGCTTGCAGAGGATTTCGGCGGGTATGCCGACCTTGCCGATATCATGGATCATACCGCCGAAGTACAGGCCCTCGATCAGCCGCTCATCCAGCCCCATGTGCCGGGCAATGGCCACGGCGATGGCCGCCACCCGCCGCTGATGCCCGGCCGTGTACGGATCGCGAATCTCCAGCACGCCGGCCAAGGCGAGGGCGCTATCGCGCATGGCCTTGCCGAAGCGGGCCAGATACTGGTCGCGCTCCTCCTGGCTGCGCATGGCAATGATGCCGTAGGCCAGATCGCTGGCGAGACTGGCCAGCAGCGTCAGTTCATCCCCATCCAGCACGTGATCCTGCATGGGAAACACCACGAGGATGCCCACGCGCTCGTCGTTGAGAGAGATGGGCAGCACCGCCGCCCCGACCCAATCGGGCAGCGCGGCCCACGCGCCCACGGTGGCCGTGGTGATCGTCAGCGGCGGCCACGCCGGTGTAGGCAATCCACTGCGGGCTGAGGTAGTCGCAGTGGCCATCGGGCCGGGTGGTCCAGATCAACTGCGGCAGCGTCTCGATGAGTTGGCGGAAGCGCGCCTCGCTTTCCTGCAGCGACCGCTCGGCGGCCTGGCGCGCCGCATCCTCGCGGTCGCTAGCGATTCGAGCATGCAGCACCGGGGCGATGGTGTCGCCCAAGGTCTGCAACAGGGCGATGTCCTCGGCCTGGTAGTCGGTCGCCTTGTTGCCGACTTGCAGCAGGCCGACGGCCTCGCCCTGATGGATCAGCGGCAAGGAGATGTTGCGGGTAATGGGGATATGGCCCTTGGGCGTGCGGCTGGAGACTTCGTTGCTATGGAGGCAGCGCTTTTGCCGGATGGCGGTGGGCCAGATGGAGTCGCCCCACTCGTCACGCTTGAAGACATAGCGCTTGTCGGTCATCTGGCATTGATCCCAGACCGTGCGGGTCATGGTCGGCACCACCAGATCCCCCTGCTCGTCGAGGTAACCGAAAACGCCGTAGGGGCTTTGCAGGGTCTCCAGCACGATGTTGAGCACCTCGGTATACATCCCCTCGCCGGGGACGGTCAGGAACACCCGGTTGATGCGGTTGCGCGCCTCCATCTCGGCGCTGGCGCGGCGCAGGAGTTCCTCGTCGCGTTTTCGGGCGGTGATGTCGAAGGTCACGCCCTCCATGCGTTCGGCGCTGCCGTCCGCCGCCAGAAAGACCCGACCGAGCGCGGAGATCCAGTGTACGGAACCGTCCGTCCAGATAACCCGGTAATCCGCCGCGAAATCGTCATGGCTGGCCAGGGATTGCCGGACCAGCCAGTCGACAGACTGACGGTCGTCAGGGTGCAGGATTTCAACAAATTCGTCATAGCTGATGGTCGAGTCTGGCGGCAGGCCAAACAGGGCCTTGCAAGTGGCAGACCAGACCAGCTCGTTGCTGGGCAGGTGCCAGTGCCAGGTGCCCAGGTGCGCGCCGTCAATGGCGAGACTCAGGCGCTCCTCGCTCTCCCGGCGCGCGCTTCGGTCGCGAGCTTCCGCGAGTTCGGCCTCGGTGCGCAAGCGCTCGGTGATGTCTTCGATCATGGCGAGGTGGCGTGGACGCTCGCCCCGCTCAACCTTGACAGGTGCGATGGTCAGGCTGGCCCAGACGATGCCGCCGTCGGGGCGAAAATAGCGCTTGTTCATCTGGAAGCCGCCGATCTCACCGGCGTTGAGCCGCGCCATGTTGTCGAGATCAGCCTGGATGTCATCCGGGTGGGTGATGCGCATCCAGTCAATGCGGGCCAAATCCGCGCGGCTGCGACCGACGATGTCGGCGAAACGCTGGTTGACCGCGAGGATGCGCCCGTCGAGAGAATCAATCAGCGCGATGCCCAGCGGCGCCTGCTCGAACATGGCGCGAAACCAGGACGCGGCTCTGGCCTGATCGGCAAGGCTGGTTTCGATGGGGGACGGCGTGGCAGTGATGAGGTTCTCCGGGGCAGGTGTTGTGCGAGCGCTGCCGCGGGTGGCCACCCCATGGCGGCGGCTATGGCCGCTTGGGACCTGGCTTTTCGTCATGTCTGATGAATTTTTCCAGATTCCATACTTTGGCGCCGTCCCAACCCGTGGAAATAATCCGGTTCTCGGCGCCGCAAACCAGGGTGTCGACCGGACCTTCATGGGCCGCCACATGACCCAGGGGCACGGGGGAGGACAAGGGATCCCAGAGGTAAATCAGGCCCTCGCGCGTTCCCACCATGATGCGCCCGTTATTGGGCTGCCGACAGAATGAAACGATTTCCCCGTGCAAGTCTCGCAGGGTATTCAGTTGCTTCCCATTGATGGCATCCCAGAGTTCCAGAACTCGCCCTTCACTATAGACGGCGACGCGTCCATCACGACTCAATCCCAGCAAGGGGCGGTCTGCGTCGACTTTCTTCTCACGAACCAGCTCCATGGTACCGACTTGCCAGGTGTACAAATCTTTCCCGCCCGCCGTCACCAGATAGGTTATGCCATCGGTATGCTGCTGGAAGGCCATGGCGGCAATGCCGGCGTGCGTGCCACGCAGAAACCGACCCATCACTGGGTTCCACAGACCTACCGGCCCATCGCCGCGCCAGGCCAGCCAGATCCCATCCGGCGAAAATTGCACGCCCAATACGTCGGAAGCCTCCACCTCATGTTCGGCAACCAGGGCCTCCGTGGTGATATCCCAAATCTTCAACCTGCCCCCTTCCCGAGCGGCCATGCCCGCCGCGATGCGCCGTCCATCCGGGGCAAAATCGAGCGCATTGACGTTGGTCTTCCCGTCCTTACCGGTGAAGGTCTGATCGCCATGCGAATCGCGCCGACCCGTTTCGGCATCCCAGAAATCAGGACCCTTACCACCAAAAGCCAGGATGATGCGCCCATCGGGTGAAAACACGGGAAAGGAAATGCTGGCACGTTCCGGCAGATGATCCGTGCTCAGACTACTGAGCAGTCCCGCCCTGCGTTGCAATTCATACAAGGCCTTCCTCGCGGCACTGTCCTCCGGGCAGCCATGGCAATCCCGGAGAAAGCTCAGGTAGGCTTCAGCGGTATTCTTCTTCCTGGCTTGACGCCACTGGTCGGATTCTTCCTCCAGATAGTTCCGGTAACGTAGACCCCCATAGATCAGCAGGGCGCCAAACGCCAGGGTAAAAAACCAGGTCAGGATTTTTTCGAGGAAATTCAGGAACGCATTCATACGCAACCACAGGGTCCGGGTGCTCAAGCCACCGGAGGCGGCGATTTCCGGTTTACCAGAGTCCGCTCCAGATATTAATGTCTCGCATCATCATAGCTCAAGCGCACCATTCGTGGAGAGAAATGTCATGCGCTCTGGTGCTGTGTGGGGCAACGGGTCGGTAAGTGACATTGAATCATGCCTCATCCCTAGCCCGCGCGAAGGCGCCGCGGTCGACCAAGGCTTGCCGCCATTCATCAAACAACCGCCGGTCCGGTGCGGCGAGTACGGAGTTCATCAAACCATTGCCGGCAAACATGGCCTGTCCCCCCAGCGTCGTGGCGATTCCCCCGGCCTCGGCCAGAATCAGTGCCCCAGCCGCATAATCCCAAAGTTTCTGCTCCCCATGCAGATAGACATGAAACCGGCCAGCCGCCAGCCAACACCATTCAAGGGCGCCGGAACCCGTATATCGCAGGGAACTGTAAGGGGGGCGAGTCACCAGTGCGGTGGCCAGGGCACGATCCAGCCGCTTGAAGTCAACCATGGCCAAACAGCGCCGCAAGGGCAAGGAGATTTCTGGACATCGC
>Ga0172367_10010058_pt1 | contig 10255 bp, 8 predicted proteins | sample Lak10m_FD_114542 | JGI IMG/M metagenome (GOLD analysis project Ga0172367, IMG submission 114542) | Freshwater microbial communities from Kabuno Bay, South-Kivu, Congo - kab_022012_10m | ecosystem: Environmental > Aquatic > Freshwater > Lake | place: Democratic Republic of the Congo: South-Kivu...
ACGTCGTCTAGCCCCGACCGGATGTTCAGCCCGGCTGCGTCAAGTTGCGCAAGTTGCTGGTCGTATCGCGTAAGAAATGCCTGCGCTTTTGCGGGATCGACACGCAACGTAACCGGGTCAACTACGCGAGCGCGGAACAAATCCTCTACCCCTCCGCGCAGCGCCTGCATTGCGGTCTTGTCGCCGCCGTATAGCCGCAGGACTTGATCCATGCCACGTTCTTTGGCGCCAAGAAAACGCTCTACTACATCGCCCGCAAGGATGCCTGGTTCGTTGAGCTTGGTTTGCGACAGCATCTTGGCAGGCAAGCCGACACGGAACCGGGGCACAAACTCCTCGCGGTATGTGCGAATGGCCGTGTCATAAGCCTGTTTCGCCTCTGCGGACAGCGTTGTGCTGTTTTGCACCGCGTCGTCAATAGATCGATGCAACTGCGACAACTGACGCAGCGCGATGGAATCAATAGAGCTAGTCGCCGCGCCCTGCTTAGCCGCTTTGATATCTTCGTTGATGGCTTTACGGATATCATCCAACTGTTGCAGCGTCGCCGTTGGTTCTGCCTGCGTCGTCTTGGGGATGGGCGGCATCCCAGGCTGACGAATGATGGTTGTTTCAGGCGCAGGGCGAAGCGCGGCCAGCGCGCGAACGGTGCGGGGCGCCGAGTCCGGGGCGAAATCAGACAACTTGCGGCCAAGAATCGTCTCGGCGTCAGAAACGACCTTAGAAAGATCAAGCGGCGCGTCGGCGGCTTTGGCGAACGCATCAGCAAACAGCGGCTGAATGGTTTTTTGCCGCACACCCTGACGGATGTCCTGCGCCCGTTCAATCAGCGTTTCACCAAACTGCTGCTGGCCCTGCGGCATATTTGCTTGCGCCAGCCCCGACTGCGCCCGCGCTAGGCCGTCTTGCGCTTGCGTGAGTTGGTTCAGCAAATTGTCGCGCACCGTTCGCAGTTGATTCATCTGCTGCGGCGCGAGTTGGCTCGCTTGGGTCTGTATGGTCTGGTCGATACGTTCCAACTGGTCTTGTAGCGCGTTGCGCCGCGTCTCATAAAATCGAAACACGGAGTCTGATGTCTGTTGGCCAGTAGCTGGAATGCGGCGCTCTAACGCAGCCAGCGACGGCGCGGGGCGACCGCCGCTTGCGAGCACTTCTTCCGTTAGCGTGCGAGAAACGCCCGGAGTGCCCGCGACTTGTTGACCTGCGCGGATTTGTTCTGGTAGTTGTTCACCGCCAGAACGCAACAATGCATTTATCGCGGCCCAGCGTGGGCGCATAAGGCCGGACAACTGATTGAGGCCAGCGCCGACAGCAGCGCCGCCCGTCTCAAGCGCCGCACCTAGACCAAGGTTGTAAAGAGGCTCGCTAAATTTCGCCGCGCCTTGGCGCGGGCCGCGCAGCCCTAACGCTTGGTCTACTATGTAGCCGAGTTCTTCCCCCGCCATATAGCCGCCAGCGCCGCCTGCAACCCCGCCAACCGGCCCGCCCATCGCTATGCCACCGATAGCGCCGCCAGCGCCCATCAGGCCCGACACGACAGGCATAACTGCTTCGCGCGCGGCGCCAGCCAGTCCGTAAAGTTCCGGGTTGCGAACGGCCCATTCTGGCACCGGCACTGCACCCTCAGCCGGAAAAGGCCGACCTTCGACTAGAGGTTCCGCCGCCCACCCGGCCGCCGCAGGCGCGGCGGATTGCGCGGGCGTTTCAACTAACGGCTCGTCTCTCCACCCCATTACCGCAATCTCCGCACGCGGCCATCCGGACCAACAAATTCTGTTCCAGACGGCTTTGTTTTCTTCAGTCGTTCAAAATCTGCATCCGTGTTTACTCGCGGCGGGACGTTGATTGGTTTCAACTTGGCGCCAGTTGCTTGCATATATTTATCTAGCTCGCCGTTAGCGAGTTTCTCGTTGTACTGCTCGACGATATCTTGATACGCGTCGGCGCGCAGTTTTGTCATGCGCTGTAACGCTGCTTTGTCAAGCGCAATAGTGCCCGTCAACACTTTGGCCAAATATTTTTGTTCTGCGGCCGAATCAATGTTTTTAGCGCCTAGATTAAACGCGCTCATCATCTGATACACGTCCGCGCCAAGGAACGCCGACACCAAATCCGTGCGCACAACTTGCTCGGGCGTCTTGCCCTTAAACAGCGCCATCATGCGATCAACGTCTTGCCGAAACTCTGCCGCAAAACCTGATGTAATGCCTTGGTCGATTAGACTTATAGTTTCTCGCGCTTTGTTAAGCGCGGCAAAAGCCTGTGGTGCTTGGTCTACCAAGGATATTATTTTTTTAGCCCCAGCCTTACCAAATTCCGACTCTATGACGTTTGTGATGCTAGTCGTAGACGCACCCGCGGCGTTAAGCCGACGCTGAAGATCAAACAGCTCAGGGTGACGACGCAACGCTTCCAACGCCGCTGCCCCAGGCGGTAGACCGGCGTAGGGCGCCATAGCCGAGTCCATATATTGCTTAAGTATGGTCCCCGCCAGATCTGTGCGGCCCAGCTCTTGCAACTCGGCCACAACATTTTGAATATATGAAATGCTATCCGTTTGAACTCGGCGCCCTTCTTCTCCGGTATCGTAAAGCGATACGTCCGTTGTGGGGCTAGCTTTTTTACCCGCAGCCGCCATAGCCCGCTGAAGATCGCTCTGATCTCGAAGACGTTGGGTAATCTTCTCTTTGCCCTCTAGAACTTTTGACCGCCAGCCCGCGAGGTCACCGGCTTGCGCGAAAGCAAGAATTTCTTGGTCGCCTTGCTCTCGGGTAACGCCGATGCTTTTAAACCAAGGCCCGGTAATTTTATCTTCGTGCAACGCGGCGTTCCACGCCCGCGCCGCCTCGGGTGTCTCAATGAACCGCGCCGCGTCCCCGTACTGCGTGATTTTGTCCGTCAGCAATTTGTTCTGCTCGGCTTGCAGTTTGACCTGCTCCGCTGTCGCAGCCGCGCGTGCTTTTGCTTCTTCTTGTTCTCGCTTAGTCAGCACAGGCACCAGCCGACCAAACCCACCCGCAGCGGCGCGCTGACGAGCAGCAGCGTAGTCTACGTCGCCACCAGAAGTGAGCGCGTTTTGGTAGAGTTTATTTTCAAACTCCTGCTCCTCCATCTGCCGCCGCGCTTGTTGCATCTGGAGCGCGTTCATCTCCTGCTGTTGGCGCGCGCCTCGGATGGTTTCGAACTGCGCGAGCGTGTTCAGCAGCGGTTCAGGCTGCTGCGGCTTGAACTGCGACAGGATAGAGACGTCGATAGGCATACTTAGACTCCTTTCGGCGCTGTGGGGCCGATAGGAACAAGGTTTCGATTGCCGAATCCACCGAACAAGTTGCCGAAACTGAACCCGCCACCCTCGTCACCAGCAAGTTGGTTTAGCATGGCACCTTGCATGTACGAGCTACCCAGCCCTTGCAGCCCGCTTGCCAGCGCGTTCGCGCGGCCCATGTACTGACTGGCTCGGATGTTGCCCATCGAGGTCAGCCCTTCACCTAGCTGCTGGCCGTATCCGCCCGCTGCGCCGGTCAGGACGTTCGCGGCGGACTGACCGCCGCCCATCAGCGACTGAAGCGGGTTCAGCCGCGCCTGCCGTTCGATCTGGAAGCGGTTGAAGGCGTTGCCGTATTCCTGGCTGGCCAGATCCTGACCGAAGCGAGTGATACCCCGCAGCGCGTTACCCGACAGCATCCCGCCGCGCGCCGCAGCGGAGCGTTCCAGCGCCTTCATGCCCTCCGACATACGGAAGGCATAGCCGGGGTCTTGCTCGAACGCCTGCATGTCGAACGGCCGCGCCATCGTGCCGTACTCGGCAGCGGTCGTGTCGGGGCCAAGGCCCAGCAGCGTCATCAACCGGTTTTGCGCGGTCAGGCCCGCCTGCCGGAACGGCTCCTGTAGCTGCACTTGCCGCTCAAACATGGCCTGCTGCGCCGCCATAGCGTCGCGCTGCGCAGCGGCTTGGGCGTTGGCGGCGTCTTTGGTTGCCTTGGCGCCGAACAACCCGCCTACAAGCTGGGCGCCGCCCATGATGCCCGCTGCAAGTGCTATGCTCATATCATCTCCTAGCCAACATTACGGATCGCGGCTACCGCTTGACCGTGCCGGTCCACGAACTGCTAGCCTTGCTCGGCAAGGCGTAGCCTTCCGGTTCTTCCTGCTTGCGAAGCGGCTTGATGACGGCCTCGTACTCTTTGTCCGTTGCGGCCTGCTTGCGCTTGCGCATCGCCTTGGTCCAGTTTTCTGGCGTCTCGTCCGCGCGGCGAGTGTGGTACTTCTCGCCTTTGAACGTGAACACTTCCTCGCCCGCGCCCCGCGCGTCCACGAACGCCTGCTCAAACTCGCTGAGTTTCTTAGCCATATCTCACTCGTAGAGAATGTTCACGCTGCCAGCGTCGAACGTGATTGTACCGTCAATGTATAGGCGCAGACGGTCAAGCGTCGCCGACAGCGCCTTGCTGCCACCTGTGACGTGGCTGACAAACGGCGAAGTGACCAGCGTCGAACTCGACACCCAGGTGTTTGTGCTGGCGTCAGTCAGCATTAAAAAGATCATGCCGTTCAGCGTACCGGCAGCAGTGACGCCGTTGGTCAACACAAAGCCGCTTTGGCTTGCGCCGCCGATGCCCGCAACGCCAGTATTAGTTGCCGCGATGCCGTAAGAATCGTAATTGGATGTCTCGTAACCGCCTGAATCACCTAGCTGCACAATCGGCGTCGTCGTGCTGTTGGTAGACAGCCCGTTCAGCCCGATGGTGATCTTCTTTACCCACGCCGGAATGCCGGTGAACTCCAACTCCGTTTGCCCGGTAGCCGTCACCAATGTGCCGCTGACCAGCGTCGAAGCGAACGCGAGGTTGCCGCTGCCGTCGGTCTTCAAGAACTGCTGCACGGTGCCGTCAGCGTCGGGAAGCACAAACGTCCGGTTGGCGGACAGCAGCGCAGGCGCGGTCAGCTGCACATAGTTCGTGCCGTTGTCAGTGTCCTCGTACAGCCGCACGATCCCGCCGCTGCTGCTGGTGCCGGTGGCGTTGACCACGGGAGCGTTAACCGTGGCGCTGCCGGTGACGTCCTGAGCCGAGACGTCGTTGTCCTTCAGCAGCACGCCGTCGATGGTTACGCCGACCGCTGGCGTCGCCTCAGTGATGACATCCACCGCCGGGGTGACCAGCGTCGGGGTGTTGGCGAACACCAACACACCCGTGCCGGTCTCGTCCACCATCGCCGCGCGCAGATTCGCGGACGTCGGCGTGCCCAGCCACGTTTGGACGCCGATGGCTAGGTCAGCGGTGGTGATCTCGGAGCCGAGGTAGTCTACCGTCCAGACGTCAACGTCCGCTGCCGTGGTGAGCTTGAGCTTGTACGTGCCCGGGCCAAACCATACGCTCGCCTCGCCGCGCGAGTCCAGAATGACGGGGTTGGTGTTCGTCGTCGAGCCGCTTTCGTCCGTGTAGGTGGCTTGCGGCGTAGTGGTGCCAGCAATGTAGCTATAGAGCTTCCCTCCGACCAGCGGGTCGCCGTTGGCGTCGAAGAACTGAAGTTTCGGCTGCGGCGCGATGGTTGCCATGTTGGTCCTTACTGTTGAGCCTGCTGGACGGTCAGCACGATGGCGGGCGCGTCCGGGCCTACGGTCAGTCCGTTGACAGTCTCAACGGTGATATCGGTGTCGTCAGATGCGTAAGCCATTTCAATGTAATCCCCGGCTTGCAACGAAAACGTCTTCACAAGCGGCAGCGGGATGTACCCGCCATTGATGTTGACCGTGACCAGCCGCGAGGTGTTCGCCACTGCGGTGCCGTTTAGCTTGAACCACACCGCTACCGTTTTGGCGTTACTGCTGCCGCTGGTCAATTGTACCGTAGCCGAGAACTGATAGAGCCCCGAGACGCTGACAACGATGCGCGACGCGGGCGTGCCGATGCTGATACCGTTAGCGACTTGGGTGTTGTCAAACGTTAGCAGGTACTCAGTGTCGGCAGCGACAGGCGTGGCGTCGGTCGTCTTGGTAAACACGCCGTAGCCAGCCGACAGCGCCGCGCCTTGCAGATTGTTAAAGTAGCGGTACCACTCCCGCGACATGATATCGCGCTCGCCCTCCAGCAGCGGCACCCGCGACGCCGGGATCTGCGGGGTGTCGTCAGCCATTGGTCGGGCTGAGTTGCAGCTCAGCGCCCATAATGGCGATCTTCACCGGGTCGGTGCCGCTGACCTCGTAGACGCGGTCGCGCAGCTTGAGCGTCATGCCGAGGCGGCGCCACAGCACGCGATAGCCGTATTCACCAATGGCCCCCATGCTCTGCCAGTGCTCGCTAGACCATGTGTGCCCGCCGTCGTCGCTCCACCGCAGCATGACGCGCGGGTCGGCGCCCTGCGCTACAATTACGTCCGAAATCAGGTAGTCGCCGCTCTCGGTGATAATCTCGCCCCACCCTTCCGTGAGCAGTCGCACATAGTCGTTGATGCGGTAGCCGTCCAGACCCACGCCGGACTCGCAGTCGAGTTGCAGCGTATGGTGCGCCGTGCGGTTCAGGTTGTTCTGCCCCGGCGCGAGCGCCCGCCACGACCGCACCCACTTCTGGACCTCGCCGTCGTCAGAGTAGACGTCCATGTCGAAGGCGTAGATCTTGCCGCTCTGGTAGTCGCCGACGATGACTTCGCCGTTGTACGCCATCTGGCAGTTGCTGCGGTGGCGCCCGAGGCGGTTGTTAATCCAACTGGCCCGCTCATGCCACGCCCCGGTCGCCACGTCGTAGACCCACGTCGCGTTCGCCGTTGGGAACGTCAGCACGTAGAAAGCGTGGCCGTCCTGCTGGTAGGTGTAGCCGATAGCGTCGTCGATGCGCGAGTACGACTGAATCTGCCACTCGATAGCGTGCGTGCTGATCCGCGTGCCGGTGTAGCCGTTGCTGCGGTAGACGATGCCCTGGCCGCGAGCGTCCGCGCCCAGCCAGAACAGACCGTTGTCCAGTTTGGCGACGCTGTACGCCGCCGCGCAGCCAAGTTCGTTAAACGCGCCCTGGATGCGCTCCAGCGGGAAGTCGCCCCCGCCTGCGTTGTACCAGACCTCGACCGACGACGTGCCGAACAACCACACCTCGCGGTGGTCCACAATCAATGACACCAGACGGTCGGGCGAACCCTCGGCGCTGGCGAAGTCCAGCGGGTCGATGCTGCTGCCGTCCAGCAGGTTCGTCACCCAGAACTTCTGTGAGTCCGGCTGACTGAAAACGAAGTAGCCGTCCAGGAACGACACCGTCTTCGCGCCCTCGAAGTCCGGGTCGGTGATTTCAGCGAAGGCGTTCGTCGTAACGTTGTAGATGTAGCTCTTGGGGTCGCAGGCGACGAACAATTGCACCCCGTTGTCGGCCATGCTGACCGGCCCCGTGCCGCTGACCGTGCCCAGCAGCGTCACGTTGTAGTACTGGTCGATGCGGTACAACTCCGACCCGCTAACGACGTACCCGAAGCCGCCATACGCCAACATCCCCCGGATTGGCCCCGTGCCCACGGTCGCCAGCAGCCGCAGCCCGGGCGCGCGCATCAGGAAGGCAGGCTCCTTGCCTCCCTCCGGCACCGCCTCGGGGTAGAGGTTGACGCAGCGGCTGTCGGCAGCGTTGACGCTGCGAGCAACGTAGCTGGCGCCGAGGATGGGGGTTTTCATGCTAGGTCAGGGGATGGCGTGGGACTTGAGTCAGGGGCATGGTAAGGGGACTCCGTTACGCTAAGGTCCAGGTTCCAAACGATGAGGTGATGATCCAGTTGAACGCATCCCAGGACTCAAACGTCACCCACCCTCCGACGTCTCCTGCCGCTGCTGAAATAGAACTCTTCAATCCACCCGTGCCTGCGTAGATTGAAGCCGCGGCGGGACCATCGATCTGCAACGTGACATTCGACGCCTTGAACACTCGCAGCACACACCCCGGCTGCGGCGCCGGAAGGGTGAACGTCTGCGCGCTCCCGCCCGTCGCTCGCACTGTCCTGCCGGTATCGAGCACAGACAGCGTGTAAGGGGTGGTTGATACGCTGAACTGTTTTCGGTCTACGTTCTCGATTCTGATCCGGCCGGATGAGATGGAGAACTTTCCGGTCGAGCTATCGTAGGAGCTGTCGTAACGAACATTTCCCGCAATGTTCGCGGAGTCCGCTGCGTTTCTGATGCTGTTCGTGACCCCGCTCTTGAACAAGTCAGGGCCGACGTCAAACACAAGCGCCTGCGTCGGCGTGATCGTCCAGCCGTTCGTGCCGGTGCTGAACTCATTCGCGCGCCCGGTGATTACGCCGCCCGCCAGTGTCACCCCGTCGGTGCCGGCGAACACGTTGCCCGACACTTCGAGTTGCCCGTTGAACGTCCCCGACTTAGACAGCGAGCCAAAAGAATTTCCGGTGACCGTGCCCGTACAGTTGACCAGCCGCGCCCACTCCGTAGTGGCGTAGCTTGTCGTAGACGGCGAGAAAATGTTGCCGACCATTGTCAGGCCGTCAAAGTTGTTCAAGTCAACAGCGCGGGCAGTGCTTAAATTAATTGGGTTGAAGTGACAATCCTTGATTGTCGTCGTCGTTCTGGTGCGGTTTCCTGCGTGCTGAATGTGCGCAGTAGTGATGTCGTAGAACGTCACCCGATCAAGGCACAACCCCCATCCGCCGAAGGTGTTGCCAAGCTCTGTCCGCGTGTCGTCAGAGAACACCCCAAGCACCGCGCCGTCAAGCGTGCAGTCTTGCAGCGTGACGTCTTCGTCGTAGGTCAGCCGGAGAAGGGAAGCCGCTGTTTGCTGGCGAGTGCCGCCCGTGATGCCGTAGGTGCCGAGGTAGCAGTTGAAGAACTTCAGTCCCGGAGCGTCAAAGCAATCTATGAGGTGCCCGGTAAACGAACTGCTCTCGTAGCAGATGTCAAGGTCACGAAATTGAGCGGAGCGGGCACCGTTGCGATAGAACTGAATGCCGTATCCTGAAGACGTCCCGGTAATCAGCAGCGTCGTGCGGCCGTAGATTGCATTCGTGAACCGACGCGACCCCGCGCCTTCAAACGTGAGGCCCATGTCCGCCACGATCTGCAACGTGTTCGCCGTCAGACGGTAGACCCCTAGCGGAAAAGACAACGTCCCGGACCGATACATCGTGATGGTGTTTCCGCCGATGGTGTCGATTCGGTCTGCTGGGTAGGACCGAAGCGCAACAATCGCCGCTTGGATCGCCGCCGTGTCGTCGGTCACTCCGTCGCCCGCGGCGCCATACGCCTTGACGTTGACAACGCCCGCGCCGATAGCCGCAGCCGTTGTCTGACGGGTCACGCCCGCCTGCACCACGGGGACCAGTTCAGTGCCGGTCAGCGGCAAAGTAGCCGCTGGCAGTTGGGATATCTTAATGTCTGCCATCAATAGTTCCCGGAAAACACGTTATAGCGACCCCGCCGTGCCACGATGCTGTAGGGCATTGACATGACGTCGTCGGGGAAGTTGACCCGCTTGAGGTTACGCTTGCTGGTCATAGCGATCCGCTGCACAGTCGGCGGCGGTTCGACGCCAAACTCAGCCGCGATTTCGCAGGCGAGGTTGTACTTGAAGCAGCGCAGGTATCCTGGCGGAAAAGCCAGCGTCGTCGCTGCGACGACAGGCTGGGTCAGCGGCTCCACGGACACAAAATGCCACTCCAACGGCCGTGTAGCCACTGGGTAGATGGTCATCTCGACGTTGGGGTTCGTGAAGTTCGGCCATATCACCTGCGGATAGGTTGCCGAAACAGTCTTGAGCGCGATGCCGTTGTACTGCTGCTGGTTGATGATCTTGATGCCGTAGCTCAGACCATTCGCCGGGTCGCGGAAGTAGGTGCTGTCGTCCAGCGCCACGGGGCGCCCGCCTACGAAGTCACCCGTCGGCCCCAGGGTGCGCGTTGCGACGCCCTGCGGCCAGGTGAAGATCTGATCTTGCGTGGCGTAGACCGACAGCCGCTCCAGGTTCCAGCTGTCGATCATCTGCTGCATCGCCGCGAGCGCGTCTTCCGTCGTCGCAGCGGAGGGCGCCTCGCCTTCGGCAAGCTGCCCGATCAGGCGCAGAGCCGCGTTAATCTGGTCCCCGGCGGTCGTGCTCATTGGTCACCCTCGGTCGGCCCCGCCGCGCCACGACAAGTTCGTTCGGCGCAACGTCTTCACCGGGAGTATACCGCTCCCAGCCGTTTTTCTCATCTGCTTCCGCTTCCGCCTCGGCGATGGCGATCTTTACGCCGTGCGTTGGGTGCTTCAGGTAGATGGTTGCCAAAGATCGCCTCC
>Ga0172367_10010059_pt1 | contig 10255 bp, 8 predicted proteins | sample Lak10m_FD_114542 | JGI IMG/M metagenome (GOLD analysis project Ga0172367, IMG submission 114542) | Freshwater microbial communities from Kabuno Bay, South-Kivu, Congo - kab_022012_10m | ecosystem: Environmental > Aquatic > Freshwater > Lake | place: Democratic Republic of the Congo: South-Kivu...
ACGGACGTTGTGGCCGCCGCAGTGAGTTGCGCCCGCTTGACGACTTGGGCATCGATCCGGCGTGGTCTTGCCATGCCCCGACTCTGCCTCAGTTCGTCTCATCTTGAAAGCGAATTAGAATTAGCGTCTCAAGTCCCCGTTCGAGGCGGAGAGGGAGGGCGGCAGGGACGCCAGCCACGCCACGCGCGCAGAAGCGGCATTGCCAAATCCCGCGCTCCCCTGCTAGAACACGCGCCCTTTGACATGGCTCTCATTGTCCAGAAATACGGCGGCACCTCGGTCGGCAATCCCGAGCGCATCAAGAATGTCGCCCGGCGCGTCGCCGAGTGTCGCAACCGCGGCGACCAGGTCGTCGTCGTCGTCTCCGCCATGAGCGGCGTCACGGACAACCTCATCAAGCTCGCCAAGGAAATTACCCCGCTGCCCAGCGAGCGCGAGATGGACATGCTCCTGGCCACCGGCGAGCAGCAGACCATCGCCCTCACCGCCATCGCCCTCCAGCAGCTTGGCATCCCGGCCACTTCCCTCACCGGCGCGCAGGCGGGCATCGTCACCGACGGCGTCCACACCAAGGCGAAGATTCGCAACATCACGCCCAAGCAGGTCCACGCGCAGCTCGACGCCGGGAACGTCGTCATCGTCGCCGGCTTTCAAGGCGAGACCGCTGAGGGACAGATCACGACGCTCGGCCGGGGCGGCTCGGACTTGACCGCCATCGCACTCGCCGCCGCCGTGAAGGCCGACCTCTGCCAGATTTACACGGACGTGGACGGCGTTTACACCGCCGACCCGCGCATCGTCCCCGGCGCGAAGAAGCTGCCGGAGATCGCCTACGACGAGATGCTCGAACTCGCCGGCGCGGGCGCGAAAGTCATGCAGCTCCGCTCCGTCGAGTTCGCCAAGAAATTCGGCGTCGTGTTTGAAGTCCGCTCCAGTCTGAACGACAACCCCGGAACCATCGTGAAAGAAGAAACGCAAAGCATGGAAGGCGTCGTCGTGCGCGGCGTCGCGCTCGACAAGAACCAGGCCAAGGTCACGCTCGTCGCCGTGCCGGACCAGCCGGGCGTCGCCGCCCGCGTCTTCAAGGCGCTGGCCGACGCGACCATCGGTGTGGACATGATCGTGCAGAACATCAGCCACGGCTCGAAGTCGCCGACCACCGACATCTCCTTCACCGCCGACAAGCCCGACCTCGCCAAAGCGCGCAAGGTCATGGACGCGCTCAAGGCCGAGATCGGCTTCGCGGAACTCGCCGTGAGCGAGACCATCGGCAAGCTCTCCATCGTGGGCGTGGGCATGAAGAGCCACAGCGGCGTGGCGGCGAAGATGTTCGAGACGCTCGCGAAAGAGGGCGTGAACATTGACATGATCTCCACGAGCGAAATCAAAATCTCCGTGGTGATTGACCTCGCCAAAGGCGACGCCGCCATGCGCGCGGTGCACAAGGCATTCCTCGGCACCTGAGCCGGTAGCCGCCGAGGCCAGGAGGCGGACAGGCACCAGCCGATAGAAATCCGCCTCCTTACGTCGGCGGCTACGAAACAGCCCGGGCTACTTCGCCTCGATCTTCTTCTTCAGCGTCTCCAAATCCTTCTTCAGCTCGCGGTTGGACTTTTGGAGGTCGAGGACTTCGGTGCGGAGGCCCTTCAAGTCCTCACCCGGTTTGCGTGCGGTGCGGAGCTGGACGAGCGCCTTGTCGGCGGCGGCGCGCTCCGGGCGGTCGGCGGCTAGGGCGGTGAAGGTTTCCAGGGCGGCGATGGCGCGCGGGTCTTCGAGCGTGCCTAGCGCGGCGATGGCGGCAAGGCGGACGCGTTCCTTCGGCGAGTTCACGCGCGCGGTGAGGAAGTCGCGGATGGAATCTTTCTTCGGCTCGTTGCGGGAGAGGGTGGCAAGCGCGTCGAGTCCGGCGGAGAAGACGGTGCTCATCAGCGTGGCTTCGCGCGACTGGAGCGCGGCGAGCAGCGGCACGGCGAACGCGGGGTCGTCCTGCGCCTTCATGCCGGCGATGGCGGCTTCGGCGAGGCGGTCGCGGTAGCTGGGCGTGTTGAGGAATTTCACGAGCAGGTCACGCGCTTCGGGTTTCGCGTAGGGGCCGAGGGCACGGAGGGCGGTGGCCTGGATGCCGGGGTTCTTCTCGGCGGCGAGCACCTGCTTCAACGCGGCGAACGCATCGTCGTGGTAGAAGCCGCCGAGGGCGCTGACGACGGCGTTGCGGACACGGGCGTCAGTTTGCTTCGTGGAGGCGAGGAGCGCCGCGAGCGCTTCATCAGTGCGGGCTTGCTTCAGCAAATCGGCGGCGCGGGTGCGGATGGCGTAGTGCGAGTCGCTGCTCAAGGCGGCCTTGATCTTGGCGATGGTTTCGCCGTCGCTGCGGCCGGCGAGATTGTCGAGTGCATGGAGCTGGCCGAGGAAATCCGTCTTATCCGCAAGCTGCGTGAAGAGCATCGGCGTGGCGGGCTTGAAATTGATGCGCGCGAGCAACGTGAGGCCGGGGTCCACGCGCACCACGTCCGGCGCGGCTTTCAGCGGCAGGTAGAAGTCTTCCTCCTTGTCGCGGATTTGCACCGTGTGGTCGGTCGTGCCGGACTTGGACTTGAAGCGCAGCGTCAGCGGGAACTGGAACAGGTGCGCCTCGTCGGAGATGCGCTGCGTCTGCCGCACGCTCACGCGCGCGAGCTTGGCCTTCTCGTCCCACGCGTAAGTCACGTCCAGCGTCGGCGCGCCGATGCCGTGGACCCATTGCTCGAAGAACCGCTCGAAGCTCCGGCCCGACAGCTCCTCGATGACCTTCCGCAAGTCCGCCGTCTCCACCGAGCCGTAAGCGTGGCGGTCGAGATAGGTGCGGATGCAGCGGCGGTAGAGGTCCGCGCCGAGCTGGCAGCGCAGCATGTGCAGCACCCACGCGCCCTTCGGATACGCGAGGTAATTGAACATCTCCTGCGGCTCGCCGAACTTGCGCCACACCATGCCGCGCGTTTCGTTCTGGTTCGCGAGGATGCCCTTGGCCGCGCTGTGCAGGGCGTAAAGCGTCTCATTCGTGCCGCCGAAGTCGCCCTGCCAGAGCCAGTCGTAATAGGTCGCGAAACCCTCGTTCAGCCAGATGTGGCTCCAGTCCTTGCACGTCACGAGGTCGCCGAACCACTGGTGCGCCAGCTCGTGCGCGACGAGGCTGTCGCTGCTGAAGAGGTTCTCCGTCTCGGCGGTGAAGAGCGTGCGGAAGTTCAGCGTGGTGAGGCTGGTGTTCTCCATGCCGCCCCAGTGGTAGTCGTGGACGGCGGCCTGGCCGTATTTGGCCCAAGGATAGTTCACGCCGATCTCGCGCTCGAAGAACCGCATCATGTGCTTCGTGTGGCGGAAGGAGTTGGGCGCAGCCGCGAGGTCGCTGGGCGTGGTCCAAAATTCCAGCGGGATGTCGCGGTGCTTGTCCTCGATTTTCTTCAACTGCCCGGCGACGAGCGTGATGAGGTAGGTCACGTGCGGCTTCTCCTGCACCCAGTGAAACGCGGTGAGGCCGCCCGCGCCCGCCTGCACGGAAACCTGCCGGCCATTCGAGAGCGCGACCATGCCGGCGGGCACGCGACAGGTGACTTCGCTGGTGAACTTCTCGACCGGATGGTCAATGGACGGGAACCAATGCCGCGCCTCGCCCGGCTCGCCCTGCGTCCACAGATGCGTCTCCGCGTAACCCATCTCCGGCGTGCGGAAGTAGAGGCCCTTGCGCGGCTCGGCGGAGTATTTCACCGTCACGCGCGCTTCCTTGCCGACGGGGATGGGCGGCGAAAAGGTGAGCACGATTTCGCGGTCAGTGACTTCGTGGCTGGTGAGTTTCTCCGAGCTGGTCACGCTGGCGACGCGCAGCTCCACCGCATCCAGCCGCAGCTCTTCGAGCGGCGTGGCGATGGGCTTGAAGGTGAGCGTGGCGGTGCCGGCGACGGTGCGGGCCTTGAAGTCCGGCGTCACGTCGAGCGCGAGGTGGAGCAGGTCCACGCGGCGGTCGGGGGCGTATTTGCGGTAGGCGGGCGAATCCACAGCGGCCGGCGCGAACTGCGCGGCGCACCAGCGGCAGAGGTGGGTTTGCTCGGCGGCAAGCGGAGTGACGAACGCGAACAGCGCGAGCAGGGCGGCGGGGCGGACTTGCATGGCGCGGAGGATAGCCAGCGGCGCGCGGGCGTCACGCTTGGTTTGCGCAGTTGGGAAAGCGGGACAGGAGTGTCCCGCTCACGGCGCGGCGGGCAGCGGCACCACCCACGCGAAGTTCGTGCCCGCGCCCACGAACGTCGTCTCCACCACGAGCGTCTCCGTGCCGTCCGCGAAGTTCACCAGCGCCCGCTGGTCCGGCGTGGTGGTCTTCACGGCGGTGACCTGCGAGAAGACCTTGCCGTCGGCGCGCAAGCTCAACGGCATTGCAAACAGCGAGGCCACGCAGAGCCACCAGCACAGCAATGAGCGTCGCTGGAACATGGTTCGTTCACCGCCGCAGCAGGAACTTCGGCAGCCACTCGAAGAAGCCGTCGGGGTAGCGCTCGCGGTTCAGCACCTGATACAGGCGCACGGCGGCGTCGAAGGGCAGCGTCACGACCGCCAGGTAATCCAGCCAGATGAGCGGCCCGAGGAACCGCTGGCCGAGGCCGGAGCCGAAGAAAAACAGGCTGATGAGTTCCGCCAGAAAGAACACGTAAGCCGTCAGGCAGGTGATGAGCGAGACGCGCAGCGGGTTGATGCCATGCGGCTCGAGCACGTCCTCCTTGAAGGAGGCGGGGAAGAAGCCCAGCAGCGGGTAGAGGAAACGCCAGTTGGTTTTGTGGCCGTCAGCGGGCTTGATCTTCTTGAAGGCCCCGTCGCGCAAGGCCACGTAGTCCTCGTCATATACAATGACGAACTTGGGCCGGATGCCGCCGAAGTTGGGCCACGGCGACAGCTCGTAGCGGATGGGGCGCTCCTCGTCGCCCAGCAGCTTGCGCGAAAGGTAATAGCGCTTGTCCTCGAACTCGATGGCCGGGCGCGACGCCTCGCGGCTTTCCCACTCCGGCATTTCCTTGGCCGCGCACACGACGATCTTCTCGCCGAAATACAGCACGACATCCGGGCCGACTTCGACTCCGGAGGGCGGGCGGTTGTGGCCGTCGGGCATGAGGCAAGGCGACCGTCCGAGTCCGCGAAGCGCGGATTCCATGGGCCGTCAATGGCGACAGTCTTTGGGCGAAGGGCGGTTCCGTCAAGCCGGGCGGAGAAGCGAGCGGACAGCCATCAGCTATCAGCGGTCAGCGAGCGCTGCCGGGTTCCCTCCCGGCCGTCGGGCTGGTATCACTTCGGGATGACCGACACGGAAACAACTTGGAACACGCTGGACTGGGCCGCGCTGGAACGGCTGCGCGACGGGTTCCTGGCTGGCGCGGGCGCGACGGGCGCGTATTGGCAGTCGCGCACCGACCTCGCGAGCTACGACCTGACCTTCGCCCAGCGCATCGCGTGGAAGTGGGACGCGGTGCTGGCGGAACTGAAGCTGCGCGGCTGGACACCACCGCCGGGCGAGGTGCAGGACTGGGGCTGCGGCAGCGGCGTGGCAGGCCGGTGCGTGCTGCGCGAGTTCGGGGTGGAGAAGTTCCCGTCGCTCCGGCTGTTTGACCGCTCGCCGCTGGCGGTGGAGTTCGCCGTCGCGCGGGCGAAGTCGGTGTTTCCGAAACTTGTGGTGAACTCCGGTGTGCCGGACACGGGGCGCGTCGGCCTGCTGGTGCTGAGTCATGTGCTGAACGAGTTGCCGGATGCGGAGCGCGAGTCCTTGCTGCAACTGGCCCGGCGGGCTGACGCCGTGCTGTGGGTCGAGCCGGGGACGCATGCGGACAGCCGGGCGCTCATCGCGATGCGCGAACGGCTGCGGGAGGAGTTTGAAGTCGTCGCGCCCTGCACGCATCGGGAGACGTGCGGCCTGCTCGCCGCCGGCAACGAGCGGCACTGGTGCCACAACTTCGCCGCGCCGCCCGCCGGCATCATGGCGGACTCGAACTGGGTGCGCTTCGCGCAGCGGATGGGCATTGATTTGCGCAGCCTGCCTTACAGTTTCCTCGCACTGGAGCGGAAAGGCTTGCGGCCGGCGGAGGAGAAATTCGCCGGGTGGTCGCGCGTGGTCGGCGCGGCGCGCGTGTATAAGGGTTTCGCCAAGCTGTTCAGTTGCCAGGCCGACGGCGTGCGCGACCTGACGCTCCAGAAGCGGGACGCGCCCGAGGTCTTCAAGCGGCTGAAGGACGAGGAGCCCGTGCTGCTCGTGCGGTGCGAAGTGGCGGGGGAGAAGCTGGCGACGGTCGAGGTCACGCTGCCGTGACGCCGTAGTCGAAACCTTTAGGTTGCGAATCAGAAGCGCAGGCTGAAGCCTGCGACTACGGAGACTTGGGTGCTTCCCCAGTTCTTGGCCACGATTGAGGACGCGCACCTTTACCGAAGCTGGCTCCGCGCGGCGGCGAGCGCGGCTTCGTAGATTTGCTTCAAGGGCACGCCCGCCTTCGCGGCGAGCTGCCGGCACGATTCGAACTCGGGCGCGATCTGCACGACCGCGCCGTCCAGCTTGCCGAGCTTCAGGGTCACTTCGCCCTGCGGGAGCTTCACGGTGAGGAATTCGCGCTTGAGCTTGCGACGCTCGGCCAGCGTGCGTCGGACGCCAAAGGCACTCGTCTCGCGGAGCAGGAGGGTGGCGAACTTGTCCGCGTCCGCCGCCGCGCACAGCACGGTGAGCAGCACGCCGGGGCGATTCTTCTTCATCTGGATCGGCGTGTGGAACACGTCCAGCGCGCCTTCGCCCAGCGCACGCTCGACGAACGCACCGAGGATCTCCGCGTTGATGTCGTCGAGGTTCGTCTCCAGCACCGCGATGGTATCGGTGTCCCAATCGTGCGGTTCCTCAGCAGCGGCCTCATTCGCAACCACGTTACCGGCAGCCACACTTTGAACTTTGAACTTTGAACTTTGAACTTCCCCCAACGCCGCCCGCACCACGTTCGGCCGCGTGTCATTGTCCCGCGTGCCGACACCGTAGCCGACTTTCTCCGCGACCAGGCCGGTCATCGGCCCGAAGCCTTCCGCAAACTCCGCGAGCAGGGCCGCGCCCGTGGGCGTGAGCAGCTCGCGCGGCTCTTCGCATTGTGAAATGGCGACGCCGCGCGCGCCGAGGATTTCCAGCGTGGCGGGCGCGGGCAGCGGCATGCGCCCGTGCGCGCACTTCACCCAGCCCGTGCCCTCGACGACCGCCGAGGCGAGCACGCGTGGACGGCCAAGCAGTTCGGGCGCGAGGCAGCCGCCCACGATGTCCACGATGGAATCCACCGCGCCGACCTCGTGGAAGTGGACTTGCTCCGGCGGCATCCCGTGGATTTTTCCCTCCGCCACGGCGATGCGGTGGAAGACGGCGATGGACTTCTCCTTCACCCAGTCCGAGAGCGTGCTGGCGTGGATGAGTTGCTTGATCTGGTGGAAGTTGCGGGAGCCGTCGTGCGAGTGGCTGGCGTCACCCGGACCATGCGCATGCGCGTGGTCGCCGGGGCCGTGGCTGTGCGAATGGGAGAGTGCGTGGTAATCCGGCCCGTCGTCGTGGCTGTGCTCGTGTCCGCACTCCGCCGTCAGGTGCACGTCGAACTTCACGCCTTCGATGCCGCACTTGGCCGCGCGGCGGTGTTCGAGGCGGTAGCCGTCGAGGTTCAGCTTCGCGAGATCGTATTCGAGCTGGCGGAAGTCCACGCCCAAGTCCAGCAGTGCGCCGATGAACATGTCGCCGCTCAAGCCGCTGAACACGTCGAGGTAAAGGGTCTTCATGCGTGCGGTGACTGTAGCGGAAGCGCGGAGGCCAGGCGCGGAAAAAGTTCTCTGTTTAGCGGCGCTGGCCAAACGCCCGTGCCGGCGACTTGCAGTCGCCGTCGGTGAGGTGCGTTGCGTGCAGGGCGGCGACTGCAAGTCGCCGGCACATCAGGTTTCGGCCTCCCCGGTCACACGCTTCGGGCGCGGCCCGAACAGAGCGGTGCCGATGCGCACGAGGGTCGCGCCTTCCTCGATGGCGACCTCGAAGTCCCCGCTCATGCCCATTCTCAATTGCGGCAGCGGTGCGCCGAGGAGCTGTTCGCACTCGGCCTTCAACTCCCGCAGCCGGCGGAAGACCGGCCGCGCTCGCTCGGGCGTCGGCGTGTAGGGCGCGATGGTCATCAGGCCGTGGACTTCGAGGAGCGGGAGTTTGTTGAGCTCGCTGAACTCGGCCAGCAGCGTGGCCGGCGCGTAGCCAAACTTGCTGGCTTCACCGGCGACGTTGACTTCGAGGAGGATGGGCATCGTCTTCGCGGCCTTCTCACACTGCTTGTTCAGCTCCTGCGCCAGCGCGAGGCTGTCCACGCTCTGAATCATCTCGAAGAGCGCGACGGCGTCGCGGCATTTGTTGGACTGGAGGTGGCCGATCATCTGCCAGCGGGCGCGGCCGGGGCAGAGCGGGATTTTCGCCTTCGCCTCCTGCACGCGGTTCTCGCCGAAGCAGGTCAGCCCCAGGTCCAGCGCGGCACGGACGGCTTCCGGCGGCTGGTTCTTGCTCACGGCCATCAGCGTGACGGACGCCGGGTCGCGGCCCGCACGCGCGCAAGCGGCGGCGATGCGGTCGCGCAGTGCGGTGATGTTGGCGGCGATGTCCACGGGGAAAGATAGCGGAAAAAGCGAACGGGTGAAACGGGCGGAACCAACAAGCCTTCTCCCTTCGCGGAGCGAGGGGAGAAGGTGGCCGGAGGCCGGATGAGGGGTGCGGCCACCAACGCCGATGGACGAAACCCCTCACCCCGGCCCTCTCCCCTTGCTCCGCAAAGGGAGAGGGGGGAAAAGGGTTACTTCAGCTCCTTGATGCGGAGGTTCTTGAACTGAACCGTCATCGGCGGGCCGACATGGATTTGCAGGGCGAGGATGCCTTCCTTCGCGGCCTTCGCGCCGCCCTCGTCGGTCACGTCCACGGTCTTCATCCCGTTGATGAAGTGCTGAAGGTGGTTGCCCTTGGCGATGACCACGTAGTCGTTCCAGTCCTCATTCTTGATCTTGGCCTGGATCTCATCGGTCTTGCCGAGTGAGCCGGTGACTTCGACCTTGGCCTTGCCCTCGGCGTCCTTGACGGTGGTTTTCTCGCCGCGCTTGGCGAGGATGCCGCGCCCGCGCTCCTCGTAGAGGATGCCGCTGTAGGTCTTGCCCGCCTCGAAGTCCGCCTGATAGCCGCCGACGATGGGACCCCAGTCGCCCTGCGACATCACCTTGCTGCGATACTGGATGCCGGAGTTGCCGTTGACGATGCGGTAGCTGAGGCGCAGCTCGAAATCCTTCGTGGTCAGATCCTTGTTCACGAGGAAGGTGTTGTGCGTGATGGCACCCTTCTTCGGGTCTTTCTCGCTCGGCGGGGTGATGCCGGTGATCGCGCCGTCCTTCACGGACCAGAGCTTGGGATTGCCTTCCCAGCCGGTGAGATCCTTGCCGTTGAAGATGGACTTGAAGCCGGCCTCATCGGCGGCGAGGGCGGGCAGCGCGAGCAGCGCGCTGGTGGCGAGCGTGAGCAGGGCGGAGGGAAGTTTCATAGTGTTGGCGGACATTGAGACATTCTGGTTGCGCGGCGAATTCAGCGGGCAAGGGCGGCGGCTGTCAACGGCGAACCCGGCTTTTCCATCCCACCAAAGGTGCTCTGGGCGCAACTTGGCACCCGCACCATCCGAACGATGACGGCTGCTCCCTCTCCTCCCTCCGAGGGAGGAGAGGGCCGGGGAGAGGAGGGGCGTTACCGCAGCATTATCAAGGCCCCCTCTCCCCAGCCCTCTCCCCGCTCCTGCGTCGCAGGGCGAGGGGGTTCACCTGCCGGGGTGCGGGTGCCAAATTGCGCCCGCACATCCCCAAGGCCAAAATCAGTTCTTGCCTCCTTCGCAACCGGATGGCTAACCTCCCGCTCCTTTTTGATAGGGACCGTTGGCGCAGCGTGCCTGTGAAGACGCAGCGCGGCGGTGTAACGAAACGATTTTATGCCAGTCAAAATCCGTTTGAAGCGAGTCGGCGCGCGCAATACGCCGGCGTTCCGCGTGGTGGTGGCCGATGGCCGCAGCCCGCGCGACGGCAAGTTCATCGAGGAAATCGGCACCTACCAGCCGGGCAAGAAGGACGACAACTTCAAGCTGAACCTCGAACGCGCCGATTACTGGGTCAGCAAGGGCGCGCAGCCCAGCGACACCGTGGCGAGCTTCATGCGGAAGGCGCGTCGCGCCGCCGC
>Ga0172367_10010060_pt1 | contig 10255 bp, 16 predicted proteins | sample Lak10m_FD_114542 | JGI IMG/M metagenome (GOLD analysis project Ga0172367, IMG submission 114542) | Freshwater microbial communities from Kabuno Bay, South-Kivu, Congo - kab_022012_10m | ecosystem: Environmental > Aquatic > Freshwater > Lake | place: Democratic Republic of the Congo: South-Kivu...
ATAAACATAACCATCAGAGGTGTCTGTTGCTTCGTATTTATTTAAAAATACATCTTCAAGATTAGTCTCATTAAAAGCATCAGATGTATCAATAGAGAGAACACAATCAATGTCTCCATATTTTTGTTCGATAAATTTTAATTCTTTAATTAATTGTTTAACTGTCATACTTCTTCACTCTCCTCGAAAAGTTCAGACCATTCATTCCATCCACCCCATTTACCATCTTCTACTGCTTCTTTGAATGTCTCGTAGGAACAAGTCTCCTCGAAATTTCCATTTACACAAGTGAATTCATAATGGGAGTCATTTTCAATACTTCCTGATACCATTTCAAAAGTAACGTCGGGATAGAGTTTTGATAATTCTCTAACGAAATTCTCAGGAGTACCCCATGGTGAATCAAAAGAATATATAAGAGTGTGGAAATCAGATAGTTCTTTTAATTTGACATTAGAAGCATCCCACTTAACTCCCCAATTAGAGCAATTCCAATCATACCAATCATAGTATCCTGTTTGCTCGAATGCTTGTTGGTTCTTAATTGCTTGTTGTGCTAAATGAGAATAAAAATGATGATTGTGGTCTATAATTTCCTGGAGAGAAACAACACTCTTCTCTTCTTTTAAATTATATTCAGCAATCAATTTATTAGCAGGGATAGCAGGAGATTGTGTGTCAATTAATATCTCAGGGATAGGAAAGAATGAATTATAAAAATTCTTCTGGTCTACCTTGTTTTTAAAAGCATTGTATGAATCTGTATCAGGGAAGATACAGGTGAGTTCATTCATCACCCAGTTTGGCATTTTTGGCTCTTTTCTCGTACACTTTGAATGTACAATGTGTTATATCATCTGTAACAGTGTATTGCCAATAATTAAGGGATATATTTCTCTTGTAGAAATTATATCCCTTATAGCTCTTATGATAAAAATTAAATGTTACTTGGTCCCATTGTAAATATTTAATTTCTGCAGCTAGCTTTTTTGCTACATTAATCTTCAACGAAATTTACATCATCATAATGTAGATTTTTAATATTATGATTTTCCATTTCCTCGAATTGATGAAGGATATCATAACCTCCTGCACCAGCTTCAGCAACAACACAAACTTGGAGCATATACATTATGTCATTAAACTCTAATGCATATAATTCTCCAGCAACATCATAATGTTTAATTGCATCATCAGGAACTTCCATTGTTCCATTGACTCGAAAATTAATCTTCAATGTCTTCCACCTCGATTTCTGAATCTACTCCAAGAAGTTTAATTCTATATTCTGATACAGACCATATATCATTAGGGAATTGAATTAATTCCTCTGGATTGTTTGTGTCTACTTCTACACAATTAAAAGATAGTTGTGGTTCGAACATTACTTCTTCACACTCGAAAATTCCACCATCATGTATCTTTACATTATCTGGAATTAAAAACTCTGCTGTAAAGGTGATTGTCATCTTTTTCATTTGGCTCTCTCAAAAACTAGTATATCAAAAAACACATAAGCTTGCAAATTAAGTTTGGGAGAGACATCATTGTCTCTCCCATTATTACTAGAGAATAAGAAGCCAAAAAAATTCTCTAGTAAATCTTTTAAAAATCAAAGTGTAGTTGGTTCTCTAAACAAGATGACCAATACCTCGAATTTTTATATCCTTGCTTAACATCCCAATAAATACATCTAGCAATATAATTAGGAGCAGACATTTTACCAGCACGATAATGCCACATTCTTTCTCCCTTCTCATACTCTGCTACATTCTTTATATTATCTTTTTTATATCCTTGCTCGTTCATTCCTAATAAACGTAACATATGAACATCAAGACAAACTGCTTGACATTTTTCAGGATAACATAACTCAAGAGCAAAACTAGTTTTTGCTAATCCAATCCCCCACAATTCATTAGAGAGACGATTGCGAAATTTAAACCAATTCTCCTTATTAGTTTTTTTAAATCTATCAGGATTAGACCAGAACTTTTCTTTAAAATCCCATATATAATTAGTACGTTGATTGTGACATCCAGCTCTACCAATTAATAATAAATGAGATAGTTGTTCCTTATTATTAATCCATGTCTCGAAATTCTTGATATGATTATAAGCACGTACATTACTCTCCCATGTTGTGTGGATAGATGTATATGCAAATAACCATCTTTGGAATATTTCTCCATTTGTTCTAGGAGCGATATTATTCCAGTACTCACGATATTGATTTACTTTATGTAAATCAATATCTTTTAAAACACACTCGAAATTCATTTGGCATTCTTTCTTAGGTTTTGGCTTCCTGTATCTAATATACCAAAAGAAATATAAAAGTGCAAATTAATTTTTCTGTAAATAATGTGATAGGATAGTTTTATATAATTCTTTCTCGATTATTAAACTTTCCCAATCTTTTGTTTTTTTATTTGTAATAGTACATGTAGCTGTTTTGTTTTCATAATGATTGCTTACACATACACTGGAAACTTTATCCTCTAAATAAATACACTCGAAATGTTTTGACTCTGTTTTTCCTATTTTTGATAATGTGTATTTTTTATATAAATCTTTTAGGAATGTATTTTTATCATCTGGATCTAATACTGGAGGATATAATTTGTTATTTAATAATGTCAAGATATTCCCTAACCTTTTTTAGTGTTGTTTTTAATTTCATTTCAAGATTAATCATGAGTGTTTCTTCATTTTTATCTTTTAATTCTTCAGCATCATATTTTACTGTTTGATGATTAGCACTCTCTAATGATTTTAAAATCATACTAAATAATAATCCAGCTTCTTCATCATTTAAAGTGCTGCTAAGTTTATTTAATTTTTCTTTATTCTTCATTCTTAAACAAACTTAATATTTTATATATTGTGCTAAGCTTAAATTCTTTAAGTGTAGCATAAATATTAAGTTCCTCTTCTTCTATATTCTCCAGTAATAAATTTAATAGCTGAACAACATTGGTAGCTTCTTCTTCTGTTAGTATATCACAGAGCTGATCAAATTTTTCTTTCATTGTATCTCTTCATTATATCCAGGATAGCGTAATCTTTATTCTTTAATTCTACATCAAACAATACATCTTCATTATAATTTATTGGAAGATTTACTGCCATATCACAATGAGCTCTAGTACCATTTTTACCTTCTGAGTAATGAAATATTGGAGTACAGTTCCAGGTAGAATATGCTGCATAAAAAGCATCCTTGTGAGTTGTATTATCACTGAGCATTTCATGATGTAAATTATCAAATGTAACAGGAATACCATGTTGCTCGAAAAAGTATTTCTTTAAGTTATTAACAGACCAAGTATTTCCAGTATCATTATTCTCTAATACTAATCTGTTCTTTACACTGCTCGAAAGTTTATTATAATTACTCATAAATATTTTTGAAAGTTCTGTTGCATCCCCTTCTTTACGTATATGAATATTTAGTGGATTATAATAAGTCTCTGATAGCTCTAAACGATCAAATATCTCTGCATGGAATTCTAAATCAATAATACTGTGATTTATTTTTATTGGATCATCTGAAGTAAGAGTAATATATTCTGAGGGATGCGCACTTACTCGAATTCCTGTTTCTTTAATTACTCTAGAGACATTATTGATTTCTTGTTCTATTAAATTATAATTGGGAAGGTCCTCTAATCCCAACATTACTTCTGGATGTTTAATTACTGGACAAAGATCACTCGAAAGTCTATATCCTTTTATATTTTTAGCAGCACAGTGTTTAATAATTTCTCCTGTAACGGAGAAATTATTAATTATTATTTCAGAGAGTTTTTGCAGTTGTTCGTTTTTATCTTTACTCGAAAAACTCTTATATGTCATTGTTCGAAATTTGTATCCCTGCTCAGCTAGGATATTAGAAATACAACACAGGGAAAGGTTCATAAATACATGATATCATAAAAGGAATAATTAAGGGACAATAAGAACAAAAAAACATCATGAACGAAGAAATTTTAAAGAAGCTTGGTTATAACAGTATTGCTCTCGAAATGTTATTAAAAAGAGAAGCACAAATTGATCCTGAAGATATTATATTTCCAGGACAAGTAAGAACAATCAATACTGTAAACGATGATGGAGCTGTTGAAATTACACTCGAAAATATACAACAACAATTTAAAACATTAATAAATACAATTAAATCATTGCCAGATACACATTTTGATGAAGATTATTTTGGAGATTTAAAAAGAGAAGTGTTGAAAGCTTTATTTACCACAGGATTGAAAATAAGCTCACTAATGACACAAGCTGGAATAGATAATGATAGCTTTGAAGAATTCATAAACGAAATATAAATAAAAAAGGATCCCTCTAGAAAGGATCCTTTTTTATTTAATTCCACAATTAAAATGTGTAGGGAGAGATAAATTCAGAACCCCTTTGTTCTTGCTCGTTCTCTCAAATATTATATAGAAAAATAATTATGATAACTCCTATGCAGTTATCATATCTAAACTGAATTGCATTTGTCTCATTACTGGAATAAAATCATTAACATCTATTTTTTCATCTTGTAATAATTCAAATATTTTTAATGCATTTAATTTAGCATTATCTGGCATGTCTGAGCTATTATAAAAATAAGAAACATAATCTATCAAAGCATCGTATAACATTTTGTTTTTCCTTGTCATTCCATTCACCTCAGATTTATTTTACTCTAACACCAAAACTCATTAAAAACTTCTTATCAATACTAGGAAATCCAGTAATAGAAATATTATTATCTACAAACGATATCTCAACTTCTTGATCTATAATTAATTCCTCTTCTTTTATCTTACTCGAAAAATAAATTATATTTTGATTAGAGCTTCCTTTTAAATTACTTGTTACTCTATTATTGTCTTCATATCTACCATCAATTAAAACATCTATATAATCACAACACTTTTCTCGAATTTTGTTTTCTCGAATTTCATCATAAGTAAATCCAGTAAAAACAATTACTCCTTTACTTAAACTTAATCCACTAATAAGAATTAATAACTCTAACAATTCATTTTCTTGTTCAAATGGATCTCCTCCAGTTATTGTTACTCCATCTAACTCGAAATCTTTTATTAGCTCGAAAATCTCCTTTGGTGTTAATATTATATTATTCTTATTACTCCATGTCTCAGGATTAAAACAATTAACACAACCTTTAGAACATCCTTGGGTCCATAATGTAAATCTTTTTCCAGGACCATTAACACTCGAAATCTTATATGCGTAGATATTCATAGGTTCAACAATTTCTCTCTAGTGTATTATAAAAACTTGAACCTAAATAATTCTTTTTTTCCTATAGAGAAAAAAAGAATTAACACACCAATATTAGCTTCAATATTTCTATCACTCAAATGCTCGAAAAACCCAACCTAATATTTTTTTGTTTGATTTTGCAACAGAAGATATGTATAATATATTTAGCAGTGACAAGGGTTAAGTTACTCCATCATATAACTTTTGTCACTGTTATTTTAATTTAAAAAATCTTGCAGGAATGTTTTTAGGATATCTAGAATAATATATATTACGTCTATTTTTGATAGTTGGTTTTTTATTATTGGAGTGTTTTTTCAAAAGCCCCGATAATCCAAACAGAGAATAAACAGAGAATAAACAAAAAGCAGACAAAGAATATTAGTAATTAATTTACTTTAATGGTATATATTCTTAAACTATATAATAAAATCAAAGTTCCTATATTGTTCTCTCTTATTAATATTCTTATATAGGGAAGTAAATTAAATTCCTCACTACCTCTAACTTAATTACTCGAAATATTCATGTTAGATATTTATTTTCTTATATAGAGAAATTAAAGATAATTACTCAGAATATTGTTTATCATATCCTAAAACAATATATATGAAAAAAACACCATAGCAAAAAATATGTTATGGTGTTTTTGTTTTTAAGGAAAAGATAATGAACAACATTATTTATTCTATATAGAGTATTATTATTCCTACTATTATTTTTTAATAAAAATATGGGAACTACTCTCCACTAATCATCCACTATGTCTCCACTATATTTTTAAAAAGAGCTTGATATATTGTTGAATTGGGAATAGGTTTTTATATTATTCTTTTTAGCTCGATTTTTAGGTTTAGGAAATATAAAAAAGGTATTGTTATTATATTGCTAGGATAAAGGGTTATTTTTTCATTTACTCTAAGTTGTATTTCTTTTTGTTCTAGTGTATATTTATTTAATATATTTTTTATATCCCTTTAGAGTATGTTAGTTTGCTCGAAAAATGTTTCTCTCTAATGGGATAATTTTATTTTTCTATATAGGAGAAATAAATTATCTTTTTATATTCTTGTTTGGTGGTTGTGTTATTTCTTCTGAGTAAAGTATAAGATTAGTTATTTTTTCTATATGGTGTTTTTGTTTAATAATAAAGAATAGTGCTAATAATAGTGTTAGAAGCGTAATGTATCTTTTATATTTTTTAAGTGTCATTTTGCTCGAAATCTTATGTGTTTGTTGTGTTATTTATTTATGAGTATATAGACTAATATATTTCCTAATAATATACTAAATGATGCTAATAGAAGAAGTATTTTTCTTAGGGATAATTTTTTTGTTTTTATTGCTCTATATAATGTGTATAGCATTATTGGTGCTGATAAGTTTAGATAGAGTATTGCTAGTATTGTAATCATGTTTTTAATTTTCTTTTTCTGAGGGATTTAATTTTTGTTATTAAATCCCTCGAAATTCTTTTTTTATTCTTCTGTATTTATTGCTCGAATTTTTTATTTATATTTTTGTTCTTGATTATATATTAGGAATGGGATTATTGTCAAGTCGGGAATTAATTAATTTTAGTAGAATATTATTCTTATGAGAGCACAAGATTATTTTTATTATATGGATTTATTTGACAAGTGTGGATTTTATAAAGAAGCAGATGATGTTTATGCTTTTATAAAGACAGCACAAAGAGTTGATCTAGATGACACAATACTTCCGGGAAAGATTAATAATAAGGGTGTTAAAGTTACTGAGAATTATAATATATATGGAAGACCTACAGGATGGACATCTCTTCCTCGAAATATGAATCAAGGTAAGGGATTAGATGGTACTACAGTTCTTCCTCCTAATTTAGATGGCGATACAGTTTTACCAAGAGGAAATAATAAAATACCAAGTTGGATGTTAAGTGGGGAAACAATTTTACCTGGAGGAGGGGACATAATTGTAAATCCGTTTAATGATCCTAATAGAACTGTTTTACCTGGAGATCCTAATGCTCATTTATTTAAAAAACTCGAATTAATACATCAGGAGTTTGCAGCTCAAGATTCTAGAAAAACTGCTAATGGTGCTCCTGCTTATAATTTAAATCCAAGATTATTTAAGCAATTAGCAAAAAAATATTTTTTACCTGACATATTAGTTAATTCATTATTAGCTGATGAGGGAAGGGTAAATCAAGTAAATCAAAACAAAAGTGCATTTTTTACTAAAGCTGCTCAAATAGAAGCATTAGCAGCTCAAAATCCTGGTGCTTGGAAAAAGTTTATTAGTAATCCAGTTTTGTCTAGAATGATTAATGCTAGAGTATTAGGTATGTTTAAAAATTTAGGAACAAATAGTAAAGCATTAAGCCAGAGTTTGAGAGGAATTAATTTACAAAGTCCTTTATGGCAATTATTAGAACCTGCTCTCGAATTTGGTTTATATCAGTTTGGATTATATCTCGAAAATCCAAGTGCATATAAAACAGATGAACAAAAAACTATATCATATTTAAATACTGCTATAACAAGAATATTAGCTGACAATAAGATAGCTGATAAGAAGGATTATTTTATGAAGAATTATGGCAGTACATTAAAAACACTTGGAACTATGGAACAGAATGAATTGCTTTCAAAACTTCCAGTCATGGGATATGGAAAATTTGTTGGTGTTGGAATGAACATAGGACAGAAATGAAAAACATAATTAAATTAGCATCATTATTAGATAAGAGTGGAAATTATATTCTTGCAGATAAATTAGATAAAATATCACAAGTTCAAAATAGTAATGTTCAAGTTCAGAATAATGATGTTTTATAAACTAATGATCCTAGTACATTTGTTACTTCTTTATTTAATTTTGCTCGAAATAGGAATATTAATAATTTATCACAAGCTTTCAATGCATATTCTCAATCTGGAGCAATATATCAAGGTAATCCAATAAATACAAATAAAGATACAATTAGATTATATCAGTATGTAGTTAAAAATCCAAGAATGTTATATCCTTCTCAATTAGTTGCAGTATTACAGACAGCAACAACAAGTACTGAGAATTTTCAAAACACTAGGGAAAATCTTGAAGCAAGAGCGGATAGTGATAATTTAAATGATGAAGCTGTTCCAACAGATTATAATTATTATCATACTTATTTAGCTGATCGTGGATTAGATAGAATTGCTCCTATTGGTGTTAATAATGACAATCAAATAAGAGAGCCAGGCTATACAGAAAACCAAAATAAGTATTATCAGGAATATATCACGAATATAGAGCAAGGACAAGATATTAATGCTGCTATAGATGAAATAAAGAGTGATGCTAATTTGTTACCTGAAACAAGAAAACGATTACTTTATAATTTAGGATATCAATAATGAAAAAAGAAACATCATATGAGTTAATTAAGATTGCTAATTCTTTAGATGCTATTGGATTATATAAAGAAGCTAGTACTGTAGATCGGATTGCTCAAAATATTCAATTTAATCCTCGTGGAACTTATGAGGAATTAATAAATGAATATAAAAGACACTTAAGAGAAGATGGTAAAGAATATGCTTCAAAATGGATGAATAGTCTTCTTAGATGGAAAAATACATACAGTCCACTTGATTGGTCAAAAGAAAAAAGAGATGCATTCAAGGCACAAGCAGAAAGACTTTCATTAGATGAGAAAGCTCAAGAATTTTCAAATTTTACTCTCCCTCTTCTGTTAAGACAATTTAGCATTAATACTATAACTGATAAATCACAATTTGAAAAACAATGGAATAATATGACACAATATGCAAATCGAGCTTATGGTTATTATTATGGTCAATATATTGGTGCAGTATTGAGAAAAACTAAAAGAGTATATGATCAAAGATTGAAACAATGGAATAAATAAAAATAAATCCCTCGAAATAATCGGGGGATTTATTAATTATGTTTGCTGTAAGTTTGTAAAATTTCGTCTTAAGTGTTCCTTTACAAAATCTGGGAATTTTTCTGTTCCTCCTGATACTAAGAAATAAGGAACTCTAAAATAAGGAATTTTTATAAATTTTTCTATGTAATATTTTTGTATTTGATCATTTATAACATCTGACATTAAATCTGTTTTTGCGTATTTTCCATCTCCGTAGTGAAATCCTCCATCAAATTCATAAATTGCTATTGGAGTATTATTCTTATAAACTACAAAATCAAGAGCAAACTTTCCAGGTTGTACATTGCCAAAATTTTGATTTATGATATCTATTGTACGATCTCCTGATTTTAATCTTCTAGTTACTCGTATTGTAAATTTCCCATCATCTTGTGGAATGAATTGAAAACTATCAGCATTTGTTATTGTAGCAAGTTGAAATGGTTGTCCCTTAAATTCTTCTAGTAAAAAATTAAACAAATTTCTTTTATCAAATCTTTTATTTAATAAGTCTATTTGAAATTGATTTATCCATGGAATGAAATTTTTATCTAATTCTTTTAATGGAGCTTCTACTCTAAAAGTATATTGTGGAAATAAATTTTCAAAATCTTTTTTACTTTTACTTAAGTATTGTTCAGCTCCCCAAGTTTTTGAGTTTTTACCTTCACTTTCTTTTTTCCATATAGAGGAAAAATCAAGTGCATTATTTTCGAATTTTTTTAATTCTCTGGCATTAATTTGATATATTAAGTACTTTTCACCATTATATTCAAAAAATGGAACATAAGAAACAATTCCATTTACGATATGTTCAACTTTTGGTAAATATTTATTGACAAAATAATTAAGATTATTAATTTTTACACTAAGTTCAGCTTCAACGATTTGTTTTATTAACTCTCTAATGATATTTTGGAGTGTATTATTATCAACTTCATATAAATATTTATAAGTATCTTCAGTTGAAGTTCCAACTATATTTTGTTGATTTCTTCTGTATTCTCTTAACCATGAAACAGGAACAGGATCAAACTTTCTATTTCC
>Ga0172367_10010062_pt1 | contig 10254 bp, 7 predicted proteins | sample Lak10m_FD_114542 | JGI IMG/M metagenome (GOLD analysis project Ga0172367, IMG submission 114542) | Freshwater microbial communities from Kabuno Bay, South-Kivu, Congo - kab_022012_10m | ecosystem: Environmental > Aquatic > Freshwater > Lake | place: Democratic Republic of the Congo: South-Kivu...
CGAGCCAGTCCTGCACCTTGTCGCCGTCCGGGCCTTTCGGGAAATCCATGCCCTGATGCATCAGCACGAGGCCCGTGCCGGCATCGAGCATCTTGGAGAGCTTCGCCCAGCGCGCCGGCTCGACGAACGGCTGCTTCCCGCCGCCGTCGCCGAAGTAGAGGATGCACTTCGCGCCATCGAGCACGGCCTCGTTCTTCGGCCAGTCGCGCGCCATCACGGGCCAGACGCCGGGCTGTTCCTTGAGCCAGCCCATGAGCAGCGCGCACCCGGCGAAGTATTCGTGCGCCATCGGCTTGCTGCTCGGCCCGCCCGCGAGCAGGACGATCTTCGTGAGCTTCTTGTCCGGCGCATCCACCTCCAGCGGCACACCCGACTGGTCATGCGGGTCGGCGGCGCGGAGGGTGGCGGACAAGGCGAGGAGCAGGGCGAAGTGGAGCAAATGACGCATGGGAGCGATTGAAGCTGCGGAGCCGGACTAACGCAAGGCCGGTGGCGATTCACTGTCGCTGGTCGGGCGGGCTGTCCTCAGCCCGCCGCTTCGAAGCCATACGTCCACCGCGCTGAACGATGCTGCTGAATTGGGGGGGAGCGCGCCCGCCCCGGGCGCAGCGAGCCGCGCCCTCGCGGTTCGCCGGGAGCCGACGGCCCTCCGCACCGTTTGGTTCGCTCGGACGTGTCCGTGTTCGCCGCGAGGGCGCGGCGAACAGCAGCCGGGGCGGCTGCGGCCCCCAAGTCCCGCGACTGCATCATTGGCTGAGGACAACGCGCCCTACCCATCGCTCGGGTCCGGGTGGAACTTCACGCGCAGCCGCAGGTCCAGCTCATGCACGGCGAGGCTGAGTTCTGCGAAGCGGTCGTAGGCGGATTCCGCGTCGAGACCGGCGGGGAGTTCGCCTGCGTCGAACTTCCGCTTCAGCCGCTTGAAGCGCTTGGCAAGTGCGACCCCTTCGCCCGCACCGCCCAACTCACGCAGCAGCCGGCGCACCTTCTCCGCCATCTGCCGCGTCTGGCGAATTGTCTTCAGCGCGGCGGGCAACTCCGCCTCCCCCGCAGCCACCGACTTGAACAGCGCGCACTCAAACTGCCGGCACCGCGCGGGCCGGTCCGCATACACGCGGCACTTCAAGTCCGAGCACAAGGCGCTGCAAGGTTGCGGGAACTTCAGATGGTCCGCCTCCTCACGTCGGCGGCTACGAGTCACGGGGAGGCCGAGCAAGCGGAGCTTGTCCGCGTCGTCGCCCGGCTGGAGTTCCACGTCGCGGAAGAGCGTGCCATCGCAGCACAGGCCGCAGTGGAGGCAGAGTTGTTCTGTGATGCCGGGAGTCACGGAGCTTCGTAGGCGGCGCATTCGCCGTTCCGCCGCCGGCCATCATGTGAGCCAGGGGCCGCCCCTGTAAATGGCGGAAGCCGCGCGCAAGGAGCTGGTTTACACCACTGCTGCGTTCGTGGCATAAACCGGCAGCACACAACTCACCATGAACTTGCCCGCCTGTCGTCTCGCCCTGTTCGCCGCCCTCAGCCTCGCCGCCGTGTCCTCGTTGGCGGCGGACTCAAGCATCGGTGTCGGGGCCAAGCCCGTTGCCGGGGCCGAAGTCATCATTGACGGCTCCCGCAAGCTGCTCGACGAGAAATGGACTTACTGGCAGGGGCCGCGCTTCGCGTCGTCGCTCCCGATCAAGTGGAAGATCGTGGACGACCCCGTGGACAAGGGCAAAATCGTGGTGATGACGGACGACCCCGTGGCCGCCGGCGGCAAATACGGCACGGCGGACATCGTGACGAAGAAGCCCTACCGCGACTTCCGCCTGCACATCGAGTTCCTCGTGATGAACCCGCGCGGCAACAGCGGCGTGTATCTCCAGAACCGCTACGAGATTCAGATCATGGAGGGCGACAAGACCAAGCACGGCATGGGCGCGGTCATCAACGAGACCGAGTCGCCCTACCACGCGTTCGCCGGCCTCGGGAAATGGAACAGCTACGACCTGGTGTTCCGCGCCGCGCGGTTCAAGGACGGCCAGCGCATCGAAAAGGCGATGGTCTCGATGTATTTCAACGGCCAGAAGGTCCACCAAAACGTCCCGATCAACCAGGTCTGGGGCGGGGCCAACTCCGGCGTGGACGGCGGCAACAACAAGGGCCAGGGCATCACCGACACGCCGCAGGGCCTCAAGCTCCAGTGCGAGGGCCACGACGTGCGCTATCGCAACACCTGGGTCAAGGAGCTGGACTTGAAGGACGCCAACACGGATTTCTGATCGCAGGGAGCGCGGCATTCATGCCGCAGAATGCTGCGGTTGGGAAGGTGCGCTCGAAGCCCCACTGATTTACGAACGCTCCTGCGGCCTGAAGGCCGCGCTCCGGGTCAAGGCGGCGCAGTTGTGACTTGCGCGGCCCGGGTGAACGGGACAAGCCGCGCTGAATTCCGGCCAAATCCCGCCCTTCCACCGGTGGCATTGACGTTGCAGGGTAACACGCATGAATTTGGACCGCTTCACCACCAAGGCGCAGGAGGCGCTTCAGGACGCGCAACGCCTCGCGCATGACTACGCACATCAGGAACTCGACGGCGAGCACGTCCTGCTCGCGCTCATCGAGCAGGGCGAGAGCCTCGTGCCGCTCGTGCTTCAGAAGCTCGGCGTCGCGCTGCCCGCGCTGAAGGCGGACTTGGAGAAGGAGCTGACGCGCCGGCACAAGGTGCAGGGCACGAGTTCGAGCGATGTTTTCCTCGGCCAGAATCTCAAGAAGGCGCTCGATGCCGCCGACGCGGAGGCGCGCAAGCTGAAGGACGAATTCGTCTCCGCCGAGCACCTGCTGCTCGGGCTGGTCGCGGAAGGCGGCGCGACGCTGAAGGCCATTTTCAAAACGCACAAGGTCTCACGCGACGCGCTGCTCAAGGCGCTCGCTGACCTGCGCGGCAACCAGCGCGTGACCGACCAGAACCCGGAGGACAAGTTCCAGACACTGGAGAAATACGGCAAGGACCTCACCGCGCTCGCACGGCAGGGGAAGATTGACCCGGTCATCGGCCGCGACGACGAAATCCGCCGCGTGATGCAGGTGCTCACGCGCCGCACGAAGAACAATCCCGTGCTAATCGGCGAGCCGGGCGTGGGCAAGACCGCCATCGTCGAGGGGCTAGCGAAGCGCATCGTGGACGGCGATGTGCCGGAGTCGCTCAAGAACAAGCGCGTCGTGGCGATGGACCTCGGCGCGATGATTGCCGGCGCGAAGTATCGCGGCGAGTTCGAGGATCGGCTCAAGGCGTTCCTCAAGGAAGTTACCTCCGCCGAGGGCCGCATCATCCTTTTCATTGACGAGCTGCACACCATCGTCGGCGCGGGCAAGGCCGAGGGCGCGGTGGACGCGGGCAACTTGCTCAAACCCCAGCTCGCGCGCGGCGAACTGCGCTGCGTGGGCGCGACGACGCTCGACGAATACCGCAAGCACATCGAGAAGGACCCGGCGCTGGAGCGGCGCTTCCAGCCGGTGTATGTCGCGGAGCCGAGCGTCGAGAACACCATCGCGATTCTGCGCGGGCTGAAGGAGCGCTACGAAGTCCACCACGGCGTGCGCATTCAGGACACGGCGCTCGTGGCGGCGGCGACCTTGAGCCACCGCTACATCGCGGACCGTTTCCTGCCGGACAAGGCGGTGGACCTGGTGGACGAATCGGCGTCGCGGCTCAAGATGGAGCTGGATTCCAAGCCCACGGACATTGACAAGCTCGACCGGGCGATTCTCCAACTCGAAATCGAGCGCACGTCGCTGGCGAAGGAGAAGGACGACGCCAGCAAGCAGCGGCTCAAGAAGCTCGAAGTCGAGCTGGCGAACCTGAAGGAGCGCTCCGGCGCGCTCACCGCGCAGTGGCAGAACGAGAAGGCCGCCACCAACGCCGTGAGCGTGATTCAGTCGCAGATTGACGCGGCGAAGACGGAGCTGGAACAGGCGCAGCGCAAGGGTAACTTGCAGAAGTCGGCGGAGATTCAATACGGCAAGCTGCCGGAGCTGGAGAAGAAGCTCGTGTCCGTGGCGAAGCAGTCCTCCGACTCGACACGCAATCCGTTGCTCCGGCAGGAAGTTACCGAGGAGGACATCGCGAAGGTCGTCGCTTCATGGACGGGCATCCCCGTGACCAAGATGCTCGAAGGCGAGCGGCAGAAGCTCGTGAAGATGGAGGAACGACTCGCCGCGCGCGTGGTCGGCCAGCGTCAGGCCGTCATTGCAGTGAGCAACGCCGTGCGCCGTGCGCGCAGTGGCCTCGGTGACCCGAACCGCCCGGTCGGCTCGTTCATCTTCCTCGGCCCGACGGGCGTGGGCAAAACCGAGCTGGCCCGCGCGCTCGCGGATTTCCTCTTCGACGACGAGCAGGCGATGGTGCGGATTGACATGTCGGAATACATGGAGAAGCACACCGTCGCCCGGCTCCTCGGCGCGCCGCCCGGCTACGTGGGCTATGAGGAAGGCGGACAACTCAGCGAGGCCATCCGCCGCCGGCCTTACTCCGTTGTGCTCTTCGACGAGATTGAGAAGGCGCACCACGACGTGTTCAACGTGCTGCTGCAAGTGCTCGACGACGGCCGCCTCACCGACGGCCAGGGCCGCACCGTGGACTTCAAGAACACGGTCATCATCATGACCAGCAACATCGGCTCGCCAATCATCCAGGAGTATTTCCTCGACGGAAAGACGAGCGCCGGCGCGCGCTCGGCGATGGAGGACAAGGTCATGGCCGAGCTGAAACGGCATTTCCGTCCCGAGTTCCTCAACCGCGTGGACAGCACCATCATCTTCCACAGCCTCGACGAGGACGAGCTGGCGCAGGTCGTGGACATCCAGCTCACGCGGCTGGAGAAGCGCCTCGCGCAGCAGCACCTCACGCTCGACGTGGACAAGTCCGCGCGGAAGCTGATTGCGAAGGAAGGCTACGACCCGCAGTTCGGCGCGCGTCCGCTCAAGCGCGCCGTGCAGGACCTGCTCCTCGACCCGCTTGCAACGAAGCTGCTCGAAGGCGAGTTCAAGCCCGGCGACCGGGTGAAGGTGAGTGCGAATGGGGATGGGCTGGTGTTTGCGGCGAAGTAGCGCGGCACCTTGCGCTTGGTGCGCGGCTGGCCCATCTTCCCCGCACCATGAAGCGACTGCTCCTCGCGCCCGTGCTGGCGGGTGTCCTGTTTGTTTCCCTTCCGGTCTCCGCCCTCACGCTCGCCCCCGCCACGCCGGACGAACGCGTCCAGAACGCCGCCGCCATCTGCCACGCGACGGTGCTCGGCGCGGAAAGTTTTCGCGGCGCTGACGGCGGCATTTACACGCGGACGTGGCTACGGGTGAACGAGGCGTTGAAGGGAAAATTTCCCGCGACCATCACGGTGGTGCATCGCGGCGGAAGGGTCGGCGATGAAGGTGAAGTCTCCAGCGATGCACCCAAGCTGAATGTCGGCGACGAACGCCTCTTTCTCCTCGGCCAGCGCGTGGATGGCACGCTCTTCGTGGACAATGGCTCCAGCGGCGCGCCATCGCTCGCCCGCGCCGGTGTGGTGAAGACAGCGAGCGTCAGCGTGACCGACCCGAACGCCGTCGTGCTCTTGTCTGCCGCGCGCACCCGTTATCCGAGCGCCGGCGGGCCGGACCTGACTGCGCAGGCGGCAAGCCTGCTCGTTCCGCTCGCCGTGCCCGGCTTGTCCACAAATGCCTCCGGTGTTTCACGCCGCCTCACCGCCGGGGACCGCGGCGAGGCGATTGAGTATCTCGTGGACGCCGACGCACTCCCCGCCGGCCTGACGCAGGCGCAGGCGCTCAACGCCGTGAGCAATGCCTTCCGCGCGTGGGCTAATGTCACCAGCCTGCGCTTCACCTTCGCGGGCATCACCAGCTTTGGAGTGGCGGCACCGAACCTCAGCACCAACGACGGTCGCATCCGCCTGCAACTCCACGATAACTACAACTACATTTCCGGCTCCACGACCTTGGGCATCGGCGGCAATTCCTTTTCCATCTCCGGCACGTTTCCGAACGGCGGCATGGGCGGCAACGTGAACGGCAATGAGTTCTTCCCCGTTTCGCGTGGCTACCTCGTGATGAAGCACACCAAGACTACGCTGCAAACGCTCAGTTCCTTCGAGGAGGTCTTGTGCCACGAGATCGGCCACATCTTGAGCATGGAGCATTCGAGTGAAAGCTCCTTAGAGCCAGACGGGACTCCGCTCAAGGAGGCCATCATGTATTTCCAAGCTCATGCCGACGGGCGCGGGGCAACGCTCGGCAGCTACGATCCGCCGGTCGTGCAGCAGGCGTATCCGACGAACAACACGCCGCCTTACGGTTACACCCGCATGATGGACATCGTGACGCAGCCAAGTGGCGCACCAAACATCACAGGCATCAACCAAGTCGAGCTTCGCGGCTACGATCTGCAAAGCACCAATCTTACCGTCAGCCTTGTCAGTGGGACCACAAGCGCGGGGGCATTTTCCTTGCAAGGCTCCACGCTCAAGTTCACCCCGTCCGGCTTCTTCGGCGCTGCTCGCGCCGACCCCAGCTCCGGTTCGGCCTACGACCGCGCTTTTGTTAGGTTCTCCGATGGCACAAACAGTTCGCCCTACGCTGAAGTCCGCGTGCTTTCCTTGCTCGCTGACCAGAATCCCGGTGGGGCCAGTGATGGACTGCCGGATGATTGGGTTGCGCAATACTTCGGCAGCGCCAGCGCAAGCATCAACCCCAGCGCCGACGCGGATGGCGACGGTGTAAGCAACCTCAACGAGTTCCGCCTCGGCACCAGCCCGGTGGATGCCGGCTCGGTGCTGCGATTCAGTTCCAGCTCGGCGACGGGCTTGAACTGGCTTGCCACCGCCTACGAAGTCTATGAGGTCGAGGCCACGACGGACTTCACGAACTGGTTCCGCGCCGGCAATCCCGTCGTGCCCACGACGACCAACGGCAGCTTCACCAACTTCCCGGCGGCCACCAACCGCCTCTTCTTCCGCGTGCTGCGTGTCCCGTGAGCGAACCGACGCCAGCGTGGGCCAGCGTCCTGCCGGACGAGGATTATCAGCACAGCTTCGGCCTCAAGGCCGGCAGCGCGGAAAAGTTCTTCGCCCCGACCGAACGCCACGCCGACTTGCTAGCCCAACGTCGGCACTGGCTGCGCAACGACCCCGCCCGCTGCGCTGCGCTGCTGCCGGGAGCCGAGTCGTTGCTGGAGGAAACCATCGCGCTCGCACGAGAGTGGAATTCGCTGCGCTCTGACTCCCTCTCCTCCCCCCAAGGGAGGAGAGGGCCGGGGAGAGGAGGAGCAACACCGCCGGACGACTCCCCTCTCCCCAGCCCTCTCCCCGCTCCTGCGTCGCAGGGAGAGGGAGAAGATAGCGCTTTCGCCGACTGCCTCGCGCTCGGGGAGGCATGGGAGCCGGATTATCTGTTGTTGAAGCCAGACGCCGCGACCGGCCGCTTCCACCTGCTCGGCGGCTGCGTGTGCTTCCCGTCGTCGTGGCGGTTCGAGGAGAAGGTGGGCAAGCCGCTCGAAGTCATCCACACGCCCGTGCCGCACCTGAACGAGCAGCTTGCCTCGCCCATCCACAACTTCCTCTCTCGCATCAAGCCCGGTGCCGCGTGGTGTCGCGCGAACTGGGGCCTGAGCCGTTCACCCGAGCTGAACCAGCATCCCGCGCGCGGCCTGCCCAAGCTCCGCCCGCCGCTGCGCGAGGACGAGGTCTGGCTGCGCGTGGAGGACCAGGCGCTCGTCGCGCTGCCGGAAAGTCGCGGCGTGCTCTTCGGCATCCGCATGACGGTGATTCCCCTCGCCGAGGTGAAGCGTCATCCCGCCGCCGCGCGCGGCCTCGCCCGCGCGCTGCGCACGATGCCGGACGCGATGCTGGACTACAAAAGCCTGCTGGCGGCGAAGGAGGAGCTGCTGCGCCTGCTGGCGGCTGGGTGACGGTGGGGGAAGCTCCAAAACCCAAGCTCCAAAGAAGTTCCAAGCTCCAAACACCAAGTCCGAATTCGCTGTGGGCACGGCGGCTTGGAGCTTGGTGTTTGGAGCCTGGTGTTTGGAGCTTCTTTGGAACTTGGGATTTGGAGCTTGGAGCTTTTACTCCGAAACCTCCTCCGTCGTCGGTGTCGCCGGCTTCGCCTTCCGGCCCAGCGGGACTTCCGTGCCGAGCATCACCACGCTCACGGCAATGAGCGCGATGCAAACCCAAGCTAGGTTCGTCATGCCCATCGTGCCGACGAGGTGGAACGCAATGAGCGGCGCGGCCACGCCCCGGATGCCGGTGAAGAACGTGTGGACGCTCATGTAGTCCGCCACGCGCTCGGGCGGCGCGAACTTCGTCACCCACAGGCTCCACGCCACGTCGCCGCCGGCGTTCGACACGCCGAAGATGACCGCGCCCAGCGCCAGCCCGGCGTAGCTGTCGCTCACGAAGAAGGACAGGATGCCCAGCGCGAAGCCGATGTTCAGCACCGCGCGCAACGCGAAGAAGTTCATCCGGTCGAAGAGCCAGCCCCAGACCGGGCTGCAAATCAGCCGCGCCATGTTGGGAATCACGCCGACGAACAGCGCCACCATCGTCACGTCCAGTTTGAGGCCGTAACGCTCGTTGGCCAGGTATTCCACGCGCAGCGGGAACATCATCAGGTTGCCCATACCCATGAACATCCACGAGATGAGCGTGAGCCGGAACAGCCGGTCCTCGCGCGCGTAGCGCATCGCCCGCAGCGGATGCGTGCCGGCGGTGACGGTGAGTGGTTCGGAGGGAACCTGCGACTGGCACCACGCGCCGAACGCGAACGCCGCCGCGAAGAACAGCAGCAGCCCGCGGAAGTATTCCATGTGCACCGCGAGCAGTCGGCCGCCCAGTTCATTCGCCAGCGCCGCCATGCCGATGCGGACAATCATCGCCTTCGTGAACAACCGCCCGCGCTCCATCGGCGGGTAGTTCGTCTGATAAACCTGGATCATCAGCGGAATCGCCGCCGAGGCGCACGTCGTGGCGATGACGCTGCCCAGCACGAACAACGGCAGCCCCGGCGCAAAGACCGCGAGCAGCAGCGCCGCCGCGCCCAGGAAGCTGACCCGCGACGCCGCCTGTGCCACCGGCCAGCCGAGCTTCGCGGCCTGGTTCACCACCAGCGGGCTGATGACGTGGCCCACGCTGCCACCGGCGGCGATGAGCGCCTTGGCCGTCGGGCCCGCCTCGAAGTGCCGCACCGCGATGAGCAGCAGGAACGTCGTGCCCGCCGCCTCCATGATGCCCGTCGCCGCCGCGCGGAGGCGTTCGTAGTGGAAGGTGACTTGGGTGTGCGCGAGGGACACGAAGGGAGACTGCGAGAAAGCGCGAGCGGCGGAAAGTATTCAGTAATTCAAAGCGGTGCCAAAATTCGAGCGTCAACCGATTTTCCGACTCACACTGATTGTGTTCAATGTTGCTACTGAGCCGCAAAAAACGAAGTCTTGGGCGATGAAAGCCTTGCTTCTGGCATTGTTACTAGGGCTTGCGCCTGCCCTTGCCGCAGAAAACGCATGGGAACCAAAGCCGCGCTCACGTTGGTATCCGTGGATGTCGCTTGCTACGTGGGCCGCCAAACACAACGCAACGCTAGTGCGCGCTAGGGAGGGCAAGGTCGACTTGCTTTTCCTCGGTGACTCTATCACTGAAGGTTGGAGTGATACTTCGGTCTGGCAAAAGCACTATGCGCGACGCAATGCGGCCAATTTTGGCATTGGAGGCGATACAACGCAAAATCTTCTCTGGAGAATCGAGAATGGTGCATTAGAGCGAATCAGTCCAAAGGTCGTGGTTCTTCTGATCGGCACTAACAACTTGGGCCTCTCAGGCGACGCACCCAACGACGTCGTCAAAGGATGCACTGCGGTAGTGTCGTCAATCCGCCGTAGATTACCTCAGTCAAAGGTCTTGTTAGTGGGCATTTTACCTCGTGATGAGTATCCGAACACTTCGTTTCGGAAGGCCATCGCGACCGTTAATCAACACATTTCAAAACTGAATGACGGGCAATCAATTCGGTTTCTCGATATTGGCAACAAATTCTACCCCCCCCCCCCCCCAGCACCAACCCCAAAAAACACAACCCCCGGCGCCCCCCCCCTCCCCACACCAAGACCCCCACTGGGGCGGGGGGAGGGTTTGGGGTTTAGTGGGTGTGTGGTGTGGGTGGGGGGATTAGAATTTGTTGCCAATATCGAGAAACCGAATTGATTGCCCGTCATTCAGTTTTGAAATGTGTTGATTAACGGTC
>Ga0172367_10010063_pt1 | contig 10252 bp, 11 predicted proteins | sample Lak10m_FD_114542 | JGI IMG/M metagenome (GOLD analysis project Ga0172367, IMG submission 114542) | Freshwater microbial communities from Kabuno Bay, South-Kivu, Congo - kab_022012_10m | ecosystem: Environmental > Aquatic > Freshwater > Lake | place: Democratic Republic of the Congo: South-Kivu...
CATTATAGAATGGAACTTTTTAAACTATTCATTTCTATTAATTATAAACTAATATTTCTTTAAGTAGTTTTAATTTATTTAAAAAAAATTGGCATTTTAAATTTCCTCTTTTAGGTGTAAATATAGTATATTTTTTTATAAAATATATATAGAATGACTGATAATTCAAATAATTTTAATTCATCTAATTCCAACAAATCAAATAAACCACATAAACAAAATAAATCTAATTTTGACACATATAACAAAAATCAAAATAATCAAAATAATCAAAATGATAATAATAAAAAGTGGAACAATTGGAATTGGAATAGAAACAGAAGCAAAAACAAAAATGTAAATAAACAAAAAAAATCAACACAAATGGTTATATATAATAATGCCAATAATAACATCAATGACAATGATATTAAAAATTCCAATTTAAACTATAATGATTATTGGTTTTACATAAATCCATATGATTTATCACAATTATATTATTATAATTTACCAAATCAAATTCCAAACCAAAATTCCAATACTAATGTTACTCAAATCTCAAATGACATTATACACCAATCGAATCCATTTTGTTTTTCATTTGAATTTGAATCAAATATTCTTGAAGGATTGAAAACTATCAATGAAGAAAATATAAAACCAAAAGAATTCAAATGGATTAAATTACCAGAAATAAATAATTTGGATAATTTGATTGAAATTGGAAAACAATGGGAAACTACTTGGACTGATGAATTTGATTACAATATAAACTTCAAATTATTGAATTCCATTGTTCCTGAACTTGAAGAATTAAATTTGATGATTGGTTTATCTGGAGTAAAATCACAAATAATTGACTTGATTATATATTGGGCTTTAGGTTTGGATAACAAAAATCATGATCTACTCCATACTGTAATAGAAGGAGAACCTGGAACAGGTAAAACTGAGCTAGCAGAAAAATTAGCCAAAATATATCTCAAATTAGGCATTTTAAAGTCAAATATATTTAAAAAAGTTAAACGTGCTGATTTAATTGCTGGATATTTAGGTCAAACAGCAATAAAGACATCTAAAATAATAGAAGAATGTAAAGGAGGAGTATTATTTATAGATGAAGCATATTCATTAGGTAATGCTGAAGGTAAAGATGGTAAAGATTCATTTTCCAAAGAATGTATTGACACATTAAATCAAGCACTCACAGAATCTAAATCAGATTTTGTATGTATAATAGCAGGATATGCTGATGACTTGACTAAATCCTTTTTTTCTTATAATTCAGGATTGGAAAGAAGATTTCCTATTAGATTTAGTATAGAAACTTATACAGATGAGGAATTGGGTAAAATTTTTATGAAAAAAGTTTATGAATATGAATGGAATATAAATCTAAGTTCAGAAGAATTAGGTTCAATAATAAAATCTAATCGTAAATATTTTAAATTTAATGGTGGAGATATGGAAATATTATTTGCCAAATGTAAAATTTCCCACAGTAAAAATTTGTTAAAAACTGAAAGTAAGATAAAAAAAGTTTTAGATAAACAAGATATATTGGATGGTATTAAATTATACTTGCTAAATCCTCAAATTAAATCAAGAGGTGAAGAAGATAATATTAAAAAATACATTTATAACACGATGTATATATAAAAAATTAATAAAAATTATTTTTGTTTTAGTTTGATAACTTGATTGTATATTCAATATATAAAATATGTAAAATTGAACTTAATAATAATTTGTATCAATCATTAAAAAAATCTAATATTTGATTCATCAGATATTGGATCATAATTTGGATCAGCATATTTTATTTTTCTTCTTTCTTTTTCAGCATTTAACAATGTTCCTAATTTATAAAATTCATTCAAAGAATTGTACCTTAAGACCATTATTCCATTTATATGGTTATTATTGGAACAAGTAATTTTTTTGTAAATTTTTTTAAATTTACTAAAAGTATATTTATCATTTGTATAAAATTTATCATAAATTGTTTGTAAATCACTTGTTAAACAATTATCCATAAATATATAGTAATCTGGTTTAATATCTATAAGAATATTCATACAATAACTATAATAAATTATCATAATATTTAATTTTTTGTAATTTTTCATTATTTTATAAATATATTTTGTATATTCTGAATTTCGTCTAAAATGTAAATTTGTATCAATCAATACAATTTCTAATTCTAAATTAGTTTTTGTTTTACAATGGTATTTTCTTAACAAATAATAATCTTTAATTTTATCAAATGATTTATAAAGTGTAAAATTATATAGAGAAGTTGGATAATTTTGAATGTAATCATAAGAAAAAATTGTCAAGTGAAAAGATGATGGATTTGACAGTAATTCTAATTTTTTTTTTGTTTTTGATATATATAATTCATTTTTATCTCGCATACTAATTATAAGTTCATTTGATAAAATATTTTTTGGTGTTATACCTGAACCAATAATTTCAATAATGCAAGGTTTATAAAATTCCATTTCATCAAATTTTTTTACTTTAATTTTATCCATTATATTTAATTGTATATACATTAAAAAATAATAAAAAAATAATAAAATAAATAATTCATTAAATTTTGTTTTAATTGTCAATGGTTAAATCTCATATTCCAATATTCGTGTCATCACAGCATATGAAAACTTTAAATGTTTAATAAAAATTTTATTCTTGATGTTAAGAATATATTAAATGAAAACAATATTGGTGGCAATATTTTATTAAAATTTGTCAGTTAAATATTTTTTTATATTGAAGATTCTTGAATAATTTTGTCAAAAGCAGCAAACATTTTTTCTTTTTGTTGTGCAATTTTAACTAAATATTCATCAGCAGTTTCATAAGGTATTTTATATCCAAATACACTAATCCATCTTACAATTTCTACTGTTCGCTCAGATTCAGGCAGTGCTTTATGTGAATCATATCTAATTGCACGTCCAATAATTTGATTAATTTTGCTTTCATTCCAATGAGGTTCCATAATATGGATGGAACGAGTATTTTTTAAATCTAAACTTTCAGAACCTGCTGATGTTATCAGCAACACATCAATTTTTCTTTCATTATATCCATCAATAATTTTGTTTCTTTTTTCTTCTGTTTGTTCTCCATAATATAGCGCATAAGAAACTTTATTTTTATTCAAATGAACAGTAAGTGGTAAAATACCATTTGCCAGATAATTAGAATAAACAATAATTGGTTTAGGAGCTTTATATATATATTTCCAAATAGCTAAAATTTTTGGAAAATCAGGAGAATTGTCAACAGTATTGGATAATTGACGTGTTACATTTAAAAAATTATTAACTTTTCGTTTATCAAGTATTGAATAATCAATATGTTGAATATTGTCTAAGGAAAGAATTTTTTTTAAATAATGTCTGTATTCTGATATTTGGACGTTTGCCATATCAACTTTAATATATGTTGTGTATGATTCAGGATAATGTATATCTTTTTCTTTCTTATAATAACTGATAGTTCCCTCAATTCGTTCTCTCAAAGTATCAACAGAACCAGGTGCTTCATAAACATCATCCCAAAAGAAAAATTTAAATTCTTTATTGGTTTCGGGTAAAACTTCATCTCTTTTGATAATATTGACTAAAACTGATAAATCTGTTAACGCATTATAAAAAATTGTTCCTGTTAAAAGTACAATTTTTTTAGCCTTTGCACATTCTGTTATAAGTATAGATTGTAGTTTAGTTCCGGTTCTTAAATGATGTGCTTCATCAATAATGATAGAATAAGTAGATAAATCTATTTGTGAATCCATTATCATTTTAATAATTTTTTGGTATGTGATAATTTGTATTCGTGAAGTATCCAAATTCATTTTTTTAATATCATCAATAAAATTTTTTCTTGAAGCTTTTGTTGAAATAATAATAATTGGATATTTGAATTGATACACCATTGAAAGTGAAGTGATAGTTTTACCAGAACCCATTGAATGATATAAAATTAGCCCATTGTTGTTTTTCATCCATTCAACACATTTAAGTTGATGTGGAAATAATTTTATATTTGAATTATTAACCATAATTTATTATTATATTTATACTTGTTGATATAATTTATATTCTAATATAAAAATAAATAAAAATAATTTACTTAATATAATATAATATAATATTTTAAATCAAAATAATAAAATGAATAAAACAGTTAAAATTAAATTGGATGAAACTATATATAGTTCTCATATATTTTGGACTGAATTGATTGAAACAATTTATAAATCATATGAAATTTTATATGTTATAAACAAAAATAAAAATTATATAAATGGTGAAACACGATGGTATGATGGAACTAATTTAAGAACAAGATTAGAAAATGAAGGAATTAAATTTGCACACAAAAATCATTCTTGTGAAGCATATTTTGATGATTGTGAATGCGAATCAAAATTAAATAGAAGAAAAGTTAATTCAAATGAAATAAAATATGTATTTGAAGGAAAATTTAAATTTGATGCTAAAAAATTCAATGAAAAATATGATAATGATGATGATGAGAATGATGAAAATAATATATGTAAATCAAAAATAAAAGATATTATGTTATTGATTAAAAAAACTAATAAAAAAATTCCAATTTCTAATATAAAATTTGTTTTGGATAAATGTATAAATTTACAAAATGTAAATGGATTTAATAAAGGCCATAGAGGTTTAGACCATATGATTATAAAATTGCCTTTTGAATCAAGTATTAAATTATCAAAAGAATTTACACTAGAAGAAATGATAACATCAACATATAATTTGAAATCGCATAAATTTGATTATTGGTATGAATTATTTTGTGATACTAAGATAATAATTGATGATGATGAAATTGTTGTATGTTTAAGTTTTGACCATGGAAGTTAAAATATATCAATATTAAAAATTAAATACAAGGTAAACAATTAGCAACAAAATTTGAATAATTATAATTTGGTGAATTAAAAAATCTAACTGATTTATATAATCCAGAACACAAATTGTATGTAATATTTGATTCATAGTTAGCACAAACAGAATTATAAGGATATTGTACTGGTTGTGTTTCATCTGGATAGGATGTTGGATTTGATAATTGAGAGCAAGGAATGAGTGAAATAATATTATATTTAAAATATAAAAGAACAGAATCGCAACAATGACATTTTTTTGCTTTAATCATATTAGCATAAAAACTATGTAGTTTTCCATCATATTTAGTTATGGAAATAACAAAATTACCATTAGTTTGATAAATAACATTTTTTTTAAATTCTTCCCAAGCATCATCAACACTTGTTGAAATTTCCAAACTAGAACTAACAAAATATTCTTTTTTCAATTTAAATATACATATCTTGTATTGAGAATTTGATGTACATTGATTACATAAAGACATCATTCCAGGCATTTGTGCTATTGTGGGATTAGGATTAGCACTACAATTTTTATTATTGCAAATACAATTTTGACAATAATAATTTGAATATTTACAATTTTTATCTTTTTTTATGTAGGTTTTGACATTATTAAATACAAAACCAACAGCATTTAAACATTCACTCATAATTAAATTTGTTTATATTATTTGGTTTATATATTATTTTTATATAGGTAATTAAAATATTTTAAATAAATGGCAATATAATAATTTATCTTAATAAAAATGAACGCAACATTAATAGAATTTCAAAGTAATTTTAATTCTAATATTGATTTAATAAAAAATGAATATAATAAATTAATTTTTCAAATAAATGAATTAGAAGAAAAAAATAATGTATTAAAACAAGAAAATACAATATTAACTAATGTTGTAGAAGAATTAAATAAAGAAAAAAAAGCAAAATCATCAAGTACAATTTGGGAATCAATGAATTCAAAATTGGCAGAAAAAGATATAATTATAGAACAACTTAAAAAAGATGTTGATTTTTACAAAAGAACCGGTCCAAAAACTAACATTGTAAACAAATGGCAATCATCAGTGTCAAAATCAAATTCATCTGATTTTGAAAAACAAAAAACTAATATTGAAACAGTTAAAAATGTTGAAGCTGTTGAAGCTGTTGAAGCTATTGAAGCAGTTAAAGATGTTGAAACAGTTAAAAATGTTGAAGCTATTGAAGTTATTGAAGTTAAAAAAGACATTGAGACAATACAAACAATTGAAAAAGATGAAAAAGATGATAATGATGAAGAAAAAGAAGTTAAAATTAAAAAATCAAAGGATAAATCAAAAGATAAATCAGAAAAAAAGAAAAAAAAGAAAAAAGTAGTTGAAGAAGAATAAAATTTAGAAGATTTAGAAAAAGAATTATCAGGATTAAATTAATGATTTTCTTAAATAAGAATTAATTATAGTCTCAAACAATTCATAAATGAATAATAATTCAATTAAATATCTTTAAAAAACTTCATTCATGTTAAACGTCATGATATAACTAAATTTTTACACTCATTTAACTGTATAGTTTATATAACTGATAAATTGGCATTTTAAATGTCAAAACTTGAATTATCTATTAATTATATTTTTTTGTTTTTTTAATTTTTTTTACATTTGATTCTGAATCAGATGAACAATAATTAGATGAACTAGAATCAGATGAACTAGAATCAGATGAACTAGGTTTAAATAATTTAATATTTTTTTTATTTAAGTCATCACAAATAGTCATATCTGGATCTTCAAAATTAAATAATTTAATATCAGGATAAAGTAAATATACAGGTGGAAATATATTACCAATAATTTTAATGAAAAATTTAATTAATTTGAATATTAATCTTCCAACAAATTTACTATATTCCATATAAATAAATGAAACAATTAATAATGTTAGTATACCACCAACCAAATTTAATGATGTAATAAACATTAGTATTATATTTTTAGCTAATCTCCTAGAATTAATTCCAACACAATTATTTTGAAGAACAAGTAGAGAAATAATAAGTGAATCAATAAGCATAAAATAATAAACAAAATTTAATACCAAACTAGACCAAAACCAACTAGCAAATATGAAAATAATTAAGAAAAAAGATTTATTGGAATGTATTGTTTTTACTCCATTAATAATATTTTTAGAATAATTATTTTGTTGAAAATAATTTATACAGAAATTAAACATGATATCCCATTTGGTATTAAATTTATTAAATAATTTAAAATTATTCAAATAATTATTATGTGATTTATTAGCATTATTAGATTTTTTTTGTCTCATTAATAAATTTATTTAATTATATATTTAATAAACATAATTATTTATTTTATTTTTATATAAAAAAATATTACTTAAATACAATATATGCCTGAAGGTCCAGAAATATTATATTGGCAAGTATTGCTAGAAAAAAAACTTGTTCTCAAATATAAATTTAATGAAATCAATTCATATACAGATAAACCAATAGTGATTCCAAAAGATTGGGAAGGAAAAATTTTAAGAACTGGATGTAAAGGAAAATTATTATGGATGGAAGTCTCATCAACAAATAAAGAAAAAAAATATTATATGCATATTCATTATGGAATAACAGGATGGCTACAATTTGAAAAACCAGAATCATATATTAAATTTGAATTTATTTTAGAAGATATTAAAACAGGAGATCTATTAAATTTATATATGGAAGATAAAAGAAGATTTAGTAAAATTGTAATTTATGATGAAAAACAACATTTGAAAATAATTTCCAAATTAGGTATTGATATTTTTGAAAAAGATTTTACTCTCAATAATTTTAAAACAATAATTAAAAAAAAGGATACAATAGTAGCTCCTTTACTTTTAAAACAAGAAATATTTTGTGGTATTGGAAATTATATTAAAAATGAAGTTATGTATATGACAAAATTAAGGGCTAAAGTTAAAACAAGTGAATTAAATGAAATTCAGATTAATGAATTATATACAAATATTTTATTCGTATCATATTCTAATCTGGTTGAGATGTTAAAAGATACAAAGATTTTAAAATATTTAGATAAATCAAAATCAACATATATGCCTAAAAAATTAGAAGTTCCATATCAATATAAAATATATGGAAGAGAAACAACATCAGACGGTAAAAAAGTGTTAAAAATTAAAGTTGGTGGAAGAGACAGTTATTGTGTTCGTGAATTATGTTAATTTATTTATTTATTTATATGTATATACATATTGATAAAAGTTGAAAAATATAACAAAAATCAATATATATCAAATATTATATTTTGGAAAGAAAATAAATATTAAATATAATAAATTAGTAAAAAAATGTACGCACAATTATTTAATACAAAAATTGAAGGAATAAATATATTAGAAAAATATTTTAGAAAATTTAGTTCAAAAGAATTAGGATATTATTTGGAAAAATCATCTAAAATATCAATTTCAGAGTTTTTTAATTTAAATGTATATTCACCAGAAGATGTAGAGTTGTTAAATTTATTTCTTTCACATTTGTCAATTGTCATAAAAAAAATATTTAATTCAAATTCAGAATTGAATTATATTAGAGGTCCTATAAAAATTTCATTTGTATCAAATTCAATTCATTGGAAAAATTTATTTGTAATTTCCAATAATATATTTGACAAATATCAATATTTGGTGAGTATTTTTGATTGTATTGAATATAATAAATATAAATTAATGGATGATGTTTATATTGAAGGAGAAAAAATATTTGATATGAGTTTGTTAAAAGATATTTCATATTCCATATATTCAATTTTACAAAATTTTAATCCAGATGCCTGGAATGAATTTATTTCTGACAAATATGGTTGTGATATGATTCCAATTGAAGATATAAAATTTAAATCCAATTATAAAATAATTCAAGAACCAAATGTTGATTTTACACAAGGAAAAGTTCCCATTTATTGGTTAGGACCAGATAATATTTATGCAAGTTTTAATTCAATATGTTCTAAAGATAATTCATTTAGTCCTTATTGGAAACAAATAATAATAAAGTTAGAATATAAAGATGGATATTATATTGAAATAAATCAAATAGATATCAACCAATGCAAAAATAAATTATTTATCAACAAATTAATTTCAACTCCATTCGAAAATAAATCAATTCAAATAACAAATGCTATAATACATAATTAACAGTTAAAAATTTATATATATATCAACAATCAATATAAAAAATTGAAAATTAAATTATTTGATGTTCATATATATATATATATTTACATATATATAAAATGAATAAAAGTATTTGTGATTGTGGTGTGTGTTTTAATTCTATTGATTCAAAACACATTGGCTATTCAATTCAATTAGAATGTAAACATTGGTTTCATTCTCAATGTGTAAAACCATGGTGTGAAAGATGTTTAGACAAAAATAACCAACCAACATGTCCTCTATGTCGTCAAATTATTTCTAATGAATATTTAGATATTCTATGTATTGATTATTATACAAGTGATGATGATTATATGTTAATGATGAATACTATTCAATTATTGACATATATTATAAAAAATAAACATTATGAAGATAAAAAAAAACTTCAACAATATATTCAAAAATATCCAAATGAAATTGAAAATATTATATTGATGTTAAATTTTTATATCAGCCAAATATCAAATTAAGTATTTATACGATATAAATTTTTATATTAGGAAAATTATTTTTTAAATCTTTTATAAATTTGTAATCACTATCAATATGAATTATTTTTGTAGATTCAGGTATTTTTTCTATTGAATGTTGATAATTATTTGGATATTGAATTTCTATTAAATTTTGAGGAAGATTTGTTATTTTCCAATCATTAGAATATTTTGGTGCTTCATCAACATTATCAAAATTTCCAAATGTATATTTTTCAATCTTAGATTTATAAAAAAACAAATATTTCAAATTATCAGGAAATATCTTAATTTCTTGATTATATGAAGAACATATTTTAAGATATTCTAATTTAGAAGGCAAACAATTTAATGATAAATTATATTGTGTTCCTAATGTGATTTTTTTTATTGAACTAGGTAAATTAGATAAATCTGAATTAAAAATACTTTCAGGATAAAATTCCAATTCTTCCATTCCATCTGGTAAATATTCTAATTTTTGGTCAAAATTATTTCCAAATACAAAGACTGGAATATATTAATCATAAATACATTTTTACATTTAAATTTAAAATATTTTATATACACATTATTTTAAATATATGCATTCAAAATTAATTGAACTTTGTTTAATTGAAATTAATAA
>Ga0172367_10010065_pt1 | contig 10250 bp, 9 predicted proteins | sample Lak10m_FD_114542 | JGI IMG/M metagenome (GOLD analysis project Ga0172367, IMG submission 114542) | Freshwater microbial communities from Kabuno Bay, South-Kivu, Congo - kab_022012_10m | ecosystem: Environmental > Aquatic > Freshwater > Lake | place: Democratic Republic of the Congo: South-Kivu...
GATCGACAGGAAGGCAGTCAGTGACCAGAAAGCCTGCCAGTCCCAGGTAGAAGGGAAAATATTGCCTATGCTGATAAAACCGCCGACTGATTCATAGGCTTTCTCCTGAGAGAACAGCAGTTTGATAGATTTGAGGTAATTTCCTACTCCGTCATAGGCCTTGCTGAATCCGGCGGGAATGGCTGTCAGCAGGTTATATTGTTTTTCCTTGAGGTTGAAATAATTGGCTGGTCCCTTCGGATATACACCTATCAGTCCCTCATTGGGAACGGGGACAGGTATCTTCAGAGTGTCTCTTACCCTTACAACAACAACATTTACATTCTTATTTTTGAATTTTCCAATGACCGCACGAAACTGGTCAAAATAGCCTAAAAGGGAATCATTAATACCGATGATCCTGTCATTGACTTTCAATCCGGCAATTTTTGCAGGGGAGGTTTTAGTGAAGTCGCCTACCTCAAACGGTATTCTGAACGAAATAAACTCAGGTGTTTTCTGGGAAATGAGTTTACTGATGAAACCATCCGGAATCCTGATATCAACCTTTTCACCATCTCTCAGCACCTGAACGGTTTTTGCTTCTTCAAGGATGATGATTTTTGGAATTGAAGCAAAGTCTTCAACCTTTTTATTGTCGATAGATATTATTTTATCACCATTCCTTAGTCCCATCTGGTAAGCAAGTGAATCAACCGTGATGCCATATTTCACCTCGGAATTCGGGAGATATTGTTCTCCGATGGCGGATAACATAACAATGTAGATCAGAATTGCAAGAATGATATTCACCGTTACCCCGCCAAGCATTATGATAAGTCTTTGCCATGCGGGTTTGCTTCTGAACTCCCAGGGTTGCGGGGGTTGCTTCATCTGTTCCTTGTCCATCGATTCATCTATCATTCCTGAAATCTTAACATATCCACCCAGGGGAATCCATCCTACCCCGTATTCCGTCTCTCCTTTTCTGAACTTAAACAAGGAAAACCAGGGATTGAAAAAAAGGTAGAATTTCTCAACCCTTGTCTTAAAAATCCTGGCGGAGATAAAATGACCTACCTCATGGAAAATGACTAGAATGGATAGGCTTAACAGCAACTGCACGATTTTGATAAAAATTTCCATCTGGAATGTTTTTGACCTTAGTTGGTTTTTATTTTAATTATTAACTCTTCTGCCCTGACCATCGTCTCTCTGTGAGTATCAACATAATCATCATAAGTTGGCTTTTTTATAAACGCGACTGAATCCATACATTGTTCTATGATATCAGGCATTTTTAGAAATGGAAGCCGGTCGTGCAGGAATGCCTGAACGGTAATTTCATTTGCGGCATTCAGGATGCATGGTACATTTCCTCCCCGGCCAAGAGCTTCATAGGCTAAGGAAAGGTTCCTGAAAAGTTTCTTATCGGGCAGCCCGAAGGTGAGTTCCGGATAATCCAGGAAATTAAAACGGATGAAGTCGGAGTTGAAACGGAAGGGAAACGTCATGGCATACAGGATGGGCAACTTCATATCCGGCAAACCCATCTGTGCTTTCATAGAACCATCCACAAACTGAACAATGGAATGAACTACCGACTGAGGATGAAGGATTACTTCAATCTGTTCAGGCTTCAGGTTAAATAACCATCGTGCTTCAATCACTTCAAGCCCTTTATTCATAAGGGAAGCAGAATCTATGGTGATTTTATCGCCCATTTTCCAGTTTGGATGTTTCAGTGCTGCTTCCTTAGTTACCTTGTGCAGATGATCTTTTTGTTTTCCACGGAAAGGACCTCCTGAAGCGGTAAGGTATATCTTTTCGACGGAATTACTCTTTTCTCCGGTAAGGCATTGAAAAATTGCCGAATGTTCAGAGTCGACAGGAAGTATAAAGCATTTTCTCCGGTTGGCCTCTTCCATAATGAGATCTCCGGCAACCACAAGCGCTTCCTTGTTGGCCAATGCAATGTTCTTCCCTGACCGGATAGCGGTTAATGTGGGCTTCAAACCGGCATAACCGACAAGTGAACAAAGAACCATATCGATCGTTTCCATGGTGACGATCTGGTCGAGCGCCTGTTCCCCGCTAAAAATTTTTACCGGATAGGATTTAAGCGCATCGGCAACAGTTTTGTAATATGACTGATTCCCGATAACAACGGCGTTTGGCAAGAACTCGATTGCCTGTTGAATCAGAAGAGTCGCATTGTTCTGGGCTGAGAGGACTTCTACCTGGGCCACACCAGGGTGTCTCCGGATGACCTCAAGTGCCTGGGTACCTATTGAGCCTGTTGATCCTAATATGGCAATGCGCTTTTTCAAATCCGGAACTTTACAAATTAAAAAATGATATAGTCTCTGGGATTAACAGGATTACCATCATTCCAGAGTTCAAAGTGCAGATGAGGACCTGTGGTCAGCTCTCCTGTTTGACCTATTATTGCTATCGGATCACCTGATTTCACCAGGTCACCCACTTTCTTCAGGATGGCAGAATTATGTTTATATATTGAAACAATATTCTGTGAGTGCTGTATAGCAATAATATAGCCTGTTTCAAGAGTCCAGTCTGTAAAAATGACCGTTCCGTCAAGGATCGCCTTTATAGCTTCATTATCCCTGGCAACAATATCAATCCCAAAATGATGTGTTGCAGGATCATAATCATTTGTGATAACACCCTTCAGTGGAGAAAAGAATAATAAACTGCCGATCGAGGTTTTTTTTACATTTTCAGCTTCAATGGATTCCATCTTATAAAGGGAATATCTACCCTGATTTTCAACTTCCAACCTCAGTAGAGAATCCTCTGCCGACCGTTTTATATGAATATCGCTGTACCGTTTTAAGGTATCCCGGGGTACCGGAATATCTTCCTTCAAATCTTTCCCATCGACAATATTGCGAAGGTTGTTGATATACCTGTCTTTGTATGCAAGATCTTTCTCGATCGAATCTGTTATAAGCTGAAGTTCATAAAGTTTCTTCTGAAGTCCGATATTCGTATACCCAGGTATATATTCACGCAACGGGGTAAAGGCAATCAGGATGGAGGTAAGGAATATCAGCACAATTGTGAGGGTACCAAGAGCAATAAAAACATTAAGACGCGACAACCGGAAGGTGATCCTTTCTTCCAAAGTATCATCAGTCATTAATACCAACCGGTATTTAGTCTTTAATTTCTCTGTCCATTTGATTTTTTTCTTATCGCTTCGCTCCGAGACCATGCCTTTCCCGATATTCCTGAAAACGCTGCAAATATCGTAAAATTATGTCAAATGACAAATTGTCACTGTCTGACGGCAATTTCGGAAATTTAAAATATTTTTGTAGAAATTAAGTTAATAAATAAACAAGGTGTTTTTATATTGAGATCGACGAAAATATACTCCTTCCCCCGGTTGTTTTTGGTTTTCCTTATGTTACTTTTAATCGGCGCATGTTCGACCAAAAAAAACACCTTTACACGCCGTGCTTACCATAACCTGACTTCACATTATAATGTGTACTGGAATGGAATGGACAATCTGCGCCAGGGCATCAAGGAGTTTGAATCCGGCGTAAATGATAATTATTCACTTGTTATTCCTGTTTATAATTTCGGGGATAAGCTCAGCGCGGGAAAAATTTCGCAATATGCTGATATTTCCATTAAAAAAGCATCAAAAACAATCAACAAGCATTCGATGCTCTTCAACAGGAAGGAATATGTCAACTGGATTGATGATGCTTATTTTCTGATAGGAAAGTCGTATTTCTACAAACAGGACTACGCTATGGCAAGGCGGACTTTTGAATTTGTCATCAAGACCTATAACAAGAATGAAATTAAATACGATGCAATGCTTTGGCTTGCCCTCGCAAACATCCAGATAGGTGATTTTAACAAGGCTGAGCCTTTGCTTGATATGATGCAAAGTAAAATAAAGCAGGGAGAAGCCCCGGAAAAGTATGAAACAGACCTGAATTTGATCTATGCCCAGTTTTATATCCTGCAGAAGAATTATGCCTCTGCTGTTCCTTACCTGGAACACAGTCTTGAGTTAAAACCTGCAAAAAAAATTCGAACCCGGTGTATGTTCATTCTCGGACAGATTTACCAGAAGGATGGCGATCTTGAAAATGCATCACTGATGTATAAAGCCGTGATCAAGCGCGGACCTTCCTTTGAAATGGAATTCAATGCCAAGATAAACCTTGCACAATGTTATGATATAAAGTCTGAAAACCGGGAATTTATCATCAAGAAGCTGACACGGATGCTTAAGGATGATAAAAACAAGGAATTACTGGATCAGATCTACTTCTCCCTCGCACAGATTTCTCTGAAAGATGCCGATACATTGTCAGCCGTCGGATACCTTAAAAAATCAGTCAGCACGAGCAAGAACAATAATTACCAGAAGGCCATTTCTGCCTTGCAGTTAGCCGATATCTTTTTTAAAATCCCTGATTATACAAAAGCCCAGGCCTATTACGACAGTACGATGCAGTTCCTGCCGAAAGATTTTCCAAACTATAAAGAACTTAAAAAGAAGACAGATATCCTCACTGATCTTGTGCTGAACCTTCAGGAAATAAAAGCTGAGGATAGCTTGCAGGCTCTGGCTTCGATGAGCGAGGAAAAACGCCTGCAGATAATAGATGGGATTATCCAGGTTGTTGTTGCTGAAGAGGTGAAAAAGAGGCAGGAGGAAGAGGAAAAAAAGAATAATCAAAATCTCTTTGGTCTGAATGTCGAACAACAGGAGATGCCAGGGTCAAGGGAAGGCCGGTGGTATTTTTATAATCCCTCTACCATGGCCAATGGATTTTCAAATTTTGTCAGAAAATGGGGACGCCGGAAACTGGAGGACAATTGGTTTCTGAGTGACAAGAATATTTCAACAATGGCATCATCTGAAACCTTTGATACCACCGGACTGACCTCAGGAGCTGATACATCCATGAAGACTTCTAAAGCTCCCGGGATAAAAAAATCACTGAACAGGAAAGAACGGGATTATTATCTGCAGAACATTCCATTTTCCAAGGATCAGTTAGCTGCATCAAATAATAAAATATTAAATACTTATTATAATTCCGGTTTCATCTATGCCGAAAACCTCTATGATTACGGCCGTGCCATTGAAACTTTCGAAACACTGCTGGAACGGTACCCTGAGAATAAATTCAAGGTGCCAACAAATTTTGAACTTTACCAGCTTTATTTAAAGCTTGATAATAAACCGAAAAGCGATGCCTATAAAAATTTAATTCTTACTAAATATCCTGAAACAGATTATGCCAAACTTCTGATAAATCCTGATTATTATAAAGAACTGTCATCAAAACAATCGGAGGCATCAAAATTATATGAGGAGACTTACAGGGCCTACTCAAACCAGCAATATTACATGGTGATCAATAATGCCGACATTGCACGGAATAATTTCAAAACCGATTCACTGTTAATGCCAAAGTTCGATTATCTAAGGGGTCTCGCGCTTGGAAAGATTGAGGTGGTTGATTCATTGGCCGCCGCTATGTATCAGATCATTAAAGATTATCCCAAAAGCGAAGTCAGGGCTTTGGCACAGAATGTTATTAATTTTCTTGGAACCCAGAGAAATTCCCAGGGTCAGCCAATAGTTACAGACTCCACAACATTGCTATCCCCGGGGATGAAACTCTACAGATATGATCCCAACTCTGTCCATTTCTATGTCATCATAGTCAACGGTGACCGGGTAGATGTTAATGCCCTGAAAATCAAAATTACCGATTTCAATGCAAAATTTTATGACCTGGATAACCTGCAGGTCAATAGTATTATTTTTAATAATGAGTTGCAGATATTAACCGTCAACAATTTTGAATCGGCGGAAAAAGCCATGAATTACTTTATAAATATCAGGGACAGCAAATACATCTTCACAAAACTTGAAACTACGGGAAATTATTTTGATTTTGTCATCTCCGTTGAAAATTATCCTGTCCTGTACCGGAATAAAGATATTTCTCAGTATATTCGCTTCTTTGAAAAGAATTACCCGGTAAATAAATAATTTTCTATGGCAAAAAACAGAGAACCTGAAATGCCTGCAATCAACCTCCTGGGCGCTGGGACCGTCGTTAAAGGCGAGATTAATGTGAATGGTGATTTCCGTATTGACGGTACATTGATCGGGACTATTCATTGTAAGGGAAAGGTAGTAGTCGGACCAACAGGGTCTATTGAAGGAGAAATACACTGTCAGAATGCCGATTTTTCAGGTGACGTCAAAGCCACAGTTAAAGTGACCGAGTTACTTGCATTGAAAGAATCGGCCCGTTTCAGCGGTGAAATTACAACTGGGAAATTAGCCATTGAGCCCGGCGCCAAGTTTTCCGGAACATGTTCAATGGAAAATCCGGGATCAGATTCAGGAAATCTTACCATCCCGAAAAATGATAACAGATCCCAGGAAAAGCCTTCCTAGTTATGCCCGATACTCGGGAATGGCTTTCCAGATGCTCGTAATTATCCTGGCAGGTGTCTTCGGAGGATATAAATTGGATCAATGGCTGAATACCAGGCCAGTCTTCATAATAATTATTTCTGTTCTTTCAGTGTTTCTTTCAATTTATTATATCACAAGGGATTTATTAAAGAAAAAAAAGTAATTATGAAGTCAGAATATTTAAAATTCCTGCAGCATCTCCTTATCTATTCCGCCATTCTTGGCGCAGTTGCAATTGTGTTGTACCTGTTCTTACCAAAACACTTCATAACCCCGGCCCTGCCATTTCTATTTTTCTTTTTCACTGCTATTGCCCTGATTTCCTATTATATTCTCATCCGCTCCCTGAAGTCAAAGTTGAGCAGATTCGTTAACACATTTTTAATCTCTACGATCGTTAAACTTATCATTTATATCGGGATCATGATTATATATGTGTTACTTAACCGCTCCGATGCTATACCATTTATGATCACCTTTTTTATCCTATACCTTCTTTATACCGTTTTCGAAGTGGTGAAAATGATCAACCTCACCAGAAGCCAGACTCAGGAGAAATAATTCATACCTTTGCATCAAAATTTTTCATGATAACCATCACCCGGAGGGAACATTTCAGTGCAGCACATCGGCTGTTTCTCCCGCATTATTCAGAGGAAGAAAATCAGAATGTTTTTGGAAAATGTTCCAATCCCAACTGGCATGGGCATAATTATGTGCTGTTCGTAACGGTAAAAGGAACACCTGATCCGGAAACAGGGTTGATCATACACCTCCGGCATATCAGTCAATTGATTGAAGACAAGATCCTGAAAAAGGTCGATCACAAAAATCTCAACCTGGAAGTTGATTTTTTGAAGGGAAAAGTCCCGACAAGTGAAAACGTGGCAATTGGTTTCTGGAACGAACTGGAGGAGGATATCAGAAAACTTGGCGCAACTCTTCATTGTATCCGGCTGGAGCAATCGGAAAATAACATTATTGAATATTTTGGTTCCTGAACCGCCATTTCCATGAACATATGACAGAAGAAAAACTCAGTTACGAAAAGTATGAGGATTACAATCCCGAGCGGATTGAACAATTAAGTTACCATTACAAGGAGATTCTCCGGCTGATCGGTGAAAACCCAAACCGTGAAGGATTACTTAAAACACCGAACCGTGTAGCTAAATCGGTATTGTTTCTCAATCAGGGTTATAACCTTGATCCGGTAGAAATTCTTAACTCGGCCAAGTTCAGGGAGGACTACAGAGAAATGGTGATCGTCAAGGACATAGAGATTTATTCTATGTGTGAGCATCATATGATTCCGTTTATCGGGAAAGCGCATGTGGCATATATACCGGATAAATATATAACTGGTTTGAGCAAGATCGCCAGAGTCGTCGAAATTTTTGCACGCAGGCTGCAGGTACAGGAAAGACTCACCATGCAAATTAAAGATGCAATAAATAAATCATTGAATCCTCTCGGTGTTGCTGTTGTAATTGAGGCACAACATTTGTGTATGTCGATGCGCGGCATCCAGAAGCAGAATTCTGTCACAACGACATCCGATTTTGTTGGAGCTTTCGAACGTGACAAGACAAGGGCTGAATTCCTTCATCTGATAAGCACCAAGCTGCACTGAATTTTGTGAATTATGACATAAGAACCGGGAAGAGGTGGAAAAACCGATTGAAATAAAAAGATTAACAATCAAGATTAAAAAAAGGAGAAAATAAAATGTTTGAACAAACCAATAACCGCGGATATTTTTCCGCACAGCAGGGAAACCAATCTATAACTGTGGCAAAAACTTTCATGGCACAGGTTTTCCTGTGGATGACATTTGCCATGGTTATTACAGCAACAACAGCATATCTGTTTGCCGGAAGTCAGAGTCTCATCAATAGTCTGTTTAATCCTGCAACAGGAGGACTCTCAGTACTTGGCTGGGTTGTAATGCTTGGTCCAATTGGATTTGTATTGCTGATGTCATTTGGATTCCAGAGATTATCGCCTGCCGTTATGACACTCCTGTTCATCACTTTTTCAGTATTGATGGGAATGAGCCTTAGCTTTATTTTAATGGCTTATACCGCATCCTCAGTTTACAAGACCTTTGCAATAGCAGGCGGAATGTTTGGTATTATGGCTGTAACCGGGTATACCACTAAAACCGATCTGACAAAGTTCGGCAGCATTATGATAATGGGAGTGATCGGACTTATGATCGCAATGCTTGTTAATTTCTTCCTGAACAGCAGCACTCTTGAATATATCATCAGCATCATTGGTGTGCTTGTCTTTACCGGACTTACAGCTTACGATGTTCAGCGGTTGAAGAAAATCGGCAGTGGTGCCGGTGAATACGGCGAAGCCAATGCAAGAAAATTGAGTATTCTGGGAGCTTTGACCCTCTATCTGGATTTTATCAACCTGTTCCTGTTCCTTCTTCGTTTCATGGGTGACCGTAAATAACCGGCGAAGTTGCGAAAATAAAGTAAACTATTATGGTGGCATATGTATTCCCCGGACAGGGAGCTCAGTTCGTTGGAATGGGTAAGGATCTTTATGAAAAATCTGATCATACCAGGGATCTATTTGAAAACGCAAATGAACTATTAGGTTTTCGTATTACAGACCTTATGTTTTATGGAACTGATGAGGATCTGAGACAGACGAAAGTGACACAGCCTGCAATTTTCCTTCATTCTGTCATTTTGGCGGCCTTTCTGGGAGACTCTTTTAAACCCGATATGGTCGCCGGACATTCTCTTGGTGAATTTTCTGCTCTTGTCGCGAACAAAACATTGTCATTCGGTGACGGATTGCGTCTGGTATCAGCCCGGGCACTTGCAATGCAAAAAGCCTGTGAAATGAATCCGTCAACAATGGCTGCAATTATAGGTATCGATGATAAAGTTGCCGAAGAGATTTGTCGTTCAATCGATGAGGTTGTTGTACCGGCAAATTATAACAGTCCCGGTCAACTCGTAATCTCGGGTAGCATGAAAGGTATCGGAATAGCATGTGAAAAACTTAAAGCTTCAGGTGCACGGCGTGCATTACCCCTCAAAGTAGGCGGGGCATTTCACTCCCCGTTAATGGAGCCGGCACGTATAGAGCTTGCGGAAGCTATAAATTCTACGACCTTCAATCAGCCCGTATGCCCGATCTATCAGAATGCATCAGCAAACCGCGTAACTGATCCACAGATCATTAAGAAAAACCTGATTGACCAGCTCACTGCGCCGGTTCTATGGACACAGCTTGTCCGGAATATGATCGCCGACGGTGCCAAAAAATTTATCGAAGTTGGGCCGGGGAATGTATTACAGGGATTGATCTCCAAAATCGGGAATCATGTGGAGGTTTCCGGAGTATAAATCCTGACCGTTAAAAGATGCGACCACTACGATGTGGATTATTATCTCTTATTATACTGGTTTTCGTAATAATTCTGGTAATCGCCTGATGTGACATTTTTCATCCATTCTTCATTTTCCAGATACCAGTCAACTGTCTTTTCGAGTCCTTGCTCAAACAGAAGCGATGGCTTCCATCCAAGTTCACGTTGAATTTTTGTTGAGTCGATCGCATACCGGAGATCATGCCCCGCCCTGTCTTTGACAAAGGTGATCTGAAGGGAGGAAGTCCCTTGCGGACGATTCAGCTTTTTATCCATTATCTTGCATAATAGTTGAATCAGGTCAATATTTTTCCATTCATTATGTCCCCCGATATTATATGTCTCTCCGTCTTTCCCTTTGTGAAAGATCATGTCGATAGC
>Ga0172367_10010066_pt1 | contig 10249 bp, 5 predicted proteins | sample Lak10m_FD_114542 | JGI IMG/M metagenome (GOLD analysis project Ga0172367, IMG submission 114542) | Freshwater microbial communities from Kabuno Bay, South-Kivu, Congo - kab_022012_10m | ecosystem: Environmental > Aquatic > Freshwater > Lake | place: Democratic Republic of the Congo: South-Kivu...
GTTTATTGATCCTGCCCCAGGATTTATCGCATTTGTATTTCTACCTAATGTTATAACAGGACCTGCTATACCATCTCCTAAATCAGAAGAGCCAATCTCAAGTTTTGATGCTGGGCTCGTCGTTCCAATCCCTATCTTACCGTCATTTTTAATCGTCATTCTTTCTGACCTTATAGCAGAACTACCACCAGTCACAAAAGATATTCTGGTAGGAACAGATGATGATGTTGGTGTTCCATCTACATAAGCAAATACACCACCTCCATAATTAACAGCACCACCACCCAAACCACCAAACAATAAATCTCCAAGATTATCGTTTTCTACTACATTTGTTGGCGTTGTTAAAGTTCCTCTAGTTCTTAGAAAAGCCGTTGATGGTCTATAGCCAGCAGTATTATCAGAAGATACATTTAGTATACCAGAATAACCATTATTAGCAGCTACGATAGAATTAACTCCAGCAAAACTTGAGATAACTGAACTTAAACTGTTTATTCCGATATTTGAAACGTGTAAAGGGCTAAGCGGTTCTTTTGTCCCAATTCCGACTTTGCCAGTGCTTGTTATCCTCATTCTTTCACCAGTCGATGCTCCAGTGGCAAAGATAATTGGATGGTCTGTTCTGGTGGTAACATAAAATCCGCTTCCAGAGTTCCAGGGGGCGGCTGTGCCTGTTCCATAACCTGACCCAAATTGTCCAATAACTGCTCCATTCCCTGCATAATAATTAGACCAGGCTATATTGTAACCATTTCCATTGGGGTTATTTGGATTTGTATTTTTAATAATGAAGTTTGGGCCACTACTTCCATTAGATGTATTTTTTTCGATATGTAGCGTTCCCAACGGACTAGTCGTTCCAATACCAACATTACCAGAAGCAGATACAGATATCATTTCAGCTGTTGATGATGTTCTATTTTTTACATAAGTATTCCCAGATACTGGGTCATAACCAAATTGACCTTTTAGAACACCCATATTTTTCAATAAAAATCCAGTTTCTCCTGATGTAGTAGTATCTAAAGACATAAAACCAGAATTAGCACTACCCTTAAATCTAGCCAAACCTGTTCCCGAAACGTGAGCACCTACTACATCTAGCGTAACTCCTGGACTAATTGTTCCAATACCAACGTTGCCGCTGCTTATTGTTACCTCAGGGTTCGTATAATTATTATTTGAGGCAAGATACAGTTTTTTACCAGTCCCAACACCGTTTATCATATTGTTTGTAGACCAAAGCCCCACCGCCCCAGCCAAAGTTCCAGGAGCCGTAGAACCATAAGCACGGAGCATAAATTCGCTTACGGAGTTTTTTAAATTTATTGTAGTTGCTCCTATGCCAGGGTCTGTTCCATCTTCAACTGTCAAGAAATTACTATATCCTGATAAATCTGCTTTTATATGAAGGGGTGAGCCTGGCGTAGTCGTTCCAATACCAACATTACCACTAGATTTTATCGTCATTCTTTCAACTTCAGTTGTTGAACCTGATGGTGTTGTCCTAAAAACTATTCTCCCTGGCATACTTGTAGCTGACGGTGTTCCATCTACATAAAAAGCAATTCTGCCAGCATTTGAATAAGAACTACCATTATAACCCTGTCCTATCATTCCACCCATAATGTCATCAGAATAGACTATTGCTTTAGATGTTAAAGTTCCTCTTGCTCTACTTTGTACCCAGTTTGCCCCGTATACATTTCCTGCTACTTCTGTATGAAATGACGCGGCTTCATTAACTGCTATATGTAGTTTTGCTGCTGGCGTAGTCGTTCCAATACCAACGTTGCCATTTTGTAATAAAGCTAATTTTACAGTAGGAACAGCTGTTCCGTTGCCAGTAGAAAAATAGGTAGCTAATCTATCAGCCTGTGGATTCATTTCAAAAAAACCAACAGCGTCGCCAGACCTAACAAATCTCAAACCACCGAGATTACCACTTGTTCTGCTGCCAGTTATATCAATATTAGCATAACCACCGCTTGAACCAATAATTTCCATTGCTTTAGCTGAATCGTTTGCTACAACAGACAATTTCATTCCTGGGGTAATTGTCCCAATTCCGACATTGCCAGTTGATAAAATTCTCATTCTTTCAGTATTATTGGTTCCCAAAATTAAGTCTCCAGCATTATATGTTCCTACTGCTAATTTTTTATCAGTATCTGTTGATGCGACAGAGAGTAGCATTGAAATATTAGAACCAGCTTGACCAAAGAAAGAAGTAGAATTACTAGAACCTAGCGTATTCATAACCAAATAGTCATCTTGGTTATTACGAGCCATTAAACGAACTTGTCCTGTAGAACTAAAATTCTTAAAATCTAATCCAGAGATTAAAGAGTCATTAACAGCAATACCTAAAGCCATATTAAAAGAAGCACTATATTGAGAATAAGTAGCACCATTTCTTTGTATTGTTAATCCAGCAGCTGGCGTAGTGGTTCCAATCCCGACGTTGCCGGTAGACGTCAGATAAAGTTGATTACCATTGAAACTAGTATTTTGTGCCGTTAAATCATTAAAAAAAGTTCCAGTGTTTCCACTGCGGAAATAAATTCCACCGGAACCATAAGTTGCAGTATCAAACACCATTGAAGCATTAGACTCAAATCTTGGATTTCCAAGATTATTTAAATACATATTTAAATAATTATTCGGGACTGATGAGCTATATAATTTAATACCACTCGTATCACTAGATTGCTTAATGGTTAATAATTTGTCTGGGTTAGTCGTTCCAATACCGACATTACCGTTAGAGTTTAAGATAGTCAATTTTGCGGTATTGCTAGTTCTTAATTCCAAATTATTCGCTGTCATTGAACCTATATAAATCGGATTACCACTAGCACCTGAAATACCCATAGAAAATTCTGTATCAGTATTGATAGCCCTACCTATAAAATAAGCTGATGAGCTACCCTCTACAATAATGCCTCTTTGGGCGTTAGTGCCAAAAGTAGTCGCTTCAGGCGTTATTCCAGTTTCAGTGAAAAGAGCAATTGAATCTAAACCAGTAGAGGCTGTATTACCAACTATGTGCATTTTGGTTGCAGGACTTGTCGTCCCAATTCCAACTCTATGATTAACACTATCTACATATAAAGAGTCAGTATCTACTGTTAAAGCTGGAAAGGTAAAACGACCGACAGTTGTCTGAGGAGTTGTTTGGTCTAAACGAAGATAAGATGACAAGGAAGAATTTAATGCATAATTATTTTTTTCACTACTCCAAACTGGATCTAATTCAGTGAATGAAGTTAAATACCCAGCACTAGCATGATCCCCCCATCCGTATGCAGTGTCCCAATTTGTAGAATTATTTGTAGTTGAAAACCATGTTGAAGCAGAGTATATAGGATCTGTCTCTGTATACCCTGTAATAAATCCATAACTATTATCCCAACCAGTATTACCATCTGTGATATAACCCATAGATGTCCAAGGGGTACCGGTAATATAACCTTCATTTGTCCAAGGAGTACCAGTAATATAACCTTCATTTGTCCAAGGGGTACCGGTAACAAAACCTCCATAATTTCCTAAATCATTTGTAAATTGAGATAAAGAAGTAGGAGTATTATTAATTTCACTCCAATCATAAGTTGGTTTGATGGATGCTTTCGCCCAAGCAGGTACAGTAGGGTCCGTCTCTGTATATGAAGTCAAATAATTTTGTAAATCACTAATCTGACTTTCTGTAATAGATATACCTGTTGATTTATCCCAATTTGTAAATATTGGATCTGTCTCTACAAGAGATACAGAAGTAAGATATCCATTTGGATTTGTATTTCCATTATAAGGTGTATAACCTAAGGCTGTAGTTACATCTGAAGAATTTATACCTGTAATAAATCCATAACTATTATCCCAACCAGTATTACCATCTGTGATATATCCCATAGAAGTCCAAGGACTACCAGTTACATACCCAGCACTTCTATGGTCACCCCATCCGTATGCAGTATCCCAATTTGTAAAATTATTTGTAGTAGTAAACCAAGTAGATGCACTGTATATTGGGTCTGTTTCAGTAGTTACAGACGGAATAACATCACAATCTACTTGTGATGGTAAACAAGGTGGATTATCTATAGTACCAGGTGCAAAAGGAAGACCATCCCAAACGGCTAAAACAGTGTTTGAGTAAGAAATAAAAATAACAGAAATAAACAGAATAATTAATTTTTTATTTAAAATAAATTTCACTTTCAAAAAAAATATAAATATTATTATATTAATATAATTATACTATATTTTTTACTAAACAACTATATTTATTACCCTTCCTGGCACATATATAAAGCGTTTTATTTCCTTATTTTCCAACCAAGATATTAGAGATTTTTCTTTAAAAACAATATCTTTTACATCAGCCTCTTTTGCATCTTTATCTATAGTGATTTCAGCCCTAACTTTACCATTTACCTGCACAGCTATCTTTACTTTGTCATCTACTATCTTATTCTTATCATATTCTGGCCAATTGCTTTTATGAATTGATTTCTTCTCCTCTAAGTTACCCCAAATCTCTTCTGTTATATGTGGAGCAAATGGGGCTAAAATCTGTAAGAACATTTTAAAATCTTTCTTACTTACTTCATTTTTTTCCATTTCATTTACCAGAATCATCATCGAAGATATAGCAGTATTAAAACTCATAGCCTCTATATCTTCGCCTATTTTTTTGATAGTTTTATTTAATAAAGTTTGAAACGAAGCATAATTCTCTAAATTTTTATCCGTGTCGGAGCCCTTTAGGGTAAAGCGGGAAAAATTTAGAGGATTATGCGAAGTGACAATCCTATCCCCTATTTTCCAAACTTTTTCAAGGAATCTTCTTGAACCAATAATACTCTCAGTACTCCAAGATACAGCTTGATCAAATGGACCCATAAACATCTCATAGATACGAAGTGTATCTGCTCCATAAAAATCGACAATATCTTTTGGATCAATAGTATTCCCTATTGATTTAGACATTTTAACTCCTCCTTCTGCAAGTATCATTCCGTGACTTGTACGCTTCATATACGGCTCACTTGTAGGAACAAGTTTTAAATCATATAAGAATTTATGCCAAAAACGAGAATAAAGTAAATGAAGAGTTGTATGCTCCATACCACCGTTATACCAATCCACACCATTCTTCATCCAATAAGTAAGAGATTTTTTTGAAGCAAATTCTTTATTATTTTTAGGGTCTGTATAGCGCAAGAAATACCAAGAGCTTCCTGCCCAATTTGGCATCGTATCAGTCTCTCTTTTTGCCTTACCCTTACATTTAGGACAAGTAGTATTTACCCACTTTGAAATAATAGCAAGTGGGCTCTCACCGTTATCTGTAGGTGTATATGATTTTACTTTTGGTAATAATACGGGTAGGTCTTTTTCTTGAACTGGAACTATTCCACATTTATCACAATGCACCATAGGGATAGGCTCACCCCAATACCTCTGACGAGAAAATACCCAATCACGAAGTTTGTATTTTGTAACAATTTTCCCTCCGACTTTATCTGTTATCTCTTTTATATCGACAAGTGGTCTATCTATAATAGGTAGATTGAATTTCACTGCAAAATCCCTATCTCTCTTATCATGCTCAGGTACTGCCATCACAGCTCCTGTACCATAAGATACGAGAACATAGTCCGCGATCCAAACTGGTATCTCATCTCCATTTGCAGGATTTATTGCTTTTATTCCTTTTAATTCTACCCCTGTTTTCTCCTTATCATCCCCAGTTCTTTCAATATCTGGTTTATTTTTTACTTCTTTAATATATTTTTCTACTTCTTTCCAGTTCGTAATTCTTAATTCTAAATTCTTAATTAACGAATGCTCAGGTGCAAGTACGACATAGGTCGCGCCAAAGATAGTATCTGCGCGTGTTGTAAATATTTTTATTTTCTCATCATTATCTTTAATTTTAAATTCAATCTCACTACCCTCACTTTTACCAATCCAATTTCTTTGCTGTATTTTTATTTTTTCTAAATAATCCACCTTATCTAGGTCACTATCTAGTCTATCTGCATATTTAGTGATAGCTAGCATCCATTGTTCTTTCTCTCTTTTTTCAACAGGACTTCCACAACGATCACACATACCTCCGACAACTTCTTCATTTGCAAGACCGATCTTGTCTTTTGGACACCAATTTATAGTCGTGCGAGATTTATACGCAAGACCCTTTTTATACATTTGTAAAAAGATCCACTGGGTCCATTTAAAATAAGCTTGATTTGTAGTATCTATTTCACGAGACCAATCAAAACCAAAACCAACAGATTTTAATTGTTTACGGAATATGTCTGTATTTGTTTTTGTAACTTTTGCGGGTTGAATTCCAGTCTTAATAGCATAGTTCTCTGTAGGAAGACCAAAAGCATCCCATCCTATAGGATAGAGGACATTATACCCTTCCATTCTACGTTTACGAGTTATGATATCCATAGCAGTATTGGAACGGATGTGTCCTACGTGAAGCCCCGCACCAGACGGATAAGGAAATTCTATAAGCCCGTAGAACTTTTTTCCTTTTGCGCCGGTTTTAGCTTCGTATATCTTACTCTTCTCCCATACTCCTTGCCACTTTTTCTCTATGGTCAAATGATTATATTGTTTCATTTTTTTTCCCTTGCCCGCCGTAGCAGAAGCGGAGGCGGGTATTTTTTTGTGATCGTAATTTTTCATAAAAAATAAATTATTTTTGCTTTTCAAAAGGTGGGTAAATATCTTTATCTATTGTACGAGTAAAACAAGTCCTACCTTCTTTGTGATCCCAAGATTCATTGATTCCACCACCTGGATATGGATAAGGAGAGACAGTCATATCAGTTGCCTCTTTATACAAAGGCATAACTCCATTGGTATTACTCTCCTGCCAACCTTTTGGCATATCATTCGTAAAAGTAGCACACAACTCGAAACTTAGATTGTCTTTAGATATATATTCATATACTTTACCTTTTTCAAATTCTGGATCAATAGGTAAAGAATAACCAGAAATAGGATTTGATAGGTCAGATAGTTTCTCTGGTAATTTCTCTTTTTGTTGCCAATAATTTATCACTTGATATTGGATATTTTGCAAATCATTTGTCCTTCTTTCATCCAACCTCCAAGCTCTCTGACTAGCAGGGCTTCCCATAACAGAAAAACTCCAAATAATTAATCCAGAAGATAGGATGATCGAGATTATACCACAAATCCTACCCCACTTCTTTGATCTATCACTAGTGGAATCAACATCTCTTATTTTTAATGAATAATAAAAATCAACAAGCAACCCAAGAGACAGTGCCCCAGAAACTTTAAAAATAAATCTACTTGTAATCTCTCCAGAAACAAAATAACGGACGAGAGTAACTAGGTCGATAACAACAAGCAAACTAGCTAAAAATAAAATGAGATATATCATCCATTTACGTATAACTAAATTATGAATACCCATATCCTCTTTTGATTCCTTGTTCCATAAGTATGAGAGAAATATAAAAATCGGAAAGAAGATTATAAGAGTTGCGAGTGAGCCACGGATAACTTCAAAATTGTATGAATTGTATCCATATTGATAGATAGAATTCAAGGCATCAGGGAATTTGTTATCTAGTGCTTCAAAGAATAAAATCATAAATGAAGATACTGAAGTAATAAGAGTTATTAATACACCTAAAGATATAAAGAAAAATCTTGGTGTTAATTTTTGATTTGTTATATTTGTTTCCATAATATTGTATTATATCACAAAATAGGTGTATAATAAAATTGTTTATGATAAGAAAAATCAGGAAAAATATAGAAAAGTCTCACAAAGCACTAGAAAATGTCGCTATTCGAGCAACCAGCTCTATAGGCTCTACCACATCACTCTTTATACACACAATTCTTTTTGCGGGTTCTTTTATGTTATATTTTTTAGGTATACCCTTTGAAGAAATACTACTAGTGGTGACTACCATAGTATCACTTGAAGCTATATATCTTTCTATTTTTATACAAATGAGTGTAAACAGACAAGACAAGAAGCTTCACGCTGTCGCTCGTGATGTTGATGAGATTCAGGAAGATGTGGATGATATTCAGAAAGATGTGGAAGAAATCCAAAAAGATGTGGATGAAATTCAGGAAGATGTGGAAGAGATTCAAGAGGATGATCAAAAAGAAGAAAATGAAGAAAAAAAAGACGAAGAAATGCTTACAAGGATAGAGAATACACTCGGCAAACTCATAGAAGAAGTTATCGAATTAAAAAAGCAACATAATGATATTAAAAATAAAAAATCTTAACAATTGTTAAGATTTTTTATTTTTAAAACACCCTCTCTTAATATTTCTATATTATTATCTTTTATTTTTATTAAAGTCGATGGTCCAGATTTTAAAGTTCCACCAGCTAAATAGAAATCTACATTATCTTCAAAATATTTCTTTGCTTCTTTTATATTCTCTGCTGGTTTTTCCCCTTCTTTGTTTGCACTTGGTGCCACGAGTGGACCTGTTTTTTTTAGAATATTAATAAGAAATTTATTTTTAGGTAATCTAAAAGCAATATCCCCTAAAATAATACTAATCTTTCCAGGCCAAAATTTTTCCAAAATTTTGGCCTCTTCCTTATTTATCTTTATCTTAAATTTCTCTAAATCTTTTATGGAAGATATAAGAACGATAAGCTTTTTATTCTTATCTCTATTTTTAATCTTATATATTCTATTTATAGCTTTTTTAGAGAAAGCACTTCCCACCAATCCATACAATGTATCAGTGGGCAACACACCCACTCCATCATTTTTAAGAATTTTTATTATATCTTTTTGCATAATTCTTTATTGTGGAGCAAATTATTTTATGAAAAAATGTCTGGCCGAGCTTCCATCTTCAAAGAAGAAGATATTGACGAGGAGATCCGAGGACTTTTTTCAGAATATAATTTGCGTAACTGTAAATCTATTCACCTATATTTTAAATTCTATTACATCTCCATTTTTAACAATATATTCTTTTCCTTCTGTCCTTACTTTTCCCTTTGCACGAGCTTCACCATAGCTTCCAGCTAGAAGCAAATCACTCCAGAAGACTACTTCTGCGCGGATAAATTTATCTTTAAAGTCTGTATGTATAGCTGTCCCTGCGATAGGTGCTGTACTACCCTTTTTTATAGTCCAAGCACGAGTCTCATCTTCTCCTGTTGTAAAATAAGTTTCAAGTCCAAGAAGCTCATAACTTTTTTTTATTAAATCATCAAATCCTTTTTCAAAAATAGGATCAACTTCTACTGATATTCCTGGAAGTTTTATTTCTATATTATTGTTTGCTTCAGACACATTGAGAACATAAAGCATTGGTTTTAGAGTAAGTAAATTCATAGATTTTATTTTAAATTTTTCTTCATCAGTCAGATCTACATCACTTGCCATTTTACCCTCTTCTAAAACCTTCTCAATTTTTTTCAAAATATTTTCTTCTTCTATTGCTTCTTTATTGTTTCTTTTTACTTCTTTCTGTAAGTTCGCAATTCTCTTGGAGACACTTTCTGCATCAGAAAGAATAAGCTCCAGATTTATCACTCCGATATCTTGCACTGGGTCCACCTTGTTTGCAACGTGTATAACAGAATTATCTTCAAATGTGCGAACCACATGTGCTATCGCATCTACTTCACGAATATTGGTAAGGAATTTATTTCCCAAACCTTCACCTTTTGATGCACCTGCTACAAGACCTGCAATATCGACGAATTCTATCACTGCTGGTATAGTCTTGGCTGATTTTGAGAATTCAGAAAGTTTCCAAAGTCTTTCGTCTGGTACAGGTACAATACCCACAGATGGATCAATGGTGCAAAATGGGTAATTTTCAGCTGGGACCTTCTTTTTTGTTAAGGCGTTGAAAAGTGTCGATTTTCCGACATTTGGCAACCCTACGATTCCGATGGATAGTGACATAGATAGAATATATCAGAAATAAAGATATTTTGGAAGAAACAAGATTATTTATTTTTTACCTAAAAACGCATCCCAATCATTAGAGCCGTCTAGATTTCTAGGAAATTCTGGCATGGAAGTGAGAGTTGCTTGAGTAGGCCAATTATTTTTAGATGAATTATTTTTATAATCACGAGAAGATTTAATCCCTTTTTCTAAAACATCTTTTCTTAAAGATTCATATGTCCATTTTTTATTTTCTAAATATGTATCCCAATCATTTGAACCATCTTGTTTTTTAGGAA
>Ga0172367_10010069_pt1 | contig 10247 bp, 13 predicted proteins | sample Lak10m_FD_114542 | JGI IMG/M metagenome (GOLD analysis project Ga0172367, IMG submission 114542) | Freshwater microbial communities from Kabuno Bay, South-Kivu, Congo - kab_022012_10m | ecosystem: Environmental > Aquatic > Freshwater > Lake | place: Democratic Republic of the Congo: South-Kivu...
AATCCAAATCCAAATCCAATATTTTTTTTTATCCATCCATAAGTAAAACCTAAGATAAAATTCATAGAACTATAATCATATTTTATCATTGTTCTTAATTCTGTTGAATTGTAATTTCCATATGGTTCTAATTCTAATGTTTTGAATTGTCCTTTATAATGGGGAATAAAACTATCTCGCGAACCAATTAAATATATATCATCTATCTCATATTGTATTTTTGTTTCTTTCAATGAAGACAATATCATCATATCCAATTCTTTAGTCCATTTTTCATTATTATTTAAATCTATTAGTTCTAATATAAATACTGGTTTTTTATACACATATTCTTCTAACATTGCTTTTCTTGTCTCAAAATCTAATGGATTACGAGTGTTTGGTTTTTGAGAACTACCAATAATCAATCCATAATAGTCATAATTTATTTGAAGTTCAGATAACACATATTTATATCCATTATGTAATTTTGGAGTTTGAAATCTACCTACAAATATACCTATTTTCATTTTATTGTGTTCTGTTATGCCATTATTATTTATTTACTTAATCAATTTTTTATTTATATATGATTATAAAAAAATAAAAAATTGATTGTTCTATTACATCAATAATATTATATATTATAAGATCATATATTCCAATATATATCATTATTATGATATTATCTAATAGTATAAAACAAAAAAAAATAAATAACGAATTTATTAAAAAAATGGAATTATGTAAAAATAACATTTGTTCTAATTCATTTAATTTGATAAGAAATAATATTGTAAATAAAATTCCATTGATTGAAATTGTAAAAAATTATTTGAATATATATAATGAATTTGAATATAATTATAAATCTGGACAAAGAAATGTATATTATGAATTATTTGAAACATTTTATATGTATAAAAATAATATTCCTATAAATTATAAATTAGCAAGATATCTTATACATTCCATTGGAATTTTAGGTTCAGGATGGTATTTTAATAAAAAATATGAATTTGTAATGGTATTTTTTTCTGTTAAAGATATAATTGAAGAATTTGATGGTGATGGATTTTATATTTGGTTAAATGATATGTGTGGTTATTGATTGATTTTATATATAGATATTAAAATCAGTTAATTAATGAAATAAAAAATTGAAAAAAATAATAAAATTGTTATCATACCAAAAAATATATAATATTATAAATATAATAAATATGTATAATAATCAGCAAATACAAAATAACAACAAAATAACAATACAACAAGCACAAGATATTATAATAAATGGAACATTTTATTTTCCTGCTTGGAAACATTATAACCAAGAAACTATTGTAAATTGTGATTTATGTCATAAAAATTGTTTATTCTGTTCTATTGGTTATCAAACATTTGATTTATGTCTTGAATGTGTTAATTTAATCATTCATCCATCAATCAATAATGACAAGAACAATGATAATAATAATAATAGAATTATTGAAATTAAATCAAATGAAACAATAACAATTGTGGCAAATAAAATAAATATTATAAGTAGTGATGTTAATTATCATAATCAAAATACATTTCAAAATCCTATTCAAACACAAAATTATAATAATTCAACTAATTCATTTTTGAATCAAATACCTAATTCATCTAATTCATTTCAATCAGATAATATTTGGAACAAAAAACAAAAATTAAATCAAACAACTAATGATTTTCAATATACAAATAGTTTTCAACCTACAAATACACCTCAATATAATTTTTCATTACCTACAAATGGTTTTCAATCTACAAATACACCTCAATTTAATTTTTCATTACCTATAAATGGTTCTCAGCCTACAAATGTATTTAAATTTTAATTTTTTTATAAATAAAAATTGATTTTAATATCAATATATATATATATCAAATCAATACTAATTATACAAGTATGTATTATACAAAATTATTAACAAATATTACATTTACCTTATTTGCATTAAGTGATATTTATAATATTCAATCATATGGAAGAGTAAAAACATATATTGAAAAAAATACACAGACAAATCCTTATCTTTCAATAGTTTCAGGAGATTTTATTAGTCCAATTAAATATACTAATTTAGATGGAGGTAAATTGATTATGGATGTATTTGATACTGTTCCAATTGACATTGCTAGTTTAGGCAATCATGAATTTGATATCATTCCTGACAAATTAAATTCAAGTTTGGAATATAATAAACATACTACATTTATTTCAACAAATATCAAATATATTTCTAATACTCAAGAATATTATATTTATCATGATAAATCATCAAACCTTACTTTTGGATTTGTAGGACTATGTTCTAGTGATTTTTACCATAAATTTAATATACACTTTGATACTGATGAATATGTTAATCATACAATAAATATGCTAAAAAATAATTATAAACCTGATTATATTATTGGATTAACACATGCAGCATTAGAGGATGATTATGAATTTATTGATAAGTTTCCACAATTAGATTTAGTTTTAGGAGGACATATTCATACATTTAATTATTCGTTATATAAAGGAGTTCCTATTATTAGAACTGGTGAAAATGTTGATTCTCTTTTTAGAATTGATTTTTTTTCATCCAAATCATTTGAGATTAATTTAATTGATATTACAAATATTTCTATTCACAATGATATTTACCAAATATATTTGAAAGGTGAAAAAAATTTTGAATTATTTAACAAAGAACCATTATTTTATTTTAATTCAATTTATTCAAATAAAAATCCAAGAATAATTCAAGAATCTTTACCAACATTAATTTGTTCACTTGTCACAAAATATTTTAGTTCTGATTTAACATTGTTAAATAGTGGAATTTTTAAATTAAAAAGTCAAGAATTCATAGGTATTTTTAGTGTTGGAAATTATTATGAATTTATGCCATACAATGATATGATTATAATTGTTAAAATGAATAAAACAGATTTGATTAATGGAATTTAGTATTCAAATACACATCATTATGCTGAGGGAGGATTTTTACAATCTGATGTAAATTTATCAAATTTAAATAATTATTTGAATAAATTTGACAATAAAATTGATGTTTTGGTTAGTATTAGTTTGTTAATGATTAAAGGTGTCGATCCAAATCCATATTTTACTAAATATTATAATACACCAACATATGATGTCAATGATGGAATGTATATCAATAATATTATACTTTCAAATAAAAAATTGATTAAATTATTCAATAAATATTACCTTTATTAAAAAGTAATTATGGAACCAAAAAATAATACAAAATCAAGAAAAACATCAGATTTACATATGTCATTAAAAAAGAATGGAAGTGTAGATAAGCGTTATACTTTACCTCAATTTTGTAAATCTGATGGTAGTAAAGATAAACGTACAACCAATACACATAAGAGAAATTAATTTATTAAATATTATGTTATACAAATAAGATTTTTAAGGTAAAAAATCAAAATTTGTCAAATCACCTATATATCTGTATTGATTTTCAATATGACCTCTCAATACTGTTATTGGTGATTGTATTTTATAATCAAAAATTTTATTTATCATTAATCCTCCAGCAACATATTCTTCATCTAAACCATATTTATTGATAGTATTTGGTGTTATACCATCATTTCTTATTTCAGGAACAATATGAATAATATTTTTTGCTATATTACCAGCAAAATTTGGAAAAGTACTTGAAGTGTATTCCATATAATATAAATAAAATCTTTTTCTTGTTTCTCTATGTATGATTTGAATTGAATAAATTTGTTTCCAAAATTTATATAAACCAACATAAAATTCTTCATCATATATTTTTTCTTTAGTTTCTCCTCTTATAATAAAATACTCTTGAAATAATTCACTAAATGCTTGTTTAACCTTATTGTAAAATGTTCTTCTACTTGTTTCATCTGACAATTCAATACTTGTACCAACATCATGTTTATTTAATACACAAAATATATTAGATGATAATTTAATCATTTTTTTTTTATTAACATCATTACTTTTTATTTTATCTTTCAAAAAATTCAAAATAATTGATATACATTCAGTATAATTTTCTAAATATGTTATTGGAGGAAAAATAATATTTATTACATTGAAAAAAATATTATAGCTTAAATATTTATGATTTATGATTCTATCTTTAAGATTTGGTGTCAATTCTGATACTTTATCACATTGAATAGCTGAATTATCAATTGAAATATTAAATTTATTCTTACAATAATCAATATATTTTTGAAGATAAATATTTATAAATGATGATGATATATAATTATAACCTTTTTCATATCTGTTTATGAAATCATCTTTAACACATAATCTCCAAAATGAACCATCTGATATCGATGAATAACATTCTAATCTTGTTATTTCACCTGTTTTTATATCATTTGAGTAAATAACAACATGTGTTCTCTCACCTCTTTTATAAAATCTACTAATAGAAAATATTTGAGCATCAGTGTCATCTATAAAACTTCTTGAATACCTTAAAAAATATATATTTTCACCAGATTTTAATTCATTGGGTATTTTTATTTTATAGTTGGGTTCTATTTTTTTAACATAAAATATATTATTATCATTTTTAAAATCTTCTAAATTTGTGATGTATTTTATTTTTAAATTAGTTGATTTTAACATATTATAATATAAATTTATATTATTTTATTGAATTTAATAATATACAAATATAAATTACTAATAATGGTTGAAAAATATATTTAAGATTGAAAAAACATTTATAGATATATCTATAATGAAAAAAATTGAAAAATAAACTTAATGATAATTTTTATATATTTAATTATATTTAATATCACTTAATACATATTATATATTAGAATATTATGAATTTCTTAAAAAATCCAATTAAAAGCTTATCCAATGCTGCAGAAATAAATAAATTGAAAGATGCAAGAACTAAATTAAATAATGAAAAAACTAAATTAACAACATTATGTGCACAATACGATGAGCAAAAATTATTAAGAGAAAAACTTGAAAAAAATCAACTGGATAATAATGAAACTCTTGCATTATTACAAACATCATTTGTTAAAAATGGAATTCAATATGAGATTGAATTTGAAGATTTTACTAATTTAAATAATGATGAAAACTATATTGCATATAAAAGAATCTATGACCAACTAATTTTATCAAATAAATTTATTCAAGAAATAATCACACATATTGATAAAAATATAAATGTTAAAAGAGAAACTTATGTTGATAAAATCACTGAAACAGACAATAAAATTAATGAATTAAATGAAAAGTTAAAAATTGTGAGAGAAAAACAATTTGGTAAGTAAAACAAATAAATAAAAAAACAAAAAAAATTGATTTTTATATTGATTGAATACATATATATATATTATATATATATACTTTTATATTATTGCCAATGAATAGTCTAACAAAAAATTTTAAAAAAATTAGCAAAGATATCAAAAAATCAAATAATAAAATAAAGAATGATTTGAATAAAGATTTGAATAACTTAAAAATTAATGGATGTAAATTAATTGTTAATTTATCAAATTCTGTGGACTCTATATCAAAAGTCTCTTCTAGAAAGAAAAATAAACAAAATATACAATTATCCAATTCCAATATTTGTTTGGAAACATGTTCTGATTCAATATCTGAATTAGAATCTGATGATATTGATGATAATATTGATATTGATGAAATTAATGAAATTGATGTAATTAATGATAAATACAAAACAAAAAAAGAAGAATTTGAAATCAACACAAATGAAAAAGAAGAAATACAAGAAGAATTTATTATTAACACAAATGAAAAAGAAGAAATACAAGAAGAACTTGTTAAAGATATAGTCATCAATGATAATCAAATTATTTCAAATATTTCACAATCAACTGAAAAAATAATTCAAAATGAATTAACTTTAATGAATTGTTATCATAAAAATTATTTAATTAATCAAATCAATGGTGTTTATTCTTTTCCATTACTTCCAATTGTTGAAGATACAGAATTTCAAGTTAAAGATAAATTAGGTTCTAGTGCTAAAGCATTAATAAGAAAAGGTTATTGGGACCGTAAAATTGGTAAAGTATGTAGAGTAAAATTTTTATGTCAAGTATGTGGAAGACCACCAGCTAAATTTAAAGGATATCGCATTCATTCAATTAATGGATGGGCTAAATCAGCATTAAATACATTTGCTTTGTCATTTAATATTTTACAAACTGTATTAGCAATTGGTGGATTTCCAAATGGTGTTGGTGAAATTGGACGTTTGGTATTACAATCATTGGATACATTACACAATGATATTATCAAATCAAAATTAGATGGTGTTGATTCAATCCAATTAGAAGAAAAAAGAAAGAATATAGAACAAATGGTTTTGAATTATGAAAAAGATTTGTTGGAAGAAAAAATTTCAGCCCATGATATTAATTTAAATTTAGAACCAGAATATGTTCCTATCAATGCTGATTATGTTCGTGGAATTGGAGAATTATTTGAAGCCTTTGGTGAAACTAATCCACCAAAAAAATGTGGATTAGTAAGTGCCACAAGAGCCGCTGATTTTGAATGTGCTTGGGTTTGTTGTGGTTCGTCTAATGGAGAAAGTTCTCAGTGTTATAAAAAATTTATGGAATCAAAAGAATTAAATACATCCATAAGATTTTTATTTAAATAAAATTTATTAATATTTTTTATTTTTATTATTTGAATTTAATTTATTTTCAACAAATTCAATAATATTTTCATCCGAATAATCATCAATTTCTTTTCTACTATTTTTCTTTACAATATCATAATATTTAATGTATTTTTTATTTTCATTTTCAATTTCAATTTGTTTTATAATATTTTGTTCTATTATTTTTTCAAGTTCATTTTTTATTATTTTTTCTTTTTCTAAAATAAATTTATGTTTATCATTTTTCTGTTGTTGTTGTTTATAATTCATATCTTTAATAACATTATTTCGAATATTATCAATATTTAAATTATTTGTTTCAAAATAAATATTCATTGGATCAATAAATAATAAAGGTTTAAATACTTTAAAGATTGCTATAATCATAAAAAATATTAAATAATACATATTTATAAATTATTTTGTGTGTTATTATTGCTTTAATGTTAATAATTTTATTTATTTAAAATTTCAATTTTTTATAATATTAAATATCCCATTGACATCCATTGTCTTTTAACCATCTTATAATTTCCATATTTTTTTTTGAAACAGCATATGAAAAAGTATATTCACCAAAAGGACAACCATTGTCTTTTAACCATTTCATATTTTCCAAATTACCATTTGAAGCAGCATTTGAAAAAGTCCATTCACCAAAAGGACAACCATTTACTTTTAACCATTTCATATTTTCCAAATTACCATTTAAAGCAGCACGTGAAAAAGTATATTCACAAAAAGAACAACCATTGGCTTTTAACCATTTCATATTTTCCAAATTACCAAATTCAGCAGCACATGAAAAAGTATATTCACTAAAATAACAACCATTGGCTTTTAACCATTTCATATTTTCCAAATTGCCATTTAAAGCAGCATATGAAAAAGTCATTTCACCAAAAGGACAACCATTGGCTTTTAACCATTTCATATTTTCCAAATTACCAAATTTAGCTGCTTCATCAAAATTATCTTTATCAAAATTATCATATTTGGGTTTATGATCATCCAATTCTAAACGTTCAAAATATTCAAAATCAATTTCATTGGTCATTTTAGCTCTTAAATCTGCAAATATATGGGCTTCTAATTTAGCATAATAAGTTGAATTAGATCTCATTTTAAGCAAATATTAGTTCAAAAAGTATATATATAAATTTAATCAATTAATTTAAATTTCAATTTTTTTATTCAATATAAGCAAATTCAATATTATTTTTTTTACAATGTTCTTTAATACTTGTATCATTGAATGATTTATCATATGGAATAGACAATTTATTGTAAAAATTGTATTTTGTAAAACCATTAGCTATATTATTAGTTTCAATTTTAAGTTCATCAATTTTTTTTCCAGAAGCAATCAATGTTTTTTCTAAAAATTCAAATATAAAATTTTCATCTTCATTATCAAAACCATTTCCATTACAATTAATTGCAAAGATTTTTAAATTTAAAAATTTAAAAATTTCTTTGTATGTATTTATATCTAAAAATATACAATTTTGACGAACCGTAAATTTATGAGATGAATTTATAGTAAAAATAATAAAATCCATACAATAATGTAAAGTTTTTTGAAAATTATTATTAGTTCTGTTACAACTATAATCAAAAATGACATTGGTTAAATTTTTTGAAATAAATTTTATTTTGCTTGGCATTATATTCATATTATTAAAGGGTACGGGTTCATTTTTTAATCTTATTATACCTGTCGATGGATAAATATATATAGGTAATAGTTGAGAATTATCAATTTTATTAATTTTTTTTTCTAATTTTCTAACAATTTCAACTAATTCATTGATTAGTTTTTGTTGTTGTTGAATAATTTGATTTTTTTTAGATTGAATGGCATCATCTGTAGTATTAGATTGTCGGAAATAAATTTTTTCTTCAAAATCCATAAATTCATTTGAATAAATGATTTTAAGAACAAGTAATTCAGTACATGTTCTATCATTTCTAATCAATCCTAATCCAATCCTATAATTTGGAAGAATTTTTTGAGAATTGGATTGAATGATATTGGTTAATTTTGCTAAATTAATCATACCAGAAGTTAATTCACTTTCAGTAATTTTAGATTGCCATTTAATGCCATTATAATCAAGCACACATATTAAAGTATCATCAAGATTATTTAATGATATTTTGTAATCAAACAAATTTGAAGAATAAGTATCCATTATTGATTATTATCTTACTAATATACCAATGTATTATAATATAAATCAATTATATTCAAGCAATTATTTTTTCAATTTTTTTAATCTTTAATATATATATAATTTATTATGGCAGAAAAATACAACCAAATAATTGATTTAGTTGACAAATATTATTATTTTATTGTATCACCTAAAAAAATTATTCTTTTAAGTTCATCCAATAATTTAGAAGAAGCAAAAGAATTAGCTATTAAAAAACTTAAACCAAAAATAGAACAATTTATTGGTAAAAAACTTATTTTTGTAAAAATATCCAATACTTATAATAAATTTAAAAATAAAGACACAAATGAATTGGGTTTGATAGGTGGTCCAATTGCTTTTGAATTTATGTCAGGACTGGTTGAAAATAAAAAAAAAATTGCGAATGAAAAAGAAATTGGAAATAATAAATATTATTTATCTAAAAAATACATAAAAGAAAACATTGATGATATATCAAAAAATTTATCTAAAGTAGTAAAAAAATACATCAATGAATATAAAACAAAAAATTTTATGGATATTTCAGTATTATAAAAATTAAATAATAAATTGAATATTACAATATACAATATGACAACATTGTGTAAATTAAAATGGTTCTTGAAATTAGTTCAAGCAATAAAAATATTGAATTTTCTGTTTCAGAAGTTGAATTATATTCTGGAATAGAAACAAATAATATTCCATTTGACAATATTGATAAATTAAAAATATTTTTGGTCTAAATAATAATGATGTAGAATAAACAGATTAAATAAATTTTTTCATATCCAACATTATTATAACATATTTTACATATCTTATTGTCACAATGATTGGTTTTTGAAGTATATTGTTTATTTATTATTTTTATTGCTTTATTATTAAAATACTTATTTACAATACAAATAATTATTTTTTTCATTTTTTTAATCTTTAATATATATATAATTTATCATGGCAGAAAAATACAACCAAATAATTGATTTAGTTGACAAATATTATTATTTTATAGTATCACCTAAAAAAGTTATTCTTTTAAGTTCATCCGATGATTTAGGAGAAGCAAAAAAGTTAGCTCTTAAAAAACTTGAACCAAAAATAGATGAATTTATAGGAAACGAACTAATATTTGTTAAAATATCCAATACTTACAATATGTTCAAAAATAAAGAAACAAATAATTTAGGATTAGTAGGTGGTCCAATTGCTTTTGAATTTATGTCAGGATTAATAGAAAATAAAAAAAAAATTACCAATGAAAAAGAAATGGGAAATAATAAATATTATTTATCTAAAAAATACATAAAGGAAAATATTGATAATATATCACAAAAATTATCAAAAG
>Ga0172367_10010070_pt1 | contig 10247 bp, 9 predicted proteins | sample Lak10m_FD_114542 | JGI IMG/M metagenome (GOLD analysis project Ga0172367, IMG submission 114542) | Freshwater microbial communities from Kabuno Bay, South-Kivu, Congo - kab_022012_10m | ecosystem: Environmental > Aquatic > Freshwater > Lake | place: Democratic Republic of the Congo: South-Kivu...
TAAAAAATTAGATGAAAAAACTAAACCAACTACTAATTATGTAATTGAATTCCCTAATACAATTGTATTTACACCAAAATATAAAGCCATTAACAAATTAATTAAAGGTAAAAAATATATTTCCGATTATGGCTGTGATGTAAAAACCGGAAACATTGTTTGGAACCAACATAAAGATAAATTAAATGATAAAAAGAAAAATGCTGATTATGTGCCATTGATTTATCCTAGAAATTTGGTTGATGGAACAATTGAATACAATGATGGAGGAGCTAAAAAACAATATATAAAAATTGATAAAGAACCAATGGTAGGACCTTTTATTGTTATAAATAGAATAATTGGTATCCGGGATATATCATTAAAACCTGTTTTAATTTCTAATTCTACTGATAAATATTTTTTTGAAAATCATATAAATGTGGTGACAGGAAAACTTGAAGACTTAAAGAAAATTTATAATTCATTGATTAAACCTGAAACAGTTGATTTTATTAAAAATGTTATTGGAAATACTCAATTATCAAAAAATGAATTGATGTATATGGTTCCTATATTTTAGTTTTTTTGAGTTCTCAATATAACAAAAATCACAACAAATTGTAATTGTTATAATTATTATAATTGAGTTGTTTTCTCAAATTTAGATATTTTAATTTATATTTAATGTATTTATTTTTGTATTTATTGAATGATATATTTATAGGTTCATCACAATTGCCTCCATTTACAATGTAATTTTCAATAAAATCAGTTATTGTATTTTCATAACTAAAATTTAATTTAATGTTTAATTTATTATTTGTGTTTAAGTTCATGCTTTTATTATTTGCAAAATTATATTTTTCATTGTATTTATTTTTTTCAAAAATGTCTTTGAAATGTGAAATACCATCATCATAGAAAATTAACATTGAATATTCCTCAATAATTTTACAACCTAAACTATTGATATTTTTATTATTTGTTTTATTTTTATTAGCATCATAAATTTTTTTTATCTCATTTATTTTTTGTGTATATATTGTTGTGTCAGTTTTTAATTCTATATCACAATATATATTGTTATTTCCACCATTTAATGTATTATGTTTGTTAATAAATTCTTTAATTTCTTCATCTTGTGTATTAAATGAAACCAAACTACTTTTTTTATTTATCCAATTATTTAATTCAAATATTTTGCAGTTAAGTATATCGTCATATGGTAATAAAACATAAATTGCTTCCAATTGTTGTTTTTTTATTTTTTCATTCATTTTTTGTATGTTATTTTTATTACATTTTGAAATAGCCAGAAATGGATGAGGAATAAATAATATTTTTACCATCATTAACATTTTTGTATATATTATATCTTCATTGAAAGATGTGTAATTTTTATTGTAAGTTATTGGCATTTGTGTATTATCATTTATTTTTTTATAATAGCATAATGATATATCAACAATGTAACATTTATCATAATGTCCTTTTGTAATATTTGTATATATATTATTTATATTATCAATATTTTTATTTTTTGGCTTAAATTGTGTTATTTTTGAATTTACATTTTGAAATCCACTATACACATATTGTTTATCATTATATATAATCATATTATTTTTATTATTGTGTATGTTTAATGCTGAAAAGTTCAATATATTAAAATTTTTTATAATGCTATCTATATGGACTATTATAAAATAATAAAAATCATTGATAGAATATAAATTCTCTAAGTTGTTTTCACCATACACATTTTTTTCAATATTATAATTTTCACAAATGGAATTATTATTTTTCAAAAACATTTTACTACAATACCAATAATTAGATAATCTTTTTAATTTATTATTAGAATAATTATTTTCAAATAAATCAATAGGTATTTCATCTTTCATATATAACATATTTTTTATTTTATTATGTAAAATTGCTGGCATACCTATATATGTTCCAAAATCAATTTGCCAAGATAAAACTTTTATATCATTAAATTTAAATTTTATTTCTGGGTCATTTTTGTATTTATTGTATATATTCCAACACATAATATTATTGCAGTATCTCTTAAATCCTATTGACGTTATTCCATAATCAATAAAATATTTTTTAAATTTATCATTTTCTTTAATTTTGTTATAAATGTAATTATTTGGATATGAAATTGGTTGTTTTATTTGTATTATAAATGGAAAGTTATTTATGGTTATATCAATTGTGTTAAATTTGATATATTTATCAAATGTTTCATAAAATTTTTCTTCATAATTATTTTTTATGATTTTTATATTTGGTATAAAATTTTTAAGTTTATTATAAAAATTATTTATATCACTAACAATAAAAATAATATTAAATATAATTTCATACTTGCTGTTTGAAAATATTTTTTCAAATATACTGTTTATATTATTTAGATAATATTCAATTAAATCTATTGTTTCATTATGATAATAAAATGTCAATATATAATTTAATAAAAAATCAATTTTATTTACATTGTTTATTATAATATTTGACACTTCTTTTTTTAACATATTATATTATAAAAATTGAAATTAATTTATAAATAAATCAATTATTATGTTTAATTATAATGAACAATAACATAAATGATATTGTCAATGATGATTTTAATCGATCAAAATTTATTTTGGAATCAATATATTTGATGTTATGTCAAAATATATATACAGATGAACCTTTAAAATATAATTCAAACTATTTGTTTTTGTCTTGTATTCCTGATTTTATTGAAAATAATGAAATGTACTTTATAAATCATAAAAAAAAAAAATATATTAATTTTATTAAAAATAAAATTGAAGAATATAAAACGTGTAGAAAAAAATATACTTTAAAACCATCAATTTTAATTTTAATAAAAATCGTATTATTATTTGAAAAAGAATTTGATGATTATAATTATCATATTTTATCAAATCAAATATTAAATTATATTCAATATCAACATTCTAATTTATTATTATTAAATAGTGAAAATATCATAATAGATGATAAATTAGATGCTATTGATTATGATTATGTATTGGATAGTTCAATTATGCAATTTTATGATAAATTAATTAATCGTGAAGGATTTTATAATTATTGCAATAAATTGTTTTACATAAAAAAAACTTATTATCATTTATTGGCAAGTGAATTTGATTATATTGATAATAATTTTAATCTTCAATCACAAAAATATAATAATCTTAAATTTATGTTGTTTTTAGCATCTATAAATCAATATGCTGTTATGTATGAAGAAAACAGATTTAATCATTTATATTTTTTTGATACATCAAATCCTCCAAATCCAAATTCAATCAGATTTGTAATATTTATGAGTTGGGTAATTTACCAAAAAACATTAAATAAACCCGTAAATATCCCCAATAACTATTTCATTGATATTGACTTAAATTTAAATATCAATAAATTTTTTAATTTATTTTTAATTATTCCAAATGAAATTTTTAATAAAGTTTTTAATTTGACAAGTAATACATCAAATATTGAATTTAAATTTTCAGATAAGTATAATATTGATGAAATATTTGATACTGATAATAATTTTATTTCAAATAAATTAGATTATGAAATTGATTTAGATAATTTGACAAATAATGATTATACTACACAAAATATTGATATCAATAATTTTAATCATAATCCAAATAATAATTTAATAATGGCTTTTGGTGGAAGTTTAGAGGAACCCAATAAAATTAAATTACCAATTGAGCCATTTAATAAAATATCATATTACATTCATTACATAAAAAAATGAATTGATGTTTATGGTTCCTATATTTTAGTTTTTTAAGTTCTTAATATAACAAAAAATTATGTTTTTTGTTCTAAAATATATTTTTGTATTAGTTCATATTTACTTACAATATCTTTTCTTTCAAAATCTTCCACTGGTTTTGAATCTAATTCATCTGGATAAAATTTATTGTGAGCCACTTTAGTTATATATTCATATTTATCTTCATCAAATGTTTCTACAAATTTAAATTCACCCTTTATATAATCAGAATAACCCATATCAATATCATAATATAAATAAAAAGCATTTCTAAACAACTTGTATTCATAATCACTTAACAACATTTTTAATACATATCCTGAATCGTTCTCTTTCTGTAATTTCACATGCTGTCCAAATATTGTAATATAATAATACAGTAAAATTTAATTCTTCATCATTTAATTTATAGCTGGCATCACCATAAAATTTAAAATTAATAACTTTATTTTTTATTTTATCAATATCATCAATAAATATTGATTTAATTTTATTTATACTTTCCATATACATACATTTATTGTAATCAAAATTATTTTCATTTACAATATCTATTTTATTATTATAATGATTATTTTTTTCTCTTGATGTTCTTGTCAATTCAATAATCTCATTTTTTTCAAGTTTATTGTTCCATATTTTCACATCATTGAAATATTGCGGTATTTTATCAATAATACTTTTTTTAAAAAATTCTGTTCCACCACCTTCATAAATATTTAATTCGCAAAAAAATTTTTTTAAATCCATTTCTATTTTATCCATCTCAGTTTTTCTAACTTCATAAACAGAAATAAATTCTCCTCTTTTTATTTCACCAGTAATATATAGATTTTCTCTTTCTGGAATATTGAGTGTTTTACCAAGTTTATAACAATCATATTTATCATATGATTCATGATTTCTTAAGTATATATATCCAATATCCATCAATAATTCAATTGTAATTAGATTAAGTTTTAAATTATTTTATGGTTTCAATTTTTTCAATACAACAAAAAAATTTGATTTCAATTTATAATAAGATTGATTTAAAAATATATCTAATTCATATATATAATATGGATACAAAAGATAATAAAGAAAAAATAATTAAGAGAACAAAAAAAAATATATCTAATAGTAAATTAGGACAATTCTTTACTAAAAATGAAATTTTACAAAAAAAATTATGTGATTTTATATTTAATAAACCTAAAGTTATTTTAGAACCATCTATTGGTAGAGGAGATTTAATACAATGTGTGGGAAAAAAATTGCCAAAAGTTAAATTTGATATGTATGAAATTGATAAATCTATTGAATTTATTGATGATATTGATAAAAAAAATATTATTTGGGGAGATTTTTTAGAACAAAAAATTATTTCTAAATACGATACAATCGTTGGCAATCCTCCTTATGTTAAAACTTCCAAAGGAAATTTATACATTGATTTTATTTCTAAATGTTATGATTTATTAAATGATAAAGGAGAGTTAATATTTATTATTCCATCAGATTTTTTCAAATTGACTTGTGCTTCTAAATTATTAAATATTATGATGGAAAATGGTTCATTTACACATATTTTTCATCCACATAATGAAAATTTATTTGAAAATGCTTCTATTGATGTTATCATATTTAGATATTGTAAAAATAATAAATTAGAAAAATATGTTATGTATAATGATAAAAAAATGTATATACTAAATTCTAATGGATTAATCACATTTAGTGAAACACCTAATAAAGAAACTAAAACTTTTAGTGATTTTTTTGATATATATGTTGGAATTGTTAGCGGAAGAGATGAAATATATAAAAATGATAAATTAGGAAATATTGATGTTTTAACTGGTAATAATACAACTGAAAAATATATTTTTATTACTAAATATCCATCAAATAACGACAAAATTAATAAACATTTATTAAAACATAAAAATGAATTAATGGAACGAAAAATAAGAAAATTTAATGAAAATAATTGGTTTGAATGGGGAGCTCCTAGAAATATTACAACAATTGAAGATAATTTAGGTAAAGATTGTGTATATATACATAATTTAACCAGAAATAAAATTGTTGCTTTTAAAGGTAAGGTGAATTACTTTGGTGGAAATTTATTAATACTCATTCCAAATGATAAAAAAATTAATTTAGATAAAGTTGTTGATTATCTTAATACTGATACATTTAAAAATAATTTTATGTTTTCTGGAAGATTCAAAATAGGACATAGACAAATTTCTAATTCATATATCAATAGTTCTAATCTTCGTTAAAAATATTTCACTCCAAGATGGATTTGGTTTTTTAATACAATCCACAAATTGCTTTATACATTTAGATATTTTCTTATATTCAAAATTTTTATTTTTATCCCATCTTACTTGAAAAGGTAAATTATTGATATTTGGTGTTAATGATTTTAATCCTTTAACACTATTTATTATAATTTCTCTTGTGTTTGTTTTATTTACTACTATAAAATAATAATCTTTCTTATTTATTTTATTGTATTCTTTTTTTTCTAATTTTGAAATTAATATTTTTGACATTTCTCCATTATTATAGGTTTTGTCTAAATTTAATTCCAAGTTTTCATTTGTATATGAATATACACACATAGCTAAATTTCCTGTATTATCTGAAGTAGAACATTTTGATGTTTTTATATTTACTGGTATCCAACCATAATAATAATCCTTAATAACAATATCAAACCAATTACGTTCTTTAGGTATTCTTATATTATTTTTATATTTCTTTTCAATTAAATTTATTATTTTGTCTTCATCCAATACACTATTTATTCTTCCATCTTTTGACACATTTGATAAAATATTTATGTTTTTTTTCAAATAATTCTGTATTACATATAAAATTATTGGTAAATGTTTTACTCTATAAATATAGCCTCTAAATATTTTTTGAATTTTTATAGCATTTTGTTTGAGTATTTTATCATTAAAATCTATATTACTAAATTTATTTATCAAATTATTTAATTCATTATCATTTGATATTTTCTTTGTTCTCTTTATTATTTTTTTATTTTCTATATCCATTATGAAAAATATATATATAATTTTATGATATATTACTATATTATTTCAATTTTTATATTCAAGTTCATTCTCAATATTATAAAAAAATTAGAAATAGATTAACAAAAAAATAACAATATAGTAAAGAAGGAACCGAATTAATCCAACAATTTTTAAAAAATTCATTAATGTAAATTCAAAATAAATGTTTTATTTTTATATTCTTCATATTCCATTTTATAATACAAATTCATATGTATAACATTTAGTAAATGACACGATACACTATTTTTACATTCCATTATCATTTTGACAACATTTGATGTAATATTTACATCTTGAAGTTTTGGTAATATCATATCATTTATATATGTTAATATTTTTTTATCTTTTGTATCTTTATCATTAAATTTACGGTATAATATAATTTTCATTAATTCTTTTTTTGTAATTGTTGGGTTTTTGAAAAATTTTTTTTTATTGTTTTTCCATATCAAAATATCTTCTTCATATTTTGGTCTAAAACCAAATTTACAATAATAAGGTTCTCCTTTTGTTAATGTTCTTAAATACTTTAATGGTATTTTATTATTATCATTATTACATAATAAATATGAATTATCTGTTAATGTAATTTCATTAACTTTTTCTTTTCTGCATAATGTTAAAATTATTCTCATTAATATATCTCCTATTTTATAATCTTCATTCCCATCTTCACATTTTAAACAATCTTTATAATTATTTAATGATTGTATTGAAGCACTTTTTTTTTTTATATCAATAATTAAAATAGCACAATGGTCTTCAGTTTTATAATCTCCTCTTTCGTCTTTGGTTGCTTTAATTTTTATAAAATTAATAAACTTTTTATTTTTATCAATCATATCAATATATTCATCAATATTTGCAATATATTCGCTATTTACAATAAAATTGTTAAATCCGGATAAATCACCCCATCCACCTTGTTGTGCAATCTTAAGACTGCACACAGGCTTTACTGGCAATAAATTGTTATATTTTAATTTAATTTTTTTATTTTTATCAAAAGTTAAATTTTGTACTTGATTATCTCTTAAAAAATCAAGTGTATCATAAAAATTATCTTCAGATACATATTTATATATTGTTTGAAAATATTTACACATATATTATATACACATATAATATTTTTAATCATAATAAAAATGATTTAAGAAATCTTTTTTTCCACATTATGTTTTTTATTTTCAAGTTCTTCCTTAATTACACAAATAAATTTTTTGTATAATACACATAAGTAATTAAGACATCAAATAACAAAAAATTTGATTTTAATTTATAATAAGATTGATTTAAAAATATATCTAATTCATATATATATAATATGGATTTGAACGACACAAATTCAACCAATAATAATAATGATAATATACAGCAAGATAAACCTAAAAGAACTAGAAATAGATTAACAAAAAAACAACAATATAGTAAAGAAAGAGAGGAATTAATCCAACAATTTCCTGAAATATTATTGGAATTGATGACAAAAAAAATTATGTGTATTTATACGGTTTGAATATTCTATAAAAATTTTTTTTAAAGTATATAAGAATTAAAAAAATATATATTAAACTAAATTATTTGGTTTTATTCATAGTGCTTTTATTTTTTTTTACTTTAATAGGTTTTTGTTCTTTTTCTTCTTCACTTGTATCAACTTTTTCAATTTTTGTTGTTTTAATAATTTTTTTATTGTCATCTTTTGTAGTTTTTGAACTTTTTGTTCTTTTAATCACTTTATTTTGTTCTTCTTCATTATTTTCATTATTATTATTTTCAACAAATTCTTTCCAAAAATCTTTTTTAAATTCTTTGAAAATATTCCAATCAATTCTATAAGATGAAAATAAACAACTATTCAATATACTTTGAAATTTATTGCTTTTTAATGCTTTTTTTATATTATTTCCAGTTTCAATATCATCAATTTTAATACCAATAGCACCATTTGTCAATCCATATATTCCATTGATATCAACAATGACATCATTAATACCTGCCTCACCAAATATTACTTTAGAAATACCAAAATGACCTTTGTTATTACAATTACTATACATATATCTTATTCCTGTTTTGGGTGTTGAGTGTATACATTCAAATTTATATTCTTCTGTTTTAATATGAGACATCCATTTTTTACGATGTTCATATGCTGAAGGACTATATATCATTATATTTTTTTCGTCATCATTTTTTCCAATAATTTTCATAATTTCTAATATATTTGAATTTGGTAACCATTTAAATACATCTAAATTAATATCAGTTTTTTTATTGTTTTCATCAACTATTATTGTATTTTTGTATTTTTTAATATGTTCTATCAAATACCAATCATATCTCGTACCACATTTAAAAACTCTTTGTCCATCTTTAATACTATGTATTTCTAAATATACCATTTGATTTTTTTGGGTCATTAATTCAAACATTCCATAAAATTTTCCTTTTTCTGTATTGGGTTTTCTCCAACCTGGTGGATGAACGAATAATAACAAGCCTTTATCACATAACAATTCATTTAATGCTTTTCTAGTAAAATCTTGCCATATTGTGTTTCCGGTTGCTGTATCTCCACTTGAATTATATGGTGGATTACCTATTACTGCATCAAATTTATCTAAACCCCATTTTTTATTTATATCTAATTCTAAAGTATTTCCCACATTGGAATTAAATTCATATTTTAGTTCTTTGATGTTTCCTGTTCTTGATTGAATTTCACATTTTAAGATTTCACTTGTTATAAATACATTCATTGGAGTTATATCAGAAAAATATAAACATTTTGTTATTATAATTTTGCATCTCTTTTTTTCATTAGGATATTTTTCTTCTAAACCATTGAAAAACTTTTCAAATATTTTCATTACAAAATTACCTTTACCACAACAAGGTTCAAAAACTTTATTTTCTTTTTTCCAAAAGTCTTCAGGCATTTTACTTAACATTTCTTCAACTAAAGGTATTGGTGTAGGTATTTCTGCATTATTTTTCTTTTCTTCAATTGAAGGAATAAAATGTTTAGCAATTAATTATGTATTTTATTAGCAGGAGCATTTTGATAAATTTCTCTTATATTGTTAATAATTTCATCATTAGAATTCATTATCTTTATTATACTATTATAAGAATTTTTATTTAAGATAATCTTTTTATTTTTCAAAATATCATTTATAATTTCTTTTGTTTCATCATTTGTAAACATATCATTAAAATTTAGATTTGTATATGTTCTTGATAATAATGAAAGTAATGGAATTAAAACACGAGAACATATTTCTTTGAGTATTCTTTTTTGTTTTTGTATTTTATCTTCATTTTCTGTTTCTAATAATTTATTATCTTCTGTTTCATCA
>Ga0172367_10010071_pt1 | contig 10246 bp, 9 predicted proteins | sample Lak10m_FD_114542 | JGI IMG/M metagenome (GOLD analysis project Ga0172367, IMG submission 114542) | Freshwater microbial communities from Kabuno Bay, South-Kivu, Congo - kab_022012_10m | ecosystem: Environmental > Aquatic > Freshwater > Lake | place: Democratic Republic of the Congo: South-Kivu...
ATACATTGACAATGTCTGTGTCTAAGACTAGACCCGTGATATATAAAGCAGTTCATTCTGCTAATGGCGCTTATTGGAAAGAATTTAATTCCTATCAACTGACTGGTAGTCATGGAACTGTTATGCTTAATACTGGATCGATAGAAATTACCCTTTATGGTAGTTATGTAAGAAATGGTATGGAGTTTAATCCATGAGTCACTTTATAAGTTCTGAGGCAATTTTCGAAGTTATAGGAGATTATCCTGTTGTCGATCAATTCGACGTATTGTATAGTAATCTACAAACAGGGTCTTATGTAGACAACTACGTCACTGGCTCAATGTTAACTATTAATAAGTTGCCTGGCGGAGGTTTTTCTTTTTCACCAGGTACAAGAGGCTTGGCTTTTAGTAAGTTGGGAATACCAAAAAATTCTTACCCAGAACAAAGTCCTGAGACACAGAATAGAAGCTATAATTTACAACCATGGCGTGAGCGTGCCGGTATTATAAGAAACGTAAAGATTTTTTCAAACTCTGAGAGATATTATGATTCTTTAATGCCAAGTTTGTCTGAGCTTGCGAAACAATATGGCGTTGATATTGAATATTTTGGACCCGACTTCCCTAGAGCAGTATTACAATTAGGCACACTTTTTACGGGAATTCATAACGCGGGTCGAGGATTTTTAGAAACTTTCGTATTCGAACCTAGATTTGCTAACGTAAAAAGATTAAAAAATCTTGCGAAGGGTTTCGTACCAACAGCGAAAGGATCGGGTACTAGCGCAGATATAATAACAGTTACCAATTTTTATATTAATAGTTACGATTACTTATATTCTAATAACAACGCTTCCCCTTTTGCAAATGCTTATTTGGTAGGTCAAACGACAATAGACTTAGGCGCTAATCAAGGTTTAGGTCGTGGCGCTGCTTCGTCTGACATCGGAAAAGTAATTTATGGTTACGGCGATTGGAACCCACGCACGTATCTGCCAGTAAGCGCATTTATGTCAGAATCATATAGATATTGGCCCATTTTTAGGTCTGGGTCTTTTGGCGCTGCGGCAGATCAACCGAGCGTTTGTGGTCCTATAATCAGGGGATGGAGATATGGTATCCACGACGCTAGCCCTCATTACACTAGTTGTGTATTTCGCCGCGATCGATATGGTCAATTTAGAGACATGCTCGAGCAGAGAAGATCGCCAGTTTCTTACGTCGATGTAACCTCAGCGCCAACTCGTAATTTTGGCGATTTTGAATCTACCGCTACACCAATAGAATTTTTAAACGTCGATAAACAACAAGTAGCTATCGATTATCCTGTAAAGGTCACGTTCGTTAGACAACAGACAGTAACCTTAGGAGCATCGACTGCCGATGCTGTCGAGATTTTAGTATATTCTGAACAGAAGAACAAAAACTTAACCTGGTCATCTAATTTAAGCAATTATGCAACTTCTTCTTTACCGTTTTTTGATCTGGAAAGAGACAGCATAGGAAGAAATAGAGGGGAAATACCCACTTCTTTGATTGACGCAGAAGAGATAGTAGCAACCCTATAATAGTATGTCTAAGTTTAAAATAGCAACAGGGGATGATGCGTTAAAGTCTGGATTTCTTTATTCTAGAAGTTCTGACACTAAAGAAATAAAAAAAATAGCCTCGTCTGTCGATTTTCAAGTAGGTTTAACTAATGCTTCAAAAGACTTAACGGTGACTGGCGATCTTATCGCCTTGGGCGGAATAAGCGGGTCATTAACGCGATTAAGCGATGATAGTTCTTATCTCGTTGCCGGTTCAAATATTACGATAACGTCTGCGTCGAATGGTCAAATTACAATTTCTTCCACTGCTGGTGGAGGTGGGTCAGGAGACGTTGTAGGACCATCAAGCGCAACTGATAATGCAATCGTGCGTTTTGATTCAACGTCAGGAAAATTAATTCAAGATTCAGCTGTAACGATCGCTGATACTACCGGCAATATAACTACGCCTGGAGATATCGCAGTTAACGGCGGCGATATAACAACAACGGCTGGAACTGCGACCTTGTTCAACACGACGGCCACCACTCTCAACGTCGGAGGAGCGGCAACGTCGATCACCATGGGTGATTCGACGACAGCGACCACAACGGTCAGAGGTGGAACGCTTGTCGGAAACACCGCCACACAGAACCTGTTCAACACGACGGCCACCACTCTCAACGTCGGCGGTGCGGCAACCACGTTAACCCTCGGCGCTTCCACGGGAACAGCCACCATCAACAATGCGACGGTGACGCTAGCTAACGCTACTACGATAAACGTCAACGGCGCGAATCCGACTATAGCGGGAACTTCGACCGGTACGTTAACTTTATTCAATACAAACTTAGCGACAGTCAATGCGTTTGGCGCTGCTACATCACTCACGATAGGTAATACGACGTCTGGTGCTACTTATAATTTCGGTACTGGCACGACTTCCGCCACCGCCTTAAAAACAGTTAATCTAGGAACAGGTGGCGCTGCAGGTTCAACTACAAATATCAACATAGGTTCTTCCAACGGTGGAACGACGACGATCAACAGTGCTGCAACTGTTTCTGATGACCTGGCTGTCAACGGCGGTGATATAACTACAACGGCCGCGACTTTCAATTTAGTCAATGCTGCAACGACCATCAATCTTGGTTCTACCGCTGTGAACCGATCAATCAATATCGGAACCGCTGGAAATAATACGATTGTAGTTGGTAATGGAGGCACTACTACGACGACAATCTCCGGTGGCACCTCGCTAAATCTTTATTCCAATGGTGGAACTATCAATCTCGATAGTTCTGGTACTGGTGGAACTGTCAATATCGACAACTTCGGTTACAATAGTACAGTCAACGTCGGCACGGGTGCCGCTGTAAAAACAGTGTCGGTAGGATCGACTAATTCTACTTCAGCTACGACGATAAATGCAGGTACGGGCAATATCGACATCGGTACATCTAACTCAATCAGAACTATCAATGTAGGTTCGCTTTCAACTGCAGCGAATACAATCAATTTATTACCAGGCGCGACCTCGGCCTTGGGCGCAGTAAACATAGCCCTGACATCATCTTTCTACAATAAAGTAAGAATCGCTGATGGTTCATCAGGAACAGGCCATGAAGTTTACATTAACACGGGCGACGACGGCGGGATTGCTAATCCCATAACAACAGCTAGCCCATCAGGTTTTGCTGTTACAAAGATAGGAACTTTAAGCGACGAGTCTAGAGTGACGATTGGAAGCACAACAGGAACATCATTTACGAAAATTCAGGGAGGAACAGTCGGTATCACTCTTTCAGGATCGGGCGGTTCAACAGTCATAACAGGCTCATCCACAACATACACAGATGCTGCGATCGGAGCTTGGGAAATTGGTTCTCTACCCGCTACACAGGGAGCTTTTCCAAATGCTTACGCATTTGTAGGGCACAAAGATTTAGACCATAGTTCAGATGGAAATTACGCGCTAGTTCAGAGTAACTTGGGAGATACTTTTTTAGGAGCTGTTTCTACAAGGGATATTTATTTCAAAAATGGAACAGACATCGTTGGCACATTAAGTAATGATACAGTATCCTTTACGGGAAAAACGAGCACAGCAACAACGACGACCATAGGAAATTCAACTGGTGCATCTTCAACGACAATACTCGCCGGAACAGGAAACATAATTTTAACAGGATCTGCAGCCTCAACGTATAGAATAGGTGGTGAAACGACCACGGGCACGATTACAATTGGTCGTTCGTCTGCTACAAATACAATTGAAATCGGAGATGGTGCAATTGCAAACGGAGAGCAACAGACCATCGATATATGCGCCGCGAATATTACTAATAATACCAGCGCATATCGAATCATTAATATTGGAACTGGCACTGGCGGAGGCGCAGGAGGCGTAGCCAATTTTACTACACAAAATAGAGTACTCGTCGGCAAGGTTCAATCTGGCGCCGGTTTTACAGCTGTCGCGCTTCAGGGAGATTATATTTGGATTGGTAAGGATGGAGCGACTAATCCTACAAGCTCTTTAATCGGATTTTTTGGTGCAACGCCTGTTGGAAGGCAAACAGGCGGCGCAGCCACCGCAGATTTAGCCTATAGCTCAAATGAAAGAGATATGATAAATAATATGTACACAGCTTTAAGGAATTATGGATTGCTTACTTAATGAAGATCTTGAGGCTTAATTTTTATATCTGCGTCTTTATCTAATAATCCTCTATTTTGAAACAACTCCTCAATGTTAAATTTGTGTTTTGATTTAGAAGTTAATTTAAACCTTTTGGTATCTATGTCATCGCCATTTTTAAAATGAATGATGTCTTTTATCGTCCAACCGCTATGAACTCCGACGACCTTGCTGACGTCTAGTCCCTTAATTTTCATGGTTTTTGCTAATCTAATTTGGTTAATACAGAGGTTTTGCTTGTCCTCTTGAAAAAACTCGCAACCTAGCCATTCGACTTCCATTATCTCGCCAGGTCTTAAAAAAATCATTGTACCCAATGAAGGATCTAATCTAACGGCGGCTTGTAGTTCAGGATCATGAAGCCAAACGTAGAGAGCCTCAGGACTACTAAAGATTGGAAACTTTTTTCCTAAAGATCCTTTTTTTACTGTAATTCTAACCTTTTTCATGAGACTAGATAGATTTTAAATTACCAACAATTTGTGCTATTTGATCTTCTTCGTCTGGACCAAATGCAGCGCAGACTAACTGAGGACCTTCATCGGGTTTTTTTGACTTGTCAAAAATAGAATAAACATTTATTCCATTTAGTTCTGCCTTGAGTATCATATCGCTCAATGCGTCATGTGATTCGACGCCAACGACATCTTTTATAAAAGAACCATTTAACCAATGTACTTCTTGTTGAGACAATTTAACTTGTAATTCGTCGGGACGTTCAGATTCGTTGTTGTCAAGTATAAACTGCATAGCTGCATGCGCTGCTAAAGAAGCAATTTTACTTTTTCTAAATCTGAGGTCTTTTCTAACGACGATTACTTGTTTGACACTTTTCACTTAATATTTGATTCCTATGACTTTTTTAATCTACTTTTGATTTCTGTATATCTTCAGAAGATTCTTTGCGAAGATCTTCTCTTACTTCCATTAATATTTTGCCAAGCCAATTTTCTCCTTCTCCACGACAGACGCCCCAAAAGCGATCATTCCATTTGTTGTTGAGTATTAACTGGGATTCGCCAGTATCTAATAAACGATGAGTTAAAAAGGGATTAGAAAACTTTTCTTTTATTAAAGATCTCATAATTGACAATCGTACGTTGTGCCAATCGTTCCTGACGATTATTCCTTGACCAAGTTTTTTTGCCTCGTTAGGCCCTCGCACTTTTCTAATCATTTCTCTTATTTGAGGATCTGTCGTTTTTGCTGCCTGGTAAGCATGTTCGACTGTCGGATATAGTTTTCCTTCAAAACTGACGGTCGAAGAATAAAAATTAGATAAAAAATCGTAGCCTGTTTCTTTGGTGAATCGATCGATGATTGTCATAATTTAAAACTAAATAATTTTCAAACGAATCGTACCATAATTAATGTAGAAATTAATCGTATGATACGATTTGCAAAAATGCTGTCTCGTATGACGACGATTAATTCGCCTGTTTACAAGCGTAAATTTAACACGTAAACTGTATGGAAAACGAAAAGTCCAGAAAAGAAATTTTGTTGGAAGAAATAAAAGAACTAACCGCTGAGATCGAGCTAGCTCGAAAAGCGAGAAAGAGTTCAATTAAAATTAGAGAGCGACTAATTAAATTAATAATAGAGCTCGATTCACTTGGTAAGGAAGAAGTCGAAGAATAGAATCGATAAAATTCATCAGTTAAAATCTGGCGACCTAGTCGTGCTTGGTAACGTCGGCAAAATAAATTCTATGGTTCTATGGGCTGCATGGAACGACGTGGAATATTCTGCGATTGAATCTAAGTTCTGGCCGATAATAGTCGGTGACCTAAAAAAAGGTGAAGTTGCGTTAGTACTCGAAATTTACCAACCTAAAATTGGTCCACTCGGAGCTAAATTATGCACTCATCGCAACTTGATTGGTTGGATAAACTGTAGATGTTTACAAAAACTAGATGGTGACCTCGCAGAGACTTGAACTCTGATTTCGACAAGAAAAGCGTCGAGTCCTTACCTTTAGACGACGGGGCCAACGTGCGCTCGAAAGGGGAGCGCACTTGCGCGATTCACTTTTTTTCAGCAGGAACAGCGCTAACTGCGGGCGCAGCTGACACGCTTGCCGAAGGTGCGGCCGTCGCTTCGACGACTGCTGATGCCGAAGGAACTACTTCTGCAACTGTAGCTGCTGAAGCGACCTCCCCTGGCTTAACCTCGGACGCCTTACACCCAATCAACGCTGCAGCGCAGCAAACCATAGTAATCGTGTTTTTCATTGTTTTGTCTCCTGTTGCCTTAACGGCGGTCTTAATTATATCATAAAAGTTAAGATGTATCTAAAAGAGCTTTTCGAATATTTGCTAATGATTTTTCTTTTGTTGCGAAGTGTCTAATATTTAACGGAAGACATATGACAACTAGATTTAACGCAGTTGACGAAGTTAGTTTTAACGTGCCTGGTGTCAAGTCGGGTTACGATGGTGCATCTAAATCTAGTTTTTCGATTCCTTCGTGCGGAATAGAGGACGTCGATGTTTCTATTTTCACGCTTTTTGACAAAGAAATAGAACCTACCGTAGGAGGAAAAGATTCGCAAGAGATAAAGAGGGTTCCTATAGTTTTTGCTGCCGGCGAAAAATGGGCGATGTTAAAAAGAGGACGTCCCCTAAGGGACAGAAATAACACGTTGATATTACCGCTGGTGACGATAATGCGTGTTGGCATAGAACAAACGTCAGATGATGTAGCGGGTCGAGGAATTAATCAACAGACGGGCGAATTGGTCGTCAGAAGAAGACTTGATAATTCAGATAGGGATTATCAAAACATAATTAACAAACAATTAATTTTGAATCAAGTTAATGCTGCTGTTACTAGCGGCTCTCAATATTCTGGTGGTCAACAATTATTGACTGGGAGAAAAGTCGGTTCGCTAGAAAATGATTTTGACGTTCGAGCGGGTGCCCTGCTAGTGTCTAACAAAAAAAACAACATATTTGAAACGCTCGTTGTACCAGCACCCCAATTTTTTACGGTCAAATATCAGGTTACTGTGTGGACGCATTTTACTCAACACATGAATCAAATTTTAGAAAAGTTTATGTCATCGTTTTTGCCGCAGGCTCAATCATGGAAGTTATTGACGCCCAAAGGTTATTGGTTCATAGCGACTGTCGACGGTGGAGCTTTTAACATTGAAACAAGTTTTGAAGACATGTCATCTACCGAAAGATTTACAAAATGTACGTTCGATGTCAAAGTTCCAGCTTATCTTTGGGCGTCCACTGCGCCAGGAATTCCAATACCCGTTAAAAGATATGTTTCGTCTCCTATCATTAATTTTGAGATAGAAAGTAGAAATAGCGGCGACGCAATCGGTCCAGAGGAGTTCTCTAATAACTATTTGATCGGAAGCGACGATCCAACGCTACCCCTGGACGAGCAGTCCAATCTACGAGATGACCAAAGAAGACCTGGTTGGCGTCAACAAGTAATTCAGCCTTCCAACTCTAGAGACTTAAACGCGAACAGTAGCGATCCTGCTTTGTCAACTTACCCAAGAGGCATTAATCCCAATCAGTATCAAAAGATTCAGGTTGGTGATGACATTAGATACGCAAAAGTCGTAACCGTTAACGCTTCGACTGGCGAAACTGTTTATTCTGGATTGGATTTACGCAGTCTTAAGATAATACCTGTGTAATTTTTTGTTTTGTCCAATTTACAAGATATTTATTGCTTGAATTCGACTGTGAAGGAGAAACATAATGTCCGAGCAAGTTTTTAGATCTCCAAATTTTTATGAACGCGAGATTGATCTATCAGCGCCAGTTGTAGGCGGTCCTATTGGTACACCAGCAGGCGTTGTTGGCCCTAGTAATAAAGGTCCAGCATTCGTACCTGTTACTTTTGCAACTTTTGGTTCTTTCGCCGAAACGTTTGGTAATCTTGATACGAAGTATTTCGGACCTTATGCCGTTAATGAATTTTTGAAAAACCGCACGTCGTTAACCTATCTAAGAGTCCTCGGCGCTGGTGCCAATTCATCGTTAACAGACTTCGAAAATACGATAAATAAAGGTACTGTAAAAAATGCCGGTTTCTCCTTGGGAGGAACAGCGGCTGCTGCAGACAATCGCCATACTAAAGTTGTTCAGTTCCTTGCTGCACAACACACGTTATCCACCAACGAAGCATACGGTATGCCGATGTTTAGCGACAACAATACCTTTAGCGGAGTCAGCGCAGGTAGCGAAGTTAACTTGATTCGTGGTATGCTAATGATGCCTAATACTGCAAGAATGTTCGTTTTAAATGGAACGGAAGCAGTACCAGCAGCAGCATCAATCGCCGCTATCGATGACGAGGCGCAAGCAAAAACCGTAAACGGTAAGTCTAGATTTAAGATATTAATCTCGTCGTCACTGGGTTCGAGTTATGCTAGCGACGAAGGTAAACCAGGTATTAAAATATTAACAGCATCTTTTGACCCTACATCCGACGATTATTTCGGTAAGGTGTTGAACACAGATCCTGATAAGTTTTATACATATCAGCATTATTTAGCAGCTGATTTTGCAGTCGATGCCCAGGTCGCGGAGGTTGCAGAAGATAATTACGTTGCGACGCTGTCTGGCTCTAGTTTAACGAGTTCTGCGTCTGGAGACCCAACTCTTACTTATAGAGAAATTTTCGGCGCATATAATACGCGATTTAAAGCGCCACAAACTCCAATGTTTATATCGCAACCATTTGGTAAGACCGAATATGACTTATTCAAGTTTGAAGCGATAGATGACGGTGAGTATGCAAACAAGCTATACAAGATATCTATCGCAAATATAAAGGCGTCCGCGGATGCGACGAATAAATACGGCACGTTTAACGTTCAAATAAGAGACTGGAATGATTCTGATATAACGCCAGTTGTAATCGAGCAATTTACGAATTGTTCTTTAGATCCAGATTCCGACAATTATATTGCTAAGTTGATCGGTGATCGCAAGGTCTATTATCACTTTGATGAAATAGATCCTGCAGCCCGCCGCTTGGTCGCTTCAGGCAAATATCAAAATAATTCGAAATATGTCAGAGTCATAGTGAATGATGCCGTCAACAAAAAACAAATTCCCGAAAACGCTTTGCCTTTCGGATTCCACGGACCATCATTGCTAAAGACCAACAATAATCTTAACGCTTTGTCTGCTATTACACAAGGCACAGGAAGATTAGGCGCAGTGGGTATATCAACTACGCATTGCCTGACAGGTTCTGTGTTGCCACCTATACCATATCGTTATAAGGTGACCCGCGGTGCAGTATCGACTACGGGTACAGTCGCAGGTGCTCCTGGTACCACCGAAGTCACGATGCCATCATTCTATTGGGGTGTTAAATTTGAAAGAAACTCGACTTCGCTTGCAGACGACGTTTTGAATCCAAATCTCATAACTGAGAAGAATAATCTTCTTGCATCGTATACACGATTCATGGGCATCGACAAGCTAGACGCTCTACACACAGGTTCCAACGTCGACTCATTCAACAGCAATAAGTTTACACTAGCTCGTGTTGCGCTTCGAAACACCTCGACGACGGATATCACGGGTTCAGCAGCGACGCACATGAAGGAAACCGCATATATAAGAAACGCAACGCCAGATTCCAATGATTATTCTGTGTCTGACGGAGTGATCACCAATCGCGTAACTTTAGCAACGCTACTCGCAAAAACATCAGCAGCTAGTTTTAATCGCTTCTCGCAATTCGCTAAGTTTACAACATTCATGTACGGCGGCTTCGATGGCGTAAATTATCTAGATCGAGATGCGCGACGTCTTAATGACAAATCTGTTTCTTTCGATTCCGATGCCTTGTCGACAGGTGGAGCAGCTTCCAACTATACTGCATCAGGTTTTGGAACGGCAGTTAACGGAACAGGTAGAGAAAACAGCGGTGTCGCATCGTATAACGCAGCTACCGATATTATGACGGACCCGTTTACGGTTGGTATTAATATCTTGTCGTTGCCAGGTATTCGTGAACCATATATTAACGATTTGACTTCAAAGAAA
>Ga0172367_10010072_pt1 | contig 10244 bp, 14 predicted proteins | sample Lak10m_FD_114542 | JGI IMG/M metagenome (GOLD analysis project Ga0172367, IMG submission 114542) | Freshwater microbial communities from Kabuno Bay, South-Kivu, Congo - kab_022012_10m | ecosystem: Environmental > Aquatic > Freshwater > Lake | place: Democratic Republic of the Congo: South-Kivu...
ATTTGACGGTAGGCTACCGCGTGCTTTGTAAGGTCATCATAGGTAATGAGCGCGTGTTGTCCATTATCACGGAAGTATTCACCAATTGCGGCACCAGCGTACGGAGCAAGGTACTGCAAACTAGCAGGATCAGAGGCACTGGTTGCTACAACAATTGTCTGGTCCATTACACCTTCACGCTTCAAGCGTTCAATAATACGAGACACTTTACTGAGCTTTTGACCAATTGCCACATAGATATTAATAACACCGGTTTTCTGGCGATGCTGGTTAATCATAGTGTCGATTGCAATGGCAGTCTTACCAGTTTGGCGGTCACCAATGATTAACTCACGCTGACCACGACCAATTGGCACCATGGCATCAATTGCAAGCAGACCAGTCATCAATGGTTCGTTCACACTTTTACGATCAAGCACACCGGGAGCAGTTTGCTCAATCAAGCCTTTATGACTTGCTTTGATTGGGCCCTTATCATCAAGTGGGTTACCGAGTGGATCAACAACACGGCCAATAAGTTCAGGACCAACAGGAATCTGCAGCACCTGACCAGTGAGCTTCACGCGCATACCGGCTTTTACTTTTACATCTTCGCCCATGAGTACAGCACCAATTTCACCCTCCATAAGGTTGAGTGCGAATGCTGGAACTGCACCATCTTCGGTTTCAATTTCAAGCATTTCGTTATAGCCACATTTCTGTAGGCCATAGATCCATGCGATACCATCACCAATACGTGTCACAATACCGACACTTTCAATATCTGGACTTGATTTCAGATCGGCAATTGCTTTTCTAATATCATTGGAAAGTTCTTTAATACTTATTTCTGCCATCTTGTATCTCCTCTTACGCGGCACTGCCTTTTAGTCGTTGTAATTGCCGGCGTACGGTCAAATCTAAACGATGTTCTGCTGTTTCACAGCGCACACCGCCAATTACATCTGGATTTATTGTTTCTTCAATATGTACATGTTTGGCATCACTTTTATCAGCAAACAATGCACCAATTTCTTTCTTCATAGCTGCGCTCAGTTCATGAGCGGTCGTCACATGGACATACAATGTCTTATCCAAAACGAGCATTTGTTTTTCGACATCACGAATAATCGCGCCAACGTCATTCATTCGTCGTTCTTCAATAAGATAGGAAGCGAGAGACTTACTGACGCGCTTAATTGAGCGGCCAGCCTGAAGCTCTGCAACGACGGCACGAGCAACAGTCTTGTTTGACTGCTTGCTCATGCGCGTACCTTTGCGAGAGCGCGTTGGATCAGGCTCGCATCTTTCGTCTTATCGAGTTTTTCTTCAATGATAGCTTCAGTTGCTTCACTCACGAGAGATAGCATTTCAGCCTGCAACTCATTTCGTGCAGTTTGCATTTCGCGTTCAATACGCGCTGTAGCATCTTTGAGCATGCCATCGACTTTTTGCGTTGCACTATCTTCGCCGGCTTTAATAATTTCACCAGCTTCTTGATGTGCTTCAGCAATAATCTTTTCAGCTTCAACTCGGGCAGACTGTTGCATCTTCTGCAGTGACTCATCAAACTTGGCTTTTTCAGCCTCCATCTCAATTCCAAGTTCAACACCTTTATCAATAGTCTCGCGGCGCTTTTCAAGCGTGTCGACAATACCTTTGAGTGCGAATTTCTTGATGATCAAGAAGAGAATGATGAACGTTCCAGCTTGCAGCAAAATAGCCTTGGGGTCTATGCCAAGGACTGCAATACCTTCTTTTTGTTCACTTGCGAAGAGCAAGAATAGGGGATTACCCATATATCGTCTCCTGATTTTGTATTAGATCTACCATATGTACTACTCGCTGCAGTAGCAGGCTACTGCAGATTTCTTTTCGTAATTACTTATTTAATAATAATTGCGCCCAAGAATGCGAGTAGTGCGGTAACTTCGATCATAGCCGCGATAATAACAATCTGACCTGCAGCTTTACCAGCTTCTGGGTTACGACCGATAGCGTTCATGTATGCGTATCCGACCATACCAAGACCAATTGCTGCACCTAAGAATGCAATACCAAGCATGAAAGCTTTAGCTGCAACTGGGTTCCATCCACCGCGTACTGCAACTTCTACTGTTTCAGCAGCAAATCGTGTTAATGTTGGATTCATTTCTTTCTCCCTTAATTTATATATTCAAGCGTATTGTATACGACTTGATGTTTATTTAATGTATAACATCGCCCTCGAAGCGAGCCACAACTGGATCAACCTCGTGAGCAGTATGTTCATCATCGTGGCCGTGCGATATAGCCAAGCCTAGGTATGTCGCGCAGAGCACTGTAAATACATAGGCCTGAATACAGGCGACCAAGATTTCGAACATCGCAATTGGTAAAATAGTGAACGACTGAAAGTCTTTACCGATGAAGGCAAAGACCGCGATCAAAATTTCACCGACAACGGTGTTCAAAAACAAACGTAAACTTAAACTAATCAAACGGGTAAACTCACCAAATACTTCTAGCAAACCAATAAACATATTGATTGGGTTGAACGGCTTATCGGTAAAATAGTGTTTAAGGTGTCCTAGAAATCCAGATTCCCGAATTGAAAGGTACTGAATAGTTACAATCGCGATAAGGCTCATTGCAATTGTACCGTTCAGGTCAGCAGTAAATGCACGGAGCAAGGGGAAGGTACCTTCAGCGGTTGTGGCAGTAATACCCGGACCGACCCATGGCATGATTCCCATGATGTTTATAAAGATAATGAATATGAAAAATACTCCAAAAATAGGTGCATATTGAGCTGCTTTCTTACGACTACCCAGTGGGCCCTCAATGAGACCAATGACGAATTCCATAATCATTTCAAAAAACTGTGTCAGCCCAACGGCAGCTTTTAGTCGCATCTTTCGACGTGCAAAAATACTTGCTACAAGCAAAATAACAACGCAGATTAATCCATAGATAACAGAGTTGGTAATCTTAAAGCCGCCAATTGTCATAACTGTTTCAGGTGCAAGTGCAATATGTGGCTCGTCGCCGCCACTTGCCAGCAGTCTCAGGGCACTTAACATGCTACCTCCAGGCATAGGGTAGTTGTCGTCATTGAAATGGCGGCATGTTTCTTCATCTTTGAAAAAGTATAACAGGTGTCGCTACTCTGTTGCAACAGCTTTTTGCATAAAAACAAAAGTACTGTTTTGATGCAGTAATCTTCATTATTATTATGGTGTACAATACTAGTATGATTACGCTTTATTCATCTCCCGGTTGTGCATACTGTCACATGGCACGTGAATACCTGAAGTCAAAGAAAAAGAAATTCAAAGAATACGACATTAGCGATAATCCGAAAGCCTACAAATGGGTCATGGATCACGTACATCAGGCCGCTACACCAGTTTTAGATATCAAGGGAACCATTATTCTTGGTTTCAACCGCGAACAAATTGACCTTGCACTCCGCACGAGTTAGACACTACAAGTAGTGCACTGTATTTACAATGTAACGCTATATGTGTAGCATGTAAGTATTACTAACCGATTGCGAGGTATGTCATGCACGAATATTCATGCGAGCAAGAACCCTCTCAAGACGTGTGTCACTCTCTTGATCCACAACTAGACTATCCAGAAATTATCGATTTGCTTTCTAAGCAAGAAAGAGAAATTTTTGGGACTCCAGCCATTGGTGTTTTTGACGCAGTTCCAGCCCCTCGACAATCTCGACTCGATGGTTTGCTCAACATACTTGTACATTTTGAAGACTACAAGGCATACGCCGATATGTCACATGACAAATTTAACAGGCTCAAGTTTAGAATGACTGACAAAAAACAAATCAATGGTCAAGCTACGACCGTAGGCGAAGTACTCGACGGCGGACACGATGCACTACGCACAATCTATGAAGCAAAAGTTATGGATAACGATCCACTGGTCCAGGTGCTCCATGAAATTAAGCAACACGAACCGCCATTAAAAGAAAAAGCGTTTGAAGAGCTCATGGATGACTCGCTGATTGTATTTGCGAAAGATGCACTTCAGGAAATCATTTCTAAAAAAGTAAAAAATAATGCCAACCCAAGTTAATAAGTTATACTACAATCTATGAGCTTTGAGGGATATAAAACAAAAGAATCAGTCGTTATTGTGTACACAGGGGAGAGTAAAGGTAAAACGAGTGCGAGCCTTGGACTACTTGTCCGAGCATTAGGCAACCGCTGGAACGTGGCTTTTATCCAATTTATAAAGTATTGGGGTGTAGGCGAGCATGTCTTTATTCGAGATATCATGCCACTGTATAAAGATCAGATTCACTTTCACAAAGGTGGTAAAGGTTTTTATAAAGCAGGTGATCTCAGTCCCCAGCACATTTCAGAAGACCAGCATAAGCAAGCAGCCCAAGAAACCTATGACGAGGCAATGCATGCAGTGACCTGCGGCAAGTATGATCTCGTAATTTGTGATGAGATCAACAATGCAGTGCATGACGGACTTCTCAGTGAAGCACAGCTCAAAAAACTTATTACCAGCCGACACAAAAAAACGAGCCTCTGCATGACGGGCCGTGATTTTCCTGAAACATTATTGCCACTTGTAGATATCGCAACCAATATGACAAAGATTAAGCATCACTTTGATGATAAATTTTTAGCCAACCCCGGCATTGATTACTAATACTATGACCACACAAAAACCTACGCTCTATTTAATGCTTGGATATCCAGGGGCAGGGAAAACAACAGCCGCTAAACTGATTGCTGCGCATACTCATGGCATCCATATTTGGGCAGATGAGCACCGACGAACTCATTACCCTGAACCGCACTACAGCGAGGAAGAAAACCAAAAACTCTATAAGAAATTAAACGATCAAGCTGAGTCAGCACTACATTCAGGTCAAAGCGTCGTATATGATACCGCGTTCAACCACTATGCCGACCGAGAAAAACTGCGTGCAATCGCCCGGCAAGCGGGTGCAGAATCAGTAGTCATATGGGTGCAAACTCCTCGTGAAGTAGCACGGCATCGGGCACTTAATGCAGACCAACATCCCGCAACACGAATACTGGGCAATATGACGGAAGTAGTTTTTGGCAGGCTATCTGACAAGCTTGAAAAACCGCACCACGACGAAAAAACAATTCCTATGGATGGGACACAGTTAACAGCGGAGTACGTCGCTAAGCAATTAGCTTAACCAACTGTCCTGTTTACCAAGCGCAGTGACAAATGCGTCAAGTGGCCACATGAGAAAACTTGCAATATAAAACAGGCCAATTACTGGCCAACCGATTGCATACATAAAAAATCGTTTTAATCCATAATAGTCGCGTGAAATAGTGTTGAATGTACCGCGCTCTCTATGATATCGCCGGGTTCTATTGCGTAGACCTGAGTAATACATAAGTTTCGGAAAATAATGTTGTGCTTGACTGTAACTCGTAAAATGCATCGTCTTGCGATTAACGAGTTTTTTACCGTGTGAATGTAATAGCAGGGATATGTCTTGGTCTTCATGGACAACATGCGCATCCTCGCAGACTTCAGTACGAATGAGTTTCCAGTCGCGTGCTCGCACAGCCATATTCGCACCCCAAAGCAAAGGCACTCCATAGTACACATGGGACCATACAAAATAGAGACGGCTCCATATTGAAGTTAGTGGCCATCGAATGCGTGGCAGTAGTAGACTATAGCTCGGTCCGGTTGCCGCGGAGACTGATGAATCTGTAAAAATTTCTTTCACGGCATGTACCCAATTCGGGTTGATAATACTATCAGCATCAATCCGGCCAAGTATATCGCTTTTGGCTATCTTAAATCCATGATCTCTAGCAAATATCAGTCCTTGCTTCTTTTCACGAACAACTTTTACAAAATCATAGGTGCGCGCTATAGCCGCTGAATTATCAGAAGAGTTATTATCTACGACAATTACTTCGTCTGGCATTTCTTTTTGTGAAGCAATAGCATCAAGACAGTACTTTAATCGATGTGCCTCATTATATACTGGTATAATGATTGAAAGTGTTAGTGCTTTTTTCATAAGGAAACTGTATAAATAGTATCAAATGACTGCAAAATCCAAACTACAAAAAGAATCAAAGAAAAGTCTTGCCGAAGAGCGAAAGCTGCTGACAAGTGATTTTGGTGGCAAAGAACAACGTTTTTATAAACGCTGGGTGCGACATCTTCGTTTTGAACGTCCGCGTTATTGGCTGAAAGAACGCTCATTATTCCAAAAATTTATTTTACTTTTTCTTTCGGTATTAATTCTGTTTGTAGGTGGAATGTACGGTATCGCACAGTGGTATATACAAAGTAATAAAAATAAAGAATTTAAATTTGGTGCAACATTTATTCCTAGTTATGCACGATATTTTGATTTGGACCCAAAAGAAACACTCCAAGCTATGATTGATGAACTTGGTATTCGCCACTACAGATTCGTAAGTTACTGGGATGAAATCGAGAAAACACCAGGAGTGTATGATTTCCGTGAACTTGACTGGCAATTTGAAAAAGCACGAGCTTCAAATTCAACTGTCACACTTGCGATTGGGCTTCGTCAACCAAGATGGCCAGAATGTCATATTCCTGAATGGGCAGCCTCTGAACCAAAAGATGTTTGGTACCCTCAGCTAAAAACTTTTATGACAAAAGTTATTGAACGGTATAAGGATGTACCATTCCTTGAAAGTTACCAGCTGGAAAATGAGTTTTTCCTAGATGCCTTTGGCATATGCCCGGACTTTAGCCGTGATCGCCTAATAGATGAATATAATCTTGTAAAATCATTAGACCCTGAGAGAACACTCATAATTAGCCGAAGTAATAATGCGCTCGGATTACCGATTGGAAAGCCACGTCCTGATAAATTTGGTATTTCAGTATATAAACGAGTGTGGGATAGGACTATCACAAAACGCTACTTTGAATATCCATTTCCAGCTTGGTTCTATGGTTTCCTCGCTGGAGCTCAAAAAATTCTTACAGGTAAAGATATGATAATCCATGAGCTTCAAGCTGAACCTTGGGGACCTGATCTTGGCATACCGGAAATGAGTATTGAAGAGCAGAACAAATCGCTGAATGCGAAGAGTTTAACTGACCGAATTGCATACGGTAAAGCTACAGGAATGAGAGAGGTTGACTTGTGGGGCGTTGAAACATGGTACTGGAGGAAAAAGAAGCTTAATGATCCAAGTCTATGGGAGGCTGGCAAGAAAGCCATTGATGACCAACAATGCAGGGCTTGCTACGAATAACATCTGACGACAGATTTAAGGTACAATGGCTACATTGTGAAGAATAAGCAATCGAAGCAAAAAATAATATCTAACCGCCGAGCACGTCATGACTATGCAATTGATAACACACTCCTTGTTGGTATTCAGCTCACTGGAGCGGAGACAAAAGCCTTACGACATGGTCATGGGCAACTTCGTGGTGCATATATTACAGTTAAAGATAACGAGCTCTACCTAATAAATGCGACGATTTCAAGCCTTCCAGGCATAAGCATTTCAGAATCTGATCAGACGCGAACGCGTAAATTACTCGCAAAACGTAGTGAAATTAATAAGCTTATTGCTTTGAAACAGCAGGGAAACACAATTGTACCATTGGAAATACTCACCAATCAGCGTTACATTAAAGTCAGAATCGCAGCCGGACGCGGTAAGAAACAATACGACAAACGCCAAACACTCAAGGCACGCGATCAGGGGCGGGAAGCTAACGCCGCGATAAAAGATAAGGTACGTTCATAAAAAACATGGCCTTGCGTATGCGATGCAAAAAGGCTATGCTACAAGCAAGTTACGATAACAAAAACATGCAAACATCCACTTTCTGGCACGTAATTCGCTACAAAATAGGTTGGCTGGCAATCGTGTTCTTTACAGTCATTCCAATGGCCTGGACAATTCGTTTATTGCTCATACAAGACCTGCCGTTTGAGCGCTACACACTAATGAGCACGTTTGGGCTGATGGAGGGTATTGCTGGCCTCATGCTTTACGCAATTAGCCTAGTACTCAGCGCAAGACTTAAATTCATGGAACGATATTTTGGAGGTCTTAACCACATGTATATTGCGCATCATATAACGGGTGGTGTTGCACTAATCTTTTTATGCCTACATCCAATTGTTCTAGCAGCACGCAATATCGAACCTCTCTCACGAGAAGGTTTTCGATTAGCTGCAGAATTCCTATGGTTCCATCCGTTTAGTTTTGAAAGGCCCGTTAGCCAGGGAATGGCCCTGAACTTTGGTCTTATTGCGTTACTTGGTACCGTTATCCTCCTCATATTGACTTTTTTCGTACGACTACGCTACCAGTTATGGCTTCTTACTCATAAGTTCCTTGGGGTTGCATTCTTCTTCGCTGCATTACACGTAGTATTCATACAAGGGTTAGTTTCTAATGATCAATTCCTGCGTTGGTATCTCTTGGTGTGGTGTGGGCTTGGTCTTATTGCATTTATATACAAGACTGTTGTTGGGCGCATTCTTATAAGGCAGTACACGTATAAAGTTACAGACATCAAAAAACCTGTTCATAACGTTATATCATTCTCAATGGATCCAGTTGGTCAACGAATGGACTTTCAGCCAGGTCAATTCGTATTTATACGTTTCAAAAAAAATAAAGACTCAGTAGTTTCAACTGAGTCTCATCCGTTTTCTGTAGCCTCTGGACCTGATGAAAAAACACTTAAACTGAGTGTCAGGGCACTCGGCGATTACACAAAAGATCTGCTATCGCTAAAACCTGGAGCTATTGCCGAAATAGAGGGGGCATACGGTAAATTTAGTTATAAAAACTACACTAACCCAAATCAGGTTTGGATAGCGGGTGGAATAGGAATAGTTCCGTTTCTCTCTATGGCACAAAGTGTAAAAAAGGAAAAACACTTGCACATCGATCTATATTACTGTGTTAAGAAAAAGGGCGAACTTATAGACGAAAAGCAATTATCTTCAGTGCCAAATCTATCTAATATTGACTTTAAGTTTATTCCATACGCTGAAGATACACACGGTTTTCTTACTGCAGATATTATTAAACAAAAAAGTGGAGATCTGTCTGAAAAGGAATTCTATATTTGTGGTCCACCAGCAATGATGAAAGATTTACGCAGGCAACTTAAGACACAGGGTGTGCCAAGTTATAAAATTCATTCAGAGGAGTTTTCAATGTCATGAACACAATTTTACAAAAAATAAATTTAAAAACTTTTGTTGGGCTCGCGCTAATATTTTTATTCGTGGGTTTTATTGGAATATTTGCAATTGGATTTACTACTGAGAAAAAAGAATCAGCGAATACAGCAGAACAAACAACAACCCCATCTACGACTACAGCAGACGGGAGCACGTATTGTAATGGTCAGGCTACTTGCTACGGTAAAGCAGATCTTGCAGCACATGCATCAGCAAGCTCATGCTGGGGATATATTGGAAACGTAATGTATGATGTGACTCCACTCATTAAATCCCATACCGGAGGATCAGCACCAATTGGTGAAGTATGCGGTGGCGACATTGGTGCGTTCTTAGATGCTGCTCCAAAAAACAATAAGCATGCTTCGGCAAGTAGCAATACGTCAGGCTCAACATTATGGGGATATAAAATTGGCTACTACGACTCAAATAAACCCTAACGATTTGGAGTGCATATGAAAAAAAATATAAAAGCTCAAAAAACAAGTTATAGGAAAAACGTTGGACTCCGACTCATATTGTGCCTTGTAGCTGGGCTTGCTGCCGGAGGGTTAGCATTGAACCTCATGCAAGACCGGCAGCAATTTAGTACGACACGCGGAAACAACGCAGCCGAAGCGCTCGAGGAGAGCCGGAACATGGTGGAGAGTGCCGTCACCGACTCCGGTGGAATCTCGACTGTCGAGACAAGACTTGCCAGCACGAAGAACCAGTTCGGAGCTTCGGACGGCAAGTCGTTGGCAATCGAGGTGTATGCGTACGTCGACGAACCCGTCGACGAGGCGACACTCACCCGCATCAAGGAGCGCTGGGTGAAGGAGTTCGGGTACATACGAGGGCCGGTCGATGGCGACGTGACCAGGTTCACCAAGGGCGACCGAACCGCCGTTGTGGGCAACAACGCAGCATCGGTCGGTGGCCCTGGCCGAACGTGGTTCCGCGTGACCACTGAGTTCTTCGACCCTGGCGCCGCTCGCGCTGCTGTCGGATCGCCCTGAGTGCGCCTGTCGATCACTGCCCGAGTTACCCTGCGGGGTTCCCG
>Ga0172367_10010073_pt1 | contig 10244 bp, 5 predicted proteins | sample Lak10m_FD_114542 | JGI IMG/M metagenome (GOLD analysis project Ga0172367, IMG submission 114542) | Freshwater microbial communities from Kabuno Bay, South-Kivu, Congo - kab_022012_10m | ecosystem: Environmental > Aquatic > Freshwater > Lake | place: Democratic Republic of the Congo: South-Kivu...
GCCCAGAACGGCGGCGGTTTGTTCGAGGGTGGCTCCAAACAAAGCCGGTAGCAGAACCGCCTGACACTGACGCAGGGATTCGACCGAAGTTGTGGCCGCCGCAGTGAGTCGCGCCCGCTTGACAACTTGGGCATCGATCCGCAGTGGTCTTGCCATGCCCCGACTCTGCCTCAGTTCGTCTCATCTTGAAAGCGAATTAGAATAAGCCCTTCATAACCCCAACCACTAAATACCCAGACATCCACGCTGACAAGGTTTGAGTCAGTCGCCAATCACACTAATGGCGGTTGCCGTGGTTTGTGAATTCACCTCGCCACTTCGCGTCATTCTTTCCGCATGTTCACTCGGCTGATTGTCTGCGCGCTTGCGCTTGCCGCTTCGCCCGCCCTTCGCGGCGCGGAGGCGGACACGCACGCGGCTGCAGCGATGACCATTCTCCGCGCGCACTGCTTCGGCTGCCACAACGTCGAGAAGAAGCGCGGGCAGCTTGACCTGACTTCGCGGGAGGCGGCGCTCAAGGGCGGCGAGAACGGCCCGGCGCTCAAGCCCGGCAAAGACTCCGACAGCCCGCTGGTGAAGCTCCTCGCCCCTGGCTCCGACCCGCACATGCCGCCGAAGAAGCAGCTCCCCGACAAGCTCATCGCCACGTTGCGCGGCTGGGTGGACGCCGGGGCACCGTGGGACGCGGGCGTGCTCAAGCTGCTCACGCGAGAGACGAAGCCGGAGGAACTCAAGGCGCTCCCCGCCAGCTACACGCCCGTGCTCGCTGTCGCGCTCGCGCCGGACGGCCTGCGCCTCGCCAGCGCGCGCGGCAACCAGCTTCTCATTCACACGCTCGGCGCGACGAACCGCACGCTGGCCGCCACGCTCACCGGCGCGCGCGACGCCATCCAGTCGGTCGCGTGGAGCGCGGACGGACGCTGGCTGGCGGCGGGCGAGTTCCGCCGCGTGCTGCTCTTCGATGCGAAGACGCTCCAGCCCTTCGGCACGCTGGACAAGCCGCTCGCGGGACGCGCCACCGCCATCGCCTTCACGCCGGACGGCAGCACGCTCGCGGTCGCCGACAGTCCGGGCGGTGCGGCGGGAAAAGTTCACTTGTGGAAGATGGGCGACGAAAAACCCTTCGCCTCGTGGACCGCTCACAATGACAGCATTCTCGATTTGAAAGTCAGCGCGAGCGGCAAGCTCCTCGCCACCGGCAGCGCGGACAAGCTCGCGCGCGTCTGGAACCTCGCCACGCAGAAGGAGGTCGCCAAGCTCGAAGGCCACACGAGCTACGTGCAGGCCGTTGCATTCGGGAAGGATGATGCGGTGCTGGCCACCGGCGGCGCGGACAAGGAAATCAAGATTTGGGACATCGCCAGTTCCGGGCGCGAAGGCTCGTTCTCCAACCGGAGCGCGGCCGTGACCGCGCTGCACTGGACGACCGGCGGCACCAACCTGCTGGCCGTGGCCGAGGATGGCAGCGCCTCGACGATCACCGACCTCAAGCGCCACAGCGGCGAGCAGAGCAGCTCGCCGGGCACCGAGCGCAAGCTCTCCGCCATCGGCGAAGTGCTCTACGCCGTGACGGCCACACCGGACGCAAAGACCGTCTTCGCCGGCTGCCACGACGGCAGCGTGTATGTGTGGGAGGGCGGCAAGGCGGCGGCGAAGCTGGAGGTGAAGTGATTCTTAGCCACAGATGAAACACAGATTGAACACAGATAGAGCTGCAACACAGAGATTCCATCTGCGTTTCATCTGTGTTTCATCTGTGGCCAAAACCGTTCTTCTCGGTGGCATGCTGGCCGTGCTCCTCTCCGCCTGCTCGCAGCCGCAGAAGTCCGCTTCGCCGTCCGCACCGCAGCCCTTGCGAGCGGTTGCTTCGCTCGCGGTTTTTCCGGCGGAGCTGCCCTTGCTCGCCGGTTCCGCACCGCATCGCATCGCCGTCACGGCCACGGACAAGGACGGGTTTGAACTCCCCGCACCCGCGAAGCTCTCCTCGGACAACTCCGCCGTCGCCACCGTCAGCGCGGACGGCAAGGTGCGTCCGCTGGCCGCCGGTTCCGCGACCATCACCGCGAAATTCGCCGGCAAGTCCGCCAGTGTGAAGGTCACGGTGCGGCCCGGTGCCGGCGACTTGCAGTCGCCGTCGGTGGCCGACGGAGCGGCCGGACGGCGACTGCAAGTCGCCGGCACTGGCCCTCAACTCAGCTTCGTCAACGACGTGCTGCCCATCCTCAGCAAGGCCGGCTGCAACCTCGGCTCCTGCCACGCGAAGGCCGACGGCCAGAACGGCTTCAAGCTCACCATCTTCGCCTACGACCCGCGCGCGGATTACCTGGAGATCGTGAAGGACGCGCGTGGCCGCCGCGTGTTCCCGGCGTTTCCCGAGGAGAGCCTGCTGCTCACCAAGGCCACGCTCGCCGTGCCTCACGATGGCGGGCTGCGCCTCGAACGCGACTCCGAGGCTTACCAGGCGCTCGTGAAATGGATCGCGCAGGGCATGCCCTACTCGCGGACCAATGAGCCGTCGCTCACGGGCATCGAGGTCTTCCCGAAGGAGCGCCGCTACCGCCGCGAGGCGAAGCAGCCCTTGCTCATCCAGGCGCGCTACTCGGATGGGGCGGTGCGCGACGTGACCGAGCTGGCGGAATACATGTCGAACGAAAAATCGCTCGTCACCGTGGACGACGAGGGCGTGGTGAGCGTGGGCAAGTTCAGCGGCGAAGGCGCGGTGGTCGCGCGCTTCCTCGGCAGCGTGGCCGTGAGCACGGTCATGGTGCCCAGCGACCGTGTGCTGCCGGCGGAGCAGTTCGCCGCGCTGCCGGTCCACAACGACATTGACCGGCTGGTTTATCAGCGGCTCCAGAAGCTCGGCCACCTACCCTCCGAGGGCTGCACGGACGCGGAGTTCCTGCGCCGCGCGTCGCTGGACACCGTCGGCACGCTGCCGACGGCGGAGGAGACGATTGCGTTTCTCGAAGACAAATCGCCGGACAAGCGCGCGAAGCTGATTGACCGCCTGCTCGACCATCCCGCGTGGGCGGACCACTGGGCCGTGAAATGGGGCGATCTCGTGCGCGGCAACCCCTCGCGCGTCGGCGTGAAGCCGGTCTTCCTCATGGACCAGTGGCTGCGCGACTCGTTCCGGCAGAACAAGCCCTACGACCAGTTCGTGCGCGAACTGCTCACCGCGCAGGGCAGCACGCACAAGACCGGCCCGCCCGCGCTCTTCCGCGACAAACGCACGCCGGAGGAAGCGGGCGGCTTCGTGAGCCAGGTTTTCCTCGGCGTGCGGCTCGAGTGCGCGAAGTGCCACCACCACCCGAGCGAGAAGTGGGACCAGAAGGACTACTACCAGTTCGCCGCGTTCTTCAGCGGCACGCGGCGCAAGGGCCAGGGGATTTCCGCGCCCATCAGCGGCGAGCCGGAATACATCTGGGCCACCAGCAGCGTCGCGATGAAGCACCCCGTCACCGGCGAGGACTTGAAGGCCCGCGCGCCCGACGGCCCCGAAGCGGTCATCCCCTCCGACCGCGACCCGCGTGCCGCGCTGGTGGACTGGATGGTGCAGCCGGAAAACCCGCTCTTCGCGCGCGCGGCGGTGAACCGCGTCTGAGCGCAGTTCTTCGGGCGCGGCATCGTGGACCCCGTGGACGACTTCCGCGCGTCCAACCCGCCCAGCAACGAGCCGCTGCTCGACTGGCTGGCGAAGGACTTCGTCGCGCACAAGTTCGACCTCAAGCACCTGATGCGAACCATCCTCCGCTCGCACACCTACCAGCTCAGTTCCGAGGCGAACGAAACGAACGTCGGCGACACGCGGAACTACTCGCGCAGCTACCGTCGCCGCCTGCCCGCCGAAGTCCTGCTCGACGCCGTCGCGCAAGTGACCGGGGCGCGGGAAAACTTCACCGGCCTGCCCGAAGGCTCCCGCGCGCTTCAGACTTGGAACCACAAGCTGGGCAGCGACTTCATGGACGCCTTCGGCCGCCCGAACAGCAGCGCCGAGTGCCCCTGCGAGCGCGACGCCAAGCCGAGCATGGTGCAGGCGCTCCACCTGATGAACTCGACCGCGCTCAACACGAAGATCACCGCGAGCGAAGGCCGCGCCCGCCTGCTCGCCGCGAGCAAGGCCACCGAGGACGACATCATCACCGACCTCTACCTGAGCGCCTACAACCGCCGCCCCACCGACGCCGAGCGCGCGCTCGCGAAGCAGGCCTTCACCGGCAAGGACACCACCCGCCAGTCTGCGGCGGAGGACATTCTTTGGGCGCTGCTGAACTCGGCGGAGTTTGTGTTCAACCACTGAACCCGGACGCCACACGGGGATGGCGGGAAGAGGCGCAGCGCAGAGGCACGATCATCGCCGGGGTGGGGTGCCTAGACGGCTTCGATTTGGCGGCGGAGTTCCGTGGCGGTCATGGGGCGAAGGTGAAGGTTCCGTCAAAACTCATACACCCGATCGGCAAGCCGGCGACCTGTGGACGTTGCATGAACCAATTCGCCGTTCCGCAATGCAGGCGCGTTTGTCGGGGCGTTGCAGATTATGAGGATGCCGAAGCGGTGACGGAGCGCGTCCTGATGGAGGATGATCTTCACAGCCCACTGGTTTGTGCCGTGTCGGTCAATGTGGACGCTTCGCGGCTCAAGTGTGGCCAATCCGGCTGGCAAGGGATCTGGCGGCCCCACGAATTGCGAATGCCGTGGCGGCTGCGTAAGCCAGCGGTAGGTCTGGAAGTCCGGTCGTAGTATGAGCTGGTCGCAGTCTTTCACCACCGTCTCCCAGCCACCTGACTTCTGGAGCCGCTCCGCCAAGATGGCACGCAGCTTCAGTTGTGTGAGGGAGCGCGGGGGCCAGTAGAACATACTGAACACAAGGTTCGCGATGAAAGCGGCGGCCAGAACCAGGGCGAGGATGGCGCGCACGGCCATTCCTGCGAATGACTTCGTTGCTGGCATTCGCGGCTCGGCCTTTCTACCGAGCCAGAAGATCAGCCAAAGCGGGAGGATGAGAAATATCAGCCAGCCCAAGATATGCGAGATGCTGTCTATCGTCTGGGGGCTGAGGCTCACGAGGCGAGTTTAGCTTCAGCGCGCCAAAAGTGCCAGCGGACCTTGTTCAGGCCGCCTGCGGCTTCATCGGCGCGGCTCCGGTCGGGCCGGAGTCACCGGCAGCCGGCCCTTTCCCGCTTTTCCAAAACTTCTCCGGCAGGCAGCCGAGGCCGATGAGGACGAGCTGGCTGGCGTTGAAGATCATCAGCCACTTGAAGGCCGCGTCCATGAAGCCGTAGCTGTGCAGGCCCACGCCCAGCATGTTCGTGCCGAACCAGCTCCACGCGGTCACGATGTTGCCGAAGAGCGCGAGGTTCATCAGGCCGCGCTCGCCGACGAGCTTGCCCCAGCGCGCGTGCAGGATGAGGGCGTTCCAGATGACGATGAGCAGCGCGCCGTTCTCCTTCGGGTCCCAGCCCCAGAAGCGGCCCCAGCTCTGGTCCGCCCAGATGCCGCCGAGAATGGTTCCCACGAAGCTCAACAGCGTGGCGAAGCAGACGATGCCATAGACCATGCGGGAAAGGGCCTTGGCCGTGGCCTCGTCGAGCGTGCGCGTGAACACGCCGCGCAGCACGTAGATCATCGCCAGGAAGCCGGCGAGGAAGGTCGAGGCGTAGCCGATGGTGATGCTGGTCACATGGGTCGCGAGCCAGAAGTTTGTGTCCAGCACGGCGCGCATCATCTCCATGGTGTCGCCGGTGGAGGAGGTCTGCGCGAGGTGGTGCGCGATGATGAGCGTGATGAAGCCGACGGACGACGCGGTCACGCTGCCGATGCCGTTGCGGTAGATGCGCTCGAGGACGACGCCGAGCACGACCGCGCCCCAGCCGACGAAGATGGCGGAGGAGTAGAGGTTGGTCACGGGCGGGCGGCCTTCGAGGAACATGCGGAAGAGCAGGCCGACGGTGTGGATGACCGCGCCGAGCGCGACGAGGCGGTAGGCGGCGCGGTTGAGGCTCTCGGACAAGTTCAGCCACGAGGCGGCGGCGAGGATGAGCGCGATGACGTAAATCATCATGCTGCGGTAGAACGGCAGGAACTGGTTGAAGAGGCTTTCCTGCCGGCCCTTCTTCACCTCGGTGTCGAGCTTGCCGGCGAGGAAAGTGCGGTAGTCGGCGAGGGCGCGGTTGAACTCGGCGGGCTTGCCCTGCGCGTAGGCGGACGCGAGCGCGGCGTGGGCTTGGACGGACGCGGGGATTTCGCCGGCGCGGATGCCGTCCATGAGCGACTGGCCGACGTTGGCCCAGTCGGACGGCTTCTGGCCGGGCTGCGTGGGCGGGATGAGAAGCGGGTAGGCCATCTGCCCCATCATCGCGTAAGGCTCGGCGTAACCGAGGAACTTCTCGAACAGCTCGCGGTCGTATTCCTGCCCGGACTGCTGGGCGCGGATGGCGCGCAGGCCGGCGGGCAGCAGCTTCTCGAACTGCGCCAGCTCGGCGGCGAAGTCGCTGGTGCTCTCGGGCTTCAGGCTGTTCTTGAGCCTCATGTAAGTCTGAAGGCCGTTGCTCAGGCTCATGAGCGAGCGTTGGTAGGGCGTGCGCAGCTCCTGCTTGATTTGCCCGACCTGCTTGGACTCGCGGTCCATCATCGGGAGGTTGGGCTTGAGGTCGTTGAAGGTGTAGTAGCGCAGGCCGGAGCGCTCGACGCCCTTGGCCTGGAGCTTCAGCTCGCCCAGCAGTTCGGGGTGATGGATGAGGAAGATGGGGCGCGTGTCCGCCAGCTCGGGCTTGCTGAAGACTTCGAGGAGCCACTCGCCGGGCTTGAGCTTCGCGGGGCGCTTGCTGAACTGATACCACTTGCGCTCGGTCAGCGGGCCTTGGAGCTCCTCCCACTTGCCCCAGGTGCCGTCCGCGCCGTTGCCTTCGAGCGGCACGTCGGTGTTGCCACGGATGATGACGAGGCCGTTGCGGGCGACGGAGTCGAAGGGCTGGACGCGGCCATTGACGAGCACGGGCAGCTTGGCCCACTCGCGGATTTGGAAGGCATCGGGCTTGTCGGTGCGCGGCTTGAGGGAGAAGGCGGCCTCGAAGGCGAAGACGGCGAAGAGAAGCCAGGGCCAGTGCTTTTTCATGGGAGGAGAGGGTTAGCCGCGAAAGGGCGCAGAGAACGCAGAGGGGAAAGGGGGAAACGTTCAACGTTCAACTTCCAACGCTCAACATTCAGAGCCGGGGCGCTCGGATACGGTGAGGTGAACGGAGCACGCATTGAACGTTGAGCGTTGAGCGTTGGACGTTGGACGTTCGCCTTCATCGCTTCACTTCTTTGCGACCTCTGCGTTCTTTCGCGGCTGATTGTTCTTCGCCTTGGCCGTGCTCACGGTCGCAGCGGCGGCGGGGGCCGGGGTCTTGCGCTTCCGGATGAACTCGACCAGATGAATCATGAATTGGACCGTCAAGCCGAGGCCAACCATCAAGCAGGCGAAGTAGGGCGTGAGCCAGCTCGGGTTTTTCACAATTTGGAAGATGGTCACGGTGTCGCCCGGCTCGAAGCTGGCCTGGTAGAAGGTCAGCCCCTCGTAGCGCAGCGGGTTGTTCATGAAGATTTCCGTCTCGCGCCGCTCGGACTTGGCCGGATGGTCAATGCGCACGCGGCTGCGGAAATCCTTGGGCAAGTCCGTGCCGGGGTAGCGCTCGTGGGTGAAGTCCAGCAGCGTCAGGCTGTAGGGCTTGTAGAAGCGCTTAAAACGCAGCATCACCTCAAACTCTTTTCCATCTGCTTGGAAAAACTGGCGCATGTCGGGTTCGTCGTTGTGCCGCGCGGAAGTCAGCCAGACGCCGAGCGATTGTCCGGCGGCAAGCACCTCGACGGCGGCGACGGGGACGTTGCGGCTGCTCATGTCAGTGACGGGCGGGAGCGGGATAACGGCAGCCTTGCTCAACGTGCCGTGCGTGGCGGGGCGGAGGACGGCGTTGGCGGGAAGTCTCTCGTGCAGCTCGGCATGCGGCCAGAACTTGCGCACGCGGAGTTTGAAGGGGAGTTCGGGGCGTGAGACTTCATCCTTCATGTCCGCCTCGGGGATCATCGCGGGGCGGCCACCACGGTCCGAGTTGTCGGCGATGGCCAGCATATTCCCGCCCATCGCGGGGGCGAAGAGCAGGCTTGCAGAATAGGTGCGGCCCGCGTGCATGAAGGTGGCCCGCTCAGTCTCGCGTTCGCCACGCAACGGCGCGGCGACGAGCAATGATGTGCCGGTGGCCGTGCCGTTGGAGCCGAGCACCTCGAACCACACGGCGGCGCGCGTCCGGCGCGTAGCTTGCTCGGCGATGACGGCGGCGACAGCGTGGTTGGTGAAAGCACCGTCAGTGGCCGGAACTGGCACTGCGTCCACTGGCGGGATGTTCATTAGCTGGGCGTTGACCCAGTGCTCACGGATTTTCACCGTGAAGGGGAGGCTCGGGTGGCGGATTTCGCCCTTCGCCGCGAGGTGGCTTTCCGGGATGGCGACGACTTCAAAGTCATTCGGCAGCGACTGGTTGACGAAGGCGAGCTCGTTGACGTGGAAATCCTCGGAGTAGTTCCGCGTCTCGCCTTCTTCGAGGCGCATGGAGCTTTCGGTGGAAAGCATGTCGGTGCCGAGCTGGCCGAGGAGCAGGAGGATGACGCCAAGGTGCGTCATGAAAATGCCGGAGCGCCGCCAGGTCCAGTGGAAGCGCGTGAAGTGCGCCGTGACCAGGCTGGCGAAGAGCGCGCTGCCGATGGTGTAGCCGCCGGGCAGGATGAGCCACGGCATCTTCACGCCGAAGAGCGTCGCGCCGAAGACGAACCAGCTCTTGAAGAAGCGGGTCTGCGCGTTGTAGAGGCCCTCGTGGACCTGCGCGAGCGTGCCGATGAAGACGAGCACGAGGCCGAGCGCGAGCAGCACCACGGTGAGCTTCAGCGAGGAGAGGAATTTGATCAGGCGGTCGAACATGAAAGTCGGGGGGGAAGCTCCAAGCTCCAAGCTCCAAGCTCCAAAGAAGCTCCAAATTCCAAGCTCCAAAGAGGCTGGTGCGGCAGGGCGCAAGTTGGAGCTTGGTGCTTGGACATTTTTTGGAGCTTGGGATTTGAGATTTGGAGCTTGGCTAGTTCTTCGCGGATTTGACGAACGCCACGAGCGCGTCCTTTTCCTTGGCGACGACGGCCTTGTCGCCCATGAGCTTGTAGAACCAGGTGCCGCGACCGGATGGGACAAGCAGGACAATCATGTCGGCGGGGTCGCCTTCGCCGGTGCTGCCGCTGAGTTCCACGATGCGCGCGCCTGCGCCGAGCGCGGGGAAGAGCGGGGCCTGCTTCTCGACCTCGCTGTCGGCGGCGGCGGGAAGGGTGAGCTGGTTGCGCCAGCGATTGAGGTTGGCGTTGAGCGCGCCGCCCATGCCGCCGAGGAAGACGGCGGTGACCTCGGCCTTCGCCTTGCCTTCGCCGACGAGATACTTCGCGACCTGCATCGCGCCGGGGGATTGTTGCTTCCAGTGCGATGGCGCGGTCCAAGCGGGCGCGCTTGAGCCGGAGCCTGGCGCTGCGCTGGCGGTGGCGGGAGCGGGAGGCTCGCTTTCATCGGAGCCGGCGTGAAACTTGAGCGACTTGAGGAAGCTGAGGAACGCCGGCTTCTGCTGCTCCACCAGCGCGCTGGGACCGGTGAGCTTGATGAACCACGAGACGCCGTCCTGCTTCTGCAACGCGACCATGATGCGGTCGGCGGCCTGCTCGGAGGCGGCCTTGGTCGTGCCGGTGAGGTCGAAGAGCTTGCCGTCCGCGCCCGCGATGTTCACGGACTGGACGAGCTTCGGCAGTTCCTCGCTGGTGAGCGGCGGCAGGCCGAGCTGCTGCCGCCAGAGGTTCACGAATTCCAAGTCGGTCCCGCCCATGCCGGGGAAGGCGATGACGGCGGCCTCAGCGCGCTGGCCGTCCTTGCCGGCGATGGCAAAGGTCGCGGCGCGCGAGCCGGCGGCCGGAGTCTCGCTCCAGCCGGCGGGCAGGTCACCCCAGTGCGCGTGCGGTCGCGGAGACGCGTGCGGGGACGCGGGCGCGGCGTGTGGGTCCGCCGTGGCCCCGGCACCGGGCGGCACTTTGGGCACGCGATAGACGGTGATTTCCTCCTGCTGGCAGCCGGTGAGGAACAGCCCGGCGGAAACCAGCGCGACCAGCCCCGCCGCGCGGCGGACGGTCGCTTCAGATGGTGAAAAGTAGCTAGTCACGAATCGCGAGAGTGTAGCGGGCGCGCA
>Ga0172367_10010076_pt1 | contig 10241 bp, 11 predicted proteins | sample Lak10m_FD_114542 | JGI IMG/M metagenome (GOLD analysis project Ga0172367, IMG submission 114542) | Freshwater microbial communities from Kabuno Bay, South-Kivu, Congo - kab_022012_10m | ecosystem: Environmental > Aquatic > Freshwater > Lake | place: Democratic Republic of the Congo: South-Kivu...
CAACCAGGAGCGCTGGGACAACTGGCTCAAGACTCTCTCTGAAGCGAGTTTTGAGGTAGACCCAAAGAGCGAGGAGATGCCTGAAGGGTTCCGCATCCTCGACGGTTTCTCTGTGGACATCACCCTTGAGGTCCTCAAGATCATCAAGCTCTACCAGAACAAGCGTTTCTCGGCTGAAGAAGCCCTTGATAAGCTGGCAGCCGTGGAAGCGATCGTGATGTCTGCAGCCCCCAAGGGCGATCTTGAGGAGCTTGTCGAGATCCTCCAGCTGCCCAAGCTGGTCCTCTTTGCCGGCAGCCGGAAATACTTAGGCGGGGAATTTGACAAGGATATCAAGACGCTTGTCAAGACCGGCAAGGGCCAGATCGAAAAAGACATGGAAGCTGCCCTTGAGACTGCCTCCAATATCGCCGCTGCTGTCATTGACGGGGCTGCCTGCTGTGGGAAATATGTCAAGGACGACCTTGAGAACCCGACCCTCTTCGATGAATGGCTTATCGAATGTGAGCGGATCAATGAGTCGATGACCTCCCTGAAAAACTTCGATGAGAGTACCGGAGAAGACGATTGATAGCAGACCGGGCACGTTTCCGACATGCAAAAAAACTTGAACGGCTTGCTGGCTATCGCCTTCCCGAGCTGGCATTCAGCGGAAACATGCTCGAGACTCTCTGCGGGCGTCTCAATTATGATGCCCTCGACTTTCATGTAAGGGAACAGATCCTTGCTTTTTTCAATGATTTCCTCCGCTGCGACTGCCGGGACTCTCCCCTGTGCGGCTGCCCGGAGAAGAAGTTTGCAAAACGAGTCCTTGAGCTCCGGAAGAACGGCCTCGACCACCGGCAGATCGCCAACACTCTCCTGGAAGAGTACGGGATCGAGCTCTTCCCCATGGACATCCTCTCATTCCTTGAAGAGTCGGTCCATGTCCTTGAGGCTATCTCCGATGTATCGCGTCTCCAGGGCAGGACTGAACTTGCAAAGAAGACCGATGAGCACATCCGGCTTATCGAACGATAACCGGTTGCAGGCCCTGTATCCTGTTCCGCCCTCTGGAATGAGGCAAGCGTTTATTCCCCATCAGAACCCATTCAGAGATTAACTCTCAGGAATGCATCCCGCTCCGGCAGTGGTTACAGGATCCGATCTTCCCGGCCGCGGAGGTACACCATGATCTGGCAATATTCCCCGTATTATATCCCTTTTCTTGCCGGTGGCTGTATCACCCTGATCCTTGCTGTCACCGGCTGGCGCAACCGCTCGTATGTCTGTGCCAGACCCTTTGCACTCCTGATGCTCGCTGTCTCGGTCTGGTCATTCGGGTCAGCCCTCCAGGTGTCAAGTGCCGATCTCCCGACCCAGATGCTCGCCATCATGCTCCAGTACCCGGGGATCGTCACCGTCCCGGTGGCCTGGCTCCTCTTCTCCTTTGAGTACTCGGGAAGGGAACACTGGATAACCCCTTCAAACCTGCTCCTCCTCTTCTCGGTTCCCCTGCTCAGCATCCTTATGGTGGCGACCAACAATTTCCACCATCTGTTCTATACTTCGGTGAGCGAGCAGGCTGTCGGGGGGCTGATGTATGCCGATGTTGCCTATGGCCCGTTCTTCTGGTTCAACATCATCTACTCCTACCTGATCATCTACATCGCCATCATGATCATCCTGCAGCGCTTCGCTTTCACCTCCGGTCTCTACCGCGGCCAGATGATGGCGATCCTGGTTGCCGTATTCGTCCCGTTCTTTGTCAATATCGCGTATGCCGTCCGTCAGATCAACTTCGTGGTGGTGGACCCACACCGCTTGCGTTTCTCATCTCCGGTTTTGCGATCCTGATTGGCATGGTCCGGTACCAGCTCCTCGATATCACGCCCATGGCCCAGGACCAGGTCATTGCCAACATGCGTGACGGGATGATCGTCATCGACGGGCAGGACCGGATCATCAGTCTCAATGCACCGGCAGAACGGTTCGTGGGGATGTCGATTAAGGAGGCGGTGGGGGTCCCGGTTGGGACGCTCCTGCCCTGCACCCGGCAGGACCCCGATGCTCTGTCATCCGGAGGTCTCCCGGCTGCAGAAGTCCACGAAGCGGAACGGACGGTTGACGGGAAGCGGGTTTTCCTGGAATTCCGCTGCAGCCCGATCCTCTCCCGCGACCAGGATGTCAAGGGGCGCATCATTATGATCCGGGATATCACGGACCAGAAGATCGCTGAGATCTCCCTCTCCCTTGCCCGAAAGAAGATCAGTCTCCTCTCGAGCATTACCCGGCACGATATCCTGAACCAGGTGACGGTCCTCCTTCTCAACCTCGATACCTTTAGGGACACGGTAAAGGATCCGGAGATGCTTGAACTGATCCGGGTGCAGGAGAGTACGGTGGAAAATATCCGGCACCAGATCGAATTTGCCCGGGATTATGAGAATCTCGGGGGAAAAGCACCCCAGTGGATGAACATTCAGGAGATCTTCACCCACCTGATGCCGGTGATGGGGACCTATGGTATTACCTTTGTACCCCTTGATAAGGAACTCGAGATATTTGCCGATCAGCTCCTGGAACGTGTTTTCTACAACCTGGTTGACAACTCGGCCCGGCACGGCGAGCACGTTACAAGGATCAGCATCCGCTGTGCCCGGACGCCGGAGGGGATTATGATCCTGTACGAGGATAACGGTGTCGGGGTGCCGGTCGGGTTCAAAGAGAAGATCTTTGAGCGGGGTTTTGGGAAGCATACCGGTCTTGGTCTCTTCCTGGCCCGTGAGATTCTCGAGATCACCGGCCTCTCGATCACGGAGACCGGGGTACCGGGCACCGGTGTCCGGTTTGAGATCCGGGTACCTGCATCCCAGTATCGGATCCGGCCCTGAACACCCGGCTCCTTTTTTTCAGACCGCCTCCCTGACATCCATCGTGACTTTCGTATGGCAGCGGGGACACGGTACCTTGACGGTCTTCCGGGATCTCTGGAGCGAGAAGAGGCGTGTTCCCATGTAGGTCCATGCATGGCTGCACCGGTGGCAGGTCATGCGGCAGCTGGTGTACTGGCATTCCATGATCAGATCCCCCGTTGCGGGAGTATTAAGAAATGGCAGGGGGAGTGTGAAAGTGACCGGTCGTTATCAGTTGTTGCAGTGCAGTATACGGTCGGCCGCATTGTTGCTTGTCCCCGGTCCGGGCCCGGGTCCTTCCGGTGCGGTACGGCTGTGGTCATGTGCGGGATATGTAGTGACCCCCGGCCCCCCTTCCTGCTCTCTTCTTCATTGGTGCAGTATCGGATTCGCAGCATCGGATTCTACGTCGGAAAACGTTGTGCCGTTTAAAGACCCGGTGAAACCCGTCAACTAAAATAAAGATGCCGTGCCGCTGGCACGAGGATTGTATCGTTATAAACATTGTTGGATCTGAAATGAAAAAAAATTACCGGTATAATCGAACCTACTCGTCGCAGCAGTAGCAGGTGGTGTTCTGAAGCTTCTTGGAATTTTTGATCCACATGCAAGTGCCGATGCGATCCCATGCATTGATCTTCGGGTTATGCCCGAGCGACTGCTCGGTCTCGATATTCAGGTCAACCAGGCGCTTCAGGTCCGAGACGATCTTCCAGTTATAGTTGATCTGGCCGTACCCCTTGGTTCCGTTCCCGATGGAACTGACCCACGGATTGTTGGCAATCTGCTGATCGTGCGGGGTGTTTCCAATGAAATTGATTCCCGGAGAAGCAGCCTCGACATAGGCATATTCTTTCCTGCTGTTTGAGAAAACCTTGATATTGGAGTCCGGCACTTCTTCGTGGATGCGGATACCCACTTCCTCGAGCCGGTTATCTTCAAAGTAGAGCAGGGCAACGTCGTAGTTCTCCTTTGCGAGCAGGTTTGCCAGGAGCAGGCTTTTTTCATCCGCATCCCCGGCCTTGTCATAGATGACCTCGATGGGATACTTGCGTTTGCTTACGGGGTTCTTCGCATACGGGATCTGCTGGACAAAGGCCACGATCAGTTCCAGGTACTGGTCATCATTCAGGTAGTCCCCGTTCCTGTACCGGGCACTCCGCAGCTGGGAGAGGACACTTGCGTACAGCTCTTCCTGGGAAGGGTCTCTTTCAAACGTGGTAACGTACCGCCGTATGGCAACCGGGTCCTCGGAGGTTGCCGGCTGCGTCACCTGCGATTCCCGGGCACCGTACAGGACGGACATGTTGACCGGTACCTTGACGGTATACTCCCGGGGATAGCCATCGGGGGCATAATAAAATGTGAATGTCCGGTACCCTTTGCGTGTCAGGTCACCAACCGGGACAATGAACCCGGAATTTTCGGAGATGCTCGGGTCGCCGCGTTTGTCCGGTGCAACTGCGGGAGGGGTTGTTACCGGGATATCATTGCCAGCGGTTTTTGTCACGACCGGCGTTACAGGTACGGGGGTCGTACCGGGAATCTGGGGTGGGTTGACAATGATCTGGACACACCCGGAATGGAGGATCATGGCAAAGAGAAAAAATATTGCACACAGCCCGGCTGCCTTCATAGGAAGTAATTTTCGTAGTACAGTATAATATAGCATTTGTTTTCGCGTGCTGATGCCCTTCCCCCTCACGGCGGAACATTCAGCCACGGTTAAAGCGTTTGTTTGTTTCAGGGTCCCCGGAATGATCCCCTGGTCAGTCCCGGCCCGAAGCCGCATTCCGGATCCACCGCCACTCGTATACGGGGTAATGCCCGGCAGGAAACCAAAGACTTATCGGACAGAGTTCGGGCACACCTGATCACAGTACCTCCATCATCAGGACGGGATTTCAGCCAGCCCGATCGTTTTGCTGAGCAGGGCAGGGTGTGACGAACCTGTCTGTCATGACACCGGTGTTCCTTTTCCGGTCTCTTCACTGGACTCAATGCAACGGAGGAGTTTTTTCCTTCTTCTCTGCCAGAGCGGCGACGAGCCGCCCGCCAGGAGGCAGGTTAAGGGCCGGCCCGTCCGGTTCCGTTCCGGTGTTTTTGGCCCGCAGCATGTGGCGATGTCGGTACACCCGGATACTGTCCGGGTTGCAGATCCGGCTCACACCTTCTGCCAATCAGGGAGAAACGGCTGCCCGGTAATCAGCGGCTGTGGCCGTGGATGACGATGACTGTGATGGTCTGCCCGCTCCCGGCAAGAAGCGCCTTGTCCTTCAGCTCTTCACAGGTGGATTCGACAGCCTCGCCGTTCCGCTCGACAATCGGGCGGATCTCTTCCCGTTTGACAAAATCATAGAACCCGTCAGAACTCATCACGATAAACGAGTCCATCAGGTTGACCCGGTTGAAATCGGCGCTCCTGAGGATATGCGACTCCCCCAGAGCATGGGAGATGATCTTTTTCTGGGAGGGGACCGGGATTTTACCGGAGAACGGGAGTTCCCGGGGAATGACGATCCCGCTCCCCGGTGAGATGTAATACACGCTTCCATTGCCGGTGTCGATGATGGTGCAGTCCATATTTTCATCAACCAGGCATGCGCAGAGATCGGTGCTCATGCCGGCACGGTCCCGGGCACTGAGTGTGCTGATCCGCTGGTCTGCATCAGTTACTGCTGCTTCGAGGATAGCAACCGGGTCCCGGGAATTTTCGCTGCAGCATCCCGGAGTGCATCAATGGCGGCCTGGCCAGCCCCGCGGTTCTGCGACTTTCCTGCCATCCCGCCGGCAATGGCAAACACATGGTAACCGCCGATTTTCTCTGCGCAGAACGCATTTTCATTCGTCTCCCGGATCCCCCGCTCCGAGATAGCAAAGTGGTGAAGGGTAGCCATATACTGCTCGTTAATGGAGTTTCACATCATGAACGTTTGGATACAGGAACCCGTCAGGAGAGCCCCACCTCCTGCGAAAGGTCTTTTCCGGATCCATATTTTCGATTATCAGTACGGGCCGCAAAACACACCTCACAGGGGCCGGGGTATCCCTATCTGAATTTTATCATCCCGCATGGCCATTGGGAATTTTATGATACCTCTTGACTACGGACATCCGGATTTTCAGCAATTCATCCGAAAAGAGCTCAGACTCGGTGATACCGCGAGGTTTGCTTCCTGCACGGTCTTCGCCGACAATGAAATTGCAAAGACCTGTGTCGGTATCGTCTATGAAAAGGACCTTGTTTACATCCTTATCTGGGGCAGGTTCATCATCTCCGGCAATGCGATCATCCTGGACCTCAACTTCTCCGGCGCTCCCGATTATACGATTGCCCGCAGGGAGCTCATCGAAGCCGGTTTTGCTCCCCAGTCGACACGGTTCGTAGCTATCTGTACCAACGAGCGGGCCGGTACTGCAGCCGCAAAGGGTGAACCGGAGATCCAGGTGGTCTTTATCCCGTACTGAATCATCGATCCCAATCATTTCAGATTTTGAAAAATTCGGGTAGATATATCATACCTCCTAGTGCATTTTCCGCACTCAAGAGCTGTGCCCGATGCCTCACCAAGCCGGCAGGCCAACGGTTTTTTGAGAGGTGTTTTTGCTATGTCGAAAGTTGTGGAAATTTCACCCACTACGCGGCATGAAGGTCATTCCAAACTCGTGTTGAAGGTGGATGATAAGGGAATCATCGAACGGGGAGACTGGATCAGTATCACTCCCGTACGTGGTATTGAGAAACTTGCCATCGGAAAGACGATGGAACAGGTGCCGAAGATCGCGTCCCGCGTCTGCGGTATCTGTCCCGTTGCCCACACCCTCGCGGGTATCGAAGCCATGGAGGCATCGATCCGGTGCGAGATCCCTGATGATGCCCATATCATGAGGGTCATCCTGCAGTGCGCGAACCGGCTGCACAGCCATGCCCTGCACAATATCCTCATCCTGCCTGACCTTTACCTGCCGGGAACCGACAAGAAGATCAACCCGTTCAGCATGGAGGAACCGGTCCGAACGGTGGCTAAACGGATCCAGCGCCTCCGCATGATCGGGCAGACCATTGCCCAGATTGCCGGGGGTGAAGCAGTTCACCCGAGCAACCCGAGGATCGGCGGGATGTATACCAATGTCTCCCGCCAGGCAAAGTTCAAGATGTACGACCTGGCAAAGGAGGCGATCCCGCTTGCCATGGCGCAGATGGAGTTCATGATCGCCCTTTTGCGGAATTACCAGAAGCGCGACTGGGTTGAGGTCGGTGCAATGAAAGTACCGCTGCCCAAAGACCTCGGGTACCATTCGCAGGGCTACATGGCTACCGACCCCGTGTACGGTACCACCTGCAATGCCGAGCACCCGAGCTGGGACCCGGAGCGGTTCACGGAAGTGCGCCCCTGGGACTGGTATATGGGCGAGATGAAAGTCGACCTTACGGAGCCGGGGTACCCCATTGGCGTGACGTCACCGGCAGGGATTATTGCCAATCCCCAGCTCGAAGCATGCCAGGGGGTCCCGCTGTATGACGGCCAGCCGGTTGAGGTCGGCCCCCGTGCCCGCATGGCCATCTTCAAGAACTTTAACGAGAAGGGGACGATCGGGCAGCAGATTGCCCGGCAACTGGAGTACATGGATGATGTGTACCAGATGATGGACCACATCGACATGCTCGATCCGGAAGGGCCGGTCCTCGCGGACATGATCCCGCAGGGCGACGGGTTCACCGGCTGGGCTGTCAACGAGGCCCCCCGGGGATCGGATGTCCCTCTTGCCCGTGTAAAAGACGGCAAAGTCTTCTGGTACTCCATGCTGGTCCCCACGACCTGGAACTTCCCGGTGTGCAGCCGTGCTCTGACCGGCGCGCCCTGGCAGCTTGCCGAAGTGGTGATGCGGGGGTATGACCCCTGTGTTTCCTGTGCAACGCACATGATTGTTGTCGACGATGACACGAAGATCATTGCCTAGAAGTACATAGCGTGAGGGCCGGAGAAGAACATGGGTATCTTATCCACGATCTTCGGGAAAGGTGGGCAGGCACAACCTGCTCCTGTCGTGAGCGGCGGGCCCCTGCCATCATCCCGTGGAATGGAAGGACCAGAAATTAAGGAGGGAAAGAAAATGGCTGACAAGATTACGATTGGCCATGTGCATATGAGTGGCTGTACCGGGTGCCTGGTGTCCCTTGCCGATAATTACGAGGGGCTTTTCTCACTGCTTGACGGGTACGCTGATCTCGTGTACGGCCTGACCCTTGCCGATGTGCGGCACATCCCTAAGATGGATGTCGCACTCGTGGAAGGTTCGGTATGTCTTCAGGATAAACTCGCGGTCGAGGAGATCAACGAGACCAGGAAGAAAGCGACCATCGTGGTTGCGCTCGGGGCCTGTGCCTGTTCGGGGAATATCAACCGCTTCGACCGCGGAGGGCAGGCAAACCAGCCCCAGCACGAGTCGTTCGTGCCCATCAGCGATCTCATCGATGTCGATGTCTTCATCCCGGGCTGTGCCCCGACGCCGCAGCTGATACGGAACGTTGCCGTTACGGCGTACCTCTTCCTGAAAGGCAATGCCGAGCAGAAAGCGCTTGCCGGGAAATATCTCAAGCCGCTCATGGACCTAGCAAAGTCATCCTTTGTCTCCAAGGCGTCGTTCAATACGCTGATGCAGGAAGTGATCAACCTCGGGCTCTGCATGGGCTGTGGGAGCTGTTCGGCTGCCTGCCCGGTCCGGGCGATCCACATGGAGTACGGCAAACCCCAGGGTGAACGGGACCTCTGCATCAACTGCGGGGCATGTTATTCCCAGTGCCCGCGGTCGTTCTTCCCCATCGAGGTCATGAATGGCTTTGAGAGTACTCACGCGCTCATGAAAAGCGTCATGAACGGGTGATGATGATGGCAGAAAATGTTCTGGGAAATTACAAGCAGGTGATCTCGGCGCGGAGCACCGACAAGGAGATCCTTGCCGGGGCGCAGGATGGCGGTATCGTCACCCAGCTCCTCGCGTTTGCACTGGAGACCGGGATCATTGACGGGGCCATTGTTGCCGGTCCGGGGTACGAACCCTGGAAACCGGAGCCCATGGTCGCGACCTGTCGCGAGGAACTCCTCGATGCCCGGGGGACCAAGTACAATATCTGTCCCAATGTCCGGCTCATCAAGGAAGCGACACGGAGTTACGGGCTTGACCGGGTCGGCGTGGTGGGTGTGCCCTGCCAGGTCCAGGGTTTCAGAAAAGCGCAGCTCTACCCGGTCGGCATGCGGGATGTCCCTGACAAGATCGCGCTTGTTATCGGGATCTTCTGCATGGAGGTATTCCCGTACCAGAGCATGGTCCAGATGGTCGAGGACCATGCAGGGACCAAGCTCGAATCGGTAAAGAAGATGGAGATCGGCAAAGGAAAGTTCACGGTGTATACGGAGCGGGGCGGCGTCTCTGCAATCCCGCTTAAAGTTACCCACAAATATGAACAGCCGGGGTGCCACGTATGTCTTGATTACGTTGCAAATCTTGCAGACGTATCCTGTGGGTCGGTCGGTTCCCCTGACGGCTGGTCAACGGTCTTTGTCAGGACCATGGCCGGGGATTCCATCTGGGCAAAGGCACTCGCAGCAGGGTGCTTTGAGACCCAGCCCATGGAGAAGGTAAAACCGGGCCTGGACCTGACAACAAAACTTGCCACGGAAAAGATCACGAAGCACCAGAAGGTACTTGATGAGCGGAAGGTGATGGGTGTCAACAAAGGACTCAGGAACCCGTATCTGTGATGGGAGCAGTAACTCATCTCAGGGATAATCTGAGCTATTCAGAATTATCGCCTCTTTTTTTTGTCCTTGTCCTTTCAGGAAATTACGACAGGAAAAAGTGATCCCGCCCGAAACGGAAACTGAAACGCGCAGTCCGGTATTACCAGCATTCCGGATAATTATGATCCTGTTTGTGCCGCGTAGCGTATCGCCATAACGAAGGGAATTGACCGGCCGAAAACTGGCCCGGGCTCGACAAAGAACCAATAAACAGAAACGATGCGAGGGATGGGATTCGAACCCAAGAACTCCTACGAGACTAGGCCCTCAACCTAGCGCCTTTGACCTGGCTTGGCTACCCTCGCCCTTGTGCCATAACAAAGAGGTTGTCTATCTAATAAAGGCTTACGCAAAATCAGGGCCCTGCATTGCAGTCCCCTCCATGTTCTGGTACACCAGGACTGCGGGAATACCCGCCCGCGCAGCCGTATGCAAAAAACCTGTACGGGAAGCACGTGCTCCTGTAACCCCCATGAAAACCAGCAGGGTAGTGAGGATCTGGTACAAACCCACATTAACCCTGATGACCAACGATAGTTAGTAC
>Ga0172367_10010077_pt1 | contig 10240 bp, 10 predicted proteins | sample Lak10m_FD_114542 | JGI IMG/M metagenome (GOLD analysis project Ga0172367, IMG submission 114542) | Freshwater microbial communities from Kabuno Bay, South-Kivu, Congo - kab_022012_10m | ecosystem: Environmental > Aquatic > Freshwater > Lake | place: Democratic Republic of the Congo: South-Kivu...
GAAAAAATATACGCATCTCCAGAGCAATTGGCAAAGGAATTGCGAGGTGTAATGACTACTCGCTTTCTCCAAGCAGGACAGGAATCAGATCCCAGATTAGTAGAATTGCAAAAAAGAATGGGTGCATATATCGACATGATTGCACCAGCTGCCATAGAAACAGCCCAAACAATGCAATTTGGAGCAACTCCTTCTGAAGGAAGTCGTGTTGGAATTCAAGCATTAATGGAACCAGTTCCAGGAGAAAGATTAGGCAATCCTAGGGTAGAACTTGCCTGGGAATGGAGTTTGGGAAGACAAGAAAAGATTGACGCAGAAAAACAATTACAAAAAGAAAAAGATATAGCAAACGCAATATTGAATAGAGCATTTCAGACAGCGGGTGTTGTTGGCAAGCCAGAGGTAAAATTGGATGCTTTCAATGAACCAAAGCGAGCCTATACACAAGAGATAATAAAAACTCCAGAAGAAGTAGAAGCAGAGTTAAGAGCACAAGCCAAAAGTGGAACACCAAAAACTCAAGATTGGCTTGAAGATATCATAGGTGCATTAGATGCACTGAGGGGTGAATCTTCAAGAAGACAAATGGAGACAAAAATCTCCACTCCCGAAGAGAGAGCTGAAGCAGAAAAATTAAGAAAACAAGCTGCATCTGAACTTGAAAGACCAATGAGACGAAAACTTCCTGCACCAGAAGAAGTGACAACTCCAACACCAGAACAACAACGGCAAATGGACTTTTTAACAATTGGTGATATGATATCCAAAATAATACCTGGTTCAATTGTGCGTTAAATAATATTGTAAGACAATTAATTTGTGATATAATTCAAGGTGTAATTCTATGTTAAGCAGTTCAGATCAAAAATTTATACATAAACCCATATCAATAGAAGGTTCCCTCAAGGAAGTATCGCAGGACGGAAAACGCCTGTACGAAACACCGGAGGGAATTTTTCCATCTGTGACAACCGTGGTTGGTTTCAAGAAGCAGCAATTCTTTGCTGAATGGAGACGAAAGAATCCAGAGGAAAGCAAGCGCGTAACTTCCCGTGGAACAAAGTTTCATAGTTTGATAGAGACATATCTAAAGAACGAAGAAATAGATTTTGACAATCTTCATTCAAATTACAAGTCCCTGTTCTCTATTCTGCGACCAGAGATAGACAAGATAAACAACATTGTGGCATTGGAAACCCCACTGTGGTCAAAGACCTTGGGTTTGGCTGGCAGGACGGACTGCATAGCAGAATATGATGGAAAGCTGTCTATAATAGATTTTAAGGCAAGTACCAAGGAAAAACGGGAAAAGGACATTGACAATTATTTTGCTCAGGCAACTGCGTATGCATTGATGTTTCAGGAAAGAACCGGAATAATAATTGAAAACTTTGCAATTCTTATTGCCTGTGAAGACGGTTTAAAGCAAGTCTTTCAGGACAAACCAATAAAGTACGTAAAGCACTTAAGATCATTGATCAATGAATACAGGGAAACAAATGGAATTTTATGAGGAAAAGACGATAACAGATCTTGTGAATACGAAAGGATCTCGTATTTGGTACAAGATGAATGAAAACTCAAAGGAGAGAAAGCATCGTCATCAATTTGTGGCAGAACATGGGGGATTCTTCACGAAGACGGATAACGGGTGGATTTGGACAAGTCCAATCAAGGAAAAGAATGGATATTGGCTACGAAATATCCATACTGAAGAAAAAGTATTCTTTGAGAGCATGAAGGAGTTCGGGGATCAGCATGGCCTTACTGCAGTTAAAATTTGTGAACTTTTGAATGGAAAACGAAAGACCTACAAGGGTTGGACAGCAGTTGAGCTGAGAGAAGTCAAGGAAGGTCCGGGATCCTTTGATAAAATACCCGAACCAAAGAAAAAGAAGATACCGATTCTAAAAACAGCAATTTTTGTCGATACGTTGACAGGTGAATTAATTCATGTCAACAATCTAAGACAATTTTCCTTGGCAAATGGATTTGATTATGCAGCCATCAAAAAGCTTGCGAATGGCAAGGCAAAGAGCTGCAAAAATCTTAAATTATACAATCCTCTGGAAAAATACAAGGATTCGCCAGAGACTAAATAATTTAGATGAACTTTCAATCATTTCTAGACCGAATTAAAAGTGAAATTTTATTGACCGAAGCCCCAGAAATGGCCGGTGCAGCCGAGAAAAAGGACCGCGCCAAGGCTTCAACTGGTGATGCAAAGGCAAGGGACGCTGCTCGTAAAAGAGCTGAAAGAGCCAGAGAAACCCCACGGGATCGCAAACCAAAGCAAGAGTTGGTGAAGGATGTAGTATTGGTAAAGACCCGTCAGGGAAACGTCCAATTGATCTTCAAGGATTCATTCAACGCCAGCACACACACCAAGTTGAACAAAGATGAATTGACCATGGAAGAAGCCCAGAGAGTTCTCAAAGATGATAAATTTGAGCAAACCCGGGCATCTATGCTTCTCTTTGGTGATGTCAGAGGCAAGGAAGCTGCAAAGACGGAAAAGGGAAAGAAGAAAGAAGAAGAAGTCGCTCGCAAAGAGGCCAAGCCAAAGACCGAAGAAGAGCGTGAGAAGAGCGAAAAGACCAAGGCAACCAAGCTGAGCAAGGAACAGATGTTCCAGACAATGACTCAGATGACGCCTGAGCAACTGATGGGCATGCCTCCTGACCTGCGAAACGAATACTTCAAGATGATGCGCAAGCCTCAGCCAAACTCCGAGTTTGACCGAATGTCATATGAAAACCTGACGGTCGCATTTGGCTTGAGCAACATGAGCGGTGCCCCATACAACCAACAGGTTTTGAACGCCCTCATATTCCTTTCCAAGATGAAAGCCGGTGCAAGCGAACAGGAAATGCAGACTTATCTTGCATTGGCTCCAGATGCAAGAGAATTCACAAGAGCTGCATTCTTTACAGCAAGAAAGATAATTTCGCAGATCGGTGAGCAATGCATTCAGAATCTCATAACCAACATTGAGACTACGGGCAAGCCAGTTAGCTCCGAAGGTTCTTCGGACATGGAGTGCGGAGATTACAAGTTCAAGGTCGCTGCTGGAGGCGAGATATCACTCTCCACCACAGAATTTGACCAGACAAACAAAAACTTCAAGGGAATTCTTGCATCCGCCTTGACACAGGCACTGCGGAATCCGGCAACCATAGCAAGTGATGCAAAGTTGTCTTCCATGTTTGAAAAGATGCAGGCTGGAAGTAATGCTTTTTCGGATGTATTGATTCCGGATGAATTGATCGGCCAAATCCAGCAAGATCCAAAGTTGCTGCAAAAACTACAAAATACCCCAATCAAAGATGCATCCGGCCAGGTTGTCGGAACTGTCATCGACAAAGACGGAAACCTCAATCAACTTGCATCATTCAACCAATACCGAAAGGCATGGGAAGAAAGCGCAAAGGAAATGATTCGTGGCAATACCAAGAGCAATGTACTGAAGAAATCCGTCATTGACAATGTTCTGAAGACTGTGATGCGTGGAGACAACATAGTTCCACCTGAAATGGCACCCAATCACCTGATTACCGTAAATGGAATCATGCCGATGACGGATGATTACTTTGCTGCCGTGTCAGGAGAATCAAATCTAGACATCAAGCCTTCCAAGGATGTAATGACTGCATCGAATATCGCAAGATACAATCCAGGTGCAGCCGAAAGATTCAAGAAATATACCACTGTCGTTGAACAGAAGGAACAGCAGGAAGAAAAGCAACCTTCGCTTGAATCCATGATCGTTAAGAAAAAGGACATGGATCCGATTGACTACATGGTAAATTACCTTGTAAAGAACAATGACTTTTTGCTGAATGCCAGCCTGATGCCGGGATTCAATGTCAATGACCTGAATTCAGTTCAATACAATTACGTAACAATCGGCAAGAAGACCATAAAGATTCCCGTCATGAAGGGCGAGAATGTCACAAACGAAGTTCTAGGTGAAAGCCTGATTCTCATAAACGATTTGATTCTTGAATCCCTTACGAACAACTTCGTGCTTACCAATATCGTAACAAGGGGGCTTTTGACCCAGGCAGAGGCATCGATCATAAGTCAAGGCGAGACTCTTCTCACAGAAGATTCGGAATACCTTGCAATCAATCTCCAGTCAATCTACGAGAATGCAGTTGAAAGATACTTGAATGACAGTGACATTCTGGAAGCAATCATCTATGACTTGTTCGTGGCAGAGGAATACAAGCGCAACTACAAGCAAGAGTACAGAAATTACCACGGCAAGCCAAAACAGAGAAAAGAGAGAGCCGCAAGAACCGCAGCGCGGGAATTGATGATCAAGAAAGGCCGAGCCAAGAAAGGCGATGGCAAAGATATCGATCATAAACGGCCTCTCCGAAATGGCGGTTCCAAGGGCATAAATAATTTACGTGTCCGTGATCGTTCGGAAAATCGTTCCGACAATGGGCATGAAGAAGGTGAAAAGCAGAACAAGGACTGGAAATGAGCTCAGAGCACGTAAAAACAATTCTTGAGAAGGTCTATGCTGATTCAGGTCTTGGAAAGTGGTTCAACAAGGAATCCGCTGGTGGTGGTCCTGGATGGGATCGTTACAACACCAAAGGTGAACGAGTTGGCAAATGCGGAGATGCGGAGGAGGGAGAGGCATATTCCGCATGCCTTAGCCGTCAAAAAGCACAAAAACTCGGATCAGAGAAAATTGGAAGTTTCGTGAGAAGAAAAAGAGTTGCCCAGAGAAAAGCCGGTCGTGGCAAGAAAGGCTCAATCAAGGGCAAGGGCAAGAAACCAGTCTTCGTAAAGACTGGAGTGACCGAGGTCAAGGAAACATTCGATATGTTCATAGTGGAAAGCCTTGCCGTTGTCCCAAGTCTGCCATTTTCTCCAATTGAAGCCCGAGAACTTCTTCCTTGTGATTACGTGATCAATGAGTCCGGAGAGATTCTGAATGTAGATATCGTTGAATTGGTGCATGAAAAATATCATGTAACTTTTTCCGATTCCAATGGATGTGAACTTTATGAGGTCTTTGATCCGGAAACTACCATGGGATTCGTTGATGTGAGCGAAGGCGAAGAAACCAATGAATACGGTGACAAGATAGAGATTTACGAAGAGGAAAAGAAAAAAGTAAAGCTCAACAAAATCATGAAGGGCGATGTCAAGAAATACAAGGTCTACGTAAAGAATGACAAAGGCAATGTCGTAAAGGTTAATTTTGGTGATCCAAACATGGAAATCAAGCGTGATGACCCAGAACGCAGAAAGAATTTTCGTGCTCGTCACAATTGCGACAATCCAGGACCCAAATGGAAGGCTCGTTACTGGGCATGCAGGACATGGAGCAGCAAATCAGTAACATCCATGCTCAAGGAGCAATCTGAACTCACAGAGGGAAAGAACAAGGCCAAGAATCCAAAGAAATGGTCTGACTGCATTGCTCAAGCAAAGAAAAAGTTTGACGTCTATCCATGCGTTCCACTTGATTCACTGGCCATAACAAAAACAGGTCCAACATCTTACTCTGAATTAAAAATTGGTGATGAAATTTTGAGTTTTAACACTAAACGAGATGAATTGGAATGGAAACCAATTTTAAATCTACATTATTTTGAAAATGCACCATTGGTAAAGGTAGGAAAGTCCACAGGATTTGAGGTCAAATGCACACCAAATCACAAATGGGTTGTAAAACGAGGCACTGATTATTCGTCTACCGAACTAGTTGAAACAAAAGATCTGAACAAACACATGCAGATTGTGACGTGTTCTTCTTTAAATAATACCGAAGGTTTGGTTTTAGAAAATTGGTCTAAAAAGGATTCTTGGGTCGAAAAGGTCCTTTCTATGTCAAAGGAACAAAGAGAAATATTTTTGGCAAGTGCAATAATTTATGATGGCCATGATAAGGGAGTGAGCACTAAAATTTTTAATAGGCATTCCTTTGGTTTCAGTCAAAAGAACGAAGATCATTTTTATGCGACAGTATTGGCTGCATTCTTGAATGGATACCACGTTTCATTTTCAGACAAATATCCTGACATGCAGGCAGCTACGATTATTAGAAACAAAAAGACTCACAATACCCAAAATTTGATGATAAAGGAAACCGATTCCGAGGATGTCTGGTGCCCGGAAACAGAAAACAATACATGGGTCATGATCCAAAATGGATTCATAACCATTACCGGAAACTCAGCTTATGCAAATGCATGGGCATCCAAGTGCTACAAGGGAAAGGGAGGACGATGGAAGAAGGTTTCCGAGGATATCGTTGCTTCCACTCTCAATTCATTGAATGAAAAAGCATACGATCCAGATCTATACGGATTAATAAAGAACAGGACTAAATAAAAGGAAAGCCATGAAATTCAAAACTCTCGTAAAAAATATCACAACTTTAGCAGAAGAAGCTGGTGAACACACCTTTGGTGGAGGTTTGTTCATAGGCGATCCACAGGCTCCGGGTGGTAAGACCATTCTCACCAACAAAGGAACATTCAATCTTGATCTTCCTCGACATGTTGATGCTGTCAATGCCATGCTTTACAGCTTCACCAATCGTGACTTCATTGATCCAAGTACCGTTCTTGGCGTTGTGAAGAACAAACTGAACTTCGTTGGCTTGGACTTCTTGATGCCAAAGCAAAGTCTTCCAGATGGAAACACCATGATTGATTTGGTCCAATATGGAAGCCCGCAACTTGGAATCTATGGCCAGAACCCTTATGAGGACATCAATGAGAAGGGCTTCAGACAAGGCGATGGAATCAAGGAAAAACTCGGTCACTCATTGGCATTGTCAATCACCGTAACAAAGCAACCCAATCATCTTCGCAGAGTTGAAATGGTAATTGTTCCAACCGCAACCTCAGCAGTAAATGCAGATTCCTCGGCAAATGATTGTGGATGCCAACATTGAAAAGAATATAGATTTTCGCAAGCCTCTTACTGAAGAGACGTTCTTGCCATTCTGCCAGCACTGCTACTTCAACAAGGAATGCGCAGGCAAGGTGGAGTTCATGGATGATCTCAAGAGAATCAAGTACGTAAAGAGGCTTCTTCAGAAGATTCACAAGCACAAGACATTGAAGTCTATTCGTGAGAGACTGATACTAAATCACATAATAATACTGAGAAACGTGTTTGGAGAGGAAAATACAGCAAGAATATTGTTCTTCAAGGTTGAACCAAGACTGTATTCCTATCTTAAATCTTTTACCGTATTTTTGGAATTCAACGTCAGAACATTGCCGGAAGTGAAGTACTGTGAGATAAACACGGATCCAAGGGTAGATCGCAAACTTACATTTACTGATCAATGAGTTCTCCTTCATACATCCCCTCTTTCTATTTCTACAAGTTTGCCCAAGGCATATCAGAGCCTTATACGGCCTTGAAAGCATATAGTTCAGGAGCCATAGATGACCGTGGAAATCTTCAAAGAGGTGAAAGCAGCATCGATCCCCTTGAATATTTGATAATAAAATTGAAGAAAATATTTGAGGAACTTCCTCAAGGAATGACAAAGGCAAAGTTAAATAATTACTTGTCCACGTTGCAGTTATTCGGGGAGGAAGCAGAGAGTCTTGGAATAACCAAACCAGAATATGAAGGACTGATGGAAGGACATTTGATCATGGCAGGATATCCAAATATTTCTTTCAAACAATTGACAGAAGACATGGGAGTCGGGGGAATGGCAGCACCAGCATCATCTCCCGGTTACAATACCGGGGCAGTTTCAGGAAATGATCCCGTGATGGCTCCAATGCAACGTCGCAAGCAACCAGTAAAGACCGGATTTGATGCATGCGAGATGTTTGATGTCTGTCCGGAGGAATTGCAGCAGTTTAAGGATGCCTCTGATTGGAAATACGTACCTGAAGGCCCAACCAAGAAATACCTGCGCAGATACCAATTAAGAAATCCAAACGGCACAATTGCCCTCAGATCGATAAATCCAGACACTGGGGAAGCCGACATTCATTGGGTTTCACTGAAATCAAAAAAATTGAAGGAAGAAAAATCCAGTGATGGAACAATGATATCCGAAAATGCAAACAGTGCATGGGAAGAAATAGTTCGACGCGGAGCTGAATATCAAATAAATCCTCCAAGGCATTTGAGATCAAAATCAGGCAAAAAGAAACGAGGAGCCAGATCACAGCTACTTGGAGCCATGTTAATCGGGATGCACAATTTACGAACCAATCCAGACATGGCTGATGAAATCGTGAAGGATACAATCGAAGCATATGGTAAAGACGTTTCCCATACCGGAATGGATATTCAAATTATAGATCCCAAAACCGGAAAATTCACAGCTGGTGATGTCAAAGGGGAAAATACAACTACCTTTGCACCATTAAATCAAACAGTCTTGTCTAAGATACCAGGTCTTTCCAGTCGTCTTCAACAAATGATGGGTGAATACGCTCGACGGGGTAAGCCATATAGCGACACTCAAAAAGAAAAAGTAAGAGCTCAATCCAGACAATTGTCTGCACAATACCAAAAAGATCTGGTTGATCCATTTGAAAATTACTTTACTCAAAGTGGAATGCAGTTTGGAGTAGTTCCATCGCAGAGCGGAAGAGGATCATATAATTTTCCTGGTCTATTAACCGTAGTACCAAATAGAAATATAAGAAATTATGCACGATCAACCAATCTTGCTGTTTCTCCCAGATTTGCTGAAGAAGAACTACAATTTAGAATTCGTGGTGGTGATATCAATACAAAACAAACTTCCGAGCAAATAGCAAAAGGAGCCTACGTACTGACGGCTCCTAGTGCTATGCGTGATATTGAACGTAGACTTCCTGGTGCGACCATGAGAAAACTCATGGGACAGATAGGACCTGAAGTGCGCAGAGCATCTCAGTCCTGAAGAAAACTCTTGTCAATTATGTTTTCGTTCAAGTTGCTGTGCTTTTGGCGAGCTTCCTTGATGATTCTCTCATCAGCATCAATCCATCCGGTGGAATACTCCTGCCAGTATGGGTCAGTTGACATAACTGCTTGAGAAGGCTTTGCTCCACCGTTCATGCGGCATTGAAAGCCTTTTTCATATCCTTCGCCGGGTCTGTAATTAGTCATTGTCTCAATCCTTTGTAATTACCTTAATATGGCTGAGAAGCTTGTCAAGGGCCTTTACGTGGGCATATTGCTCATTAATTGCAAGATATCCGCGAATTTCTATTAGCTTCAGGTAATCTTCCTGAGCAAATACGGTGGTCTTTGCCTTGGGTCTGTTAAACTTCTTGTTTGGAGCTTTGTTGCTTGGTTGGGAAGACATTTCCTTTGACCATGCATTGAGCATGTCATTCATGTTCATGTATTCCTTCATGTTTTCGATAAAGTCATTGTCCTTGCTACCGTTGTTCATGTTATCCCACATCTTCTTAAAGGCAGGATTGTTTGGGCCATAATAGAAGAAACCATGATTCCAGTTGTTTGGATTGTTCATGTCGCTATCATCGCCATTTTGCCAGTTTTGAAAGTCATTGTTATCTGAATTATTCATAAAATTCCTTAGTTAGTGTCGAAGATCTGCTCGTATACTACCTTGCCCCGGTTGTCGGTGACAGATACATAACGAACATGACGCTCAATTGCGTCTGAAATATTTAGAGGATCCTGGGGACCGAAAGCCATATGCTTGATCCAAGCGGGGCATCCACCAAGGGAAATGCGAACCTCTGAACCAGAGGCATCAGTTCCATAAAAATCAAATGTAGATTTTTCACCATCGTAGTAAGTAAAGAAGCAGTCAATAGAATCATACTTCTTGCGGACATCCGCAAGACTCATCTGGGTTTCAGTTTTAGCCATTAGGCAGTCTCTTTTGCTTGACAGACTTGGGGAGTTGGCCAATCGCGTCAAGCGCACGAAGTGTACCAACTTTTGCCTCCATGAGGCTATTAGCGCGGTTTCGGGCAAGCCGATCCTTGCGCTTCTTGTGACGACGAGCAGTAATACGTTGCTTAGAGTTTGGCATGACCATATTATAAACTGACTAGTAAACTAGTCAAGAATTATCTTCCAAGTGTTCCTATCATGTAAATATTTATCCAATAAAAAACCCGGTTTTTCAGATGCGGGAAAACCAGGAAACCCCACTGCTTTAAGCAGCCATTGCCAGTTCGTTGGCAATTAAATTTGCAACTGTTGTTTCACGTTCCTCGTTGCCAGTAACGGGTATCTCCTTCTTCATTACTTTGCGCCAATCGAA
>Ga0172367_10010078_pt1 | contig 10240 bp, 13 predicted proteins | sample Lak10m_FD_114542 | JGI IMG/M metagenome (GOLD analysis project Ga0172367, IMG submission 114542) | Freshwater microbial communities from Kabuno Bay, South-Kivu, Congo - kab_022012_10m | ecosystem: Environmental > Aquatic > Freshwater > Lake | place: Democratic Republic of the Congo: South-Kivu...
AAGACCTTCATTCTGGCATGGATTGGCGGAATCTAGGCTTCATGGACAGTTCGATGCTTACCATCCATGGCTCTGGAAGCTTCCCTGCGGGCATGACGGGATTGCTTATTTTCAGACAAATTAGATTAATAGAATACCAATCCACTGAGGAAAATTTTCTATTGATAGTGGGTTAGCAGCGTTCACCGAAAACAAGCAAACGCTCTAACCTTTTTGACTGGTTACAAACGCCAATCCAAAATCCCCGTAATTTCTTCATCGGTCAAAACGATAGGATTGGTTAGCATGCTGCTGCCACGGCTATTAGCCACAATCAACGGAAAATCTGATTCTTGAATCCCATAGGCGCCAAGCCTTGGTAACTCGAGCTTCTTGCTCCAATCATTGAGCAATTCAACCAGCGCCGTTTGTGCGGATTGGTCATCTAAATCATCCCGGTCGGTTAACAACCGCCCGACTTGGGCATATTTAGTCAACGCAGCATGATCAGTTTGGCGGGCTAATAGGGCTGTGATATTGATTTGTGTGGCGGCGCCAACCAAAGTGCCACAAACAACGCCATGCGGAATCGGGAAATAGGCACCCAGCGGTGACGCCAAACCATGAACTGACCCCAAACCGACTTGCGCCAAAGTGATACCTGATAACAACGCCGCGTAAGCCATCGCGCCCCGACCATGACAGGCTTCGGGCTCCTTGCCTTCCCAGGCGGCAAAAAATCCTTCTTTAAAAGCACACATGCCGCTCCAGGCCAAGGCATCGGTAAACGGATTAGCTTTCAGCGAGACATATGATTCCAGCAGTTGGGTAAAGGCATCCATGCCGTCCGCAGCGATCAGTTCACGCGGGCAACTGGTCAGCAAATCCGGATCAATAATGGCGTATTCCGGTATCAAACACTCATCGCGAAAAGATTTTTTATAACCATCCACCCCCTGCACGCTCAAAACAGCGTTTTTAGTCGCCTCACTGCCGGTTCCGGCGGTGGTTGGCACGGCTATAAACGGCACACTGGGGCCACGGTAAGGCAGGTTGTTACCAACCCCTTCCAGATGATCCAATACCGAATTGCCATGCGGCAGTAATCCGGCAATGGCTTTGGCAGCATCCAATACGCTGCCGCCACCGATGGCAATGACTAAGTCCACAGCTTGGTGACGAAACTGCTGTACCGCCGAATCAACCAGCATCGGTGATGGTTCGCCGGACACCGTAAAATGCAACCAGCTTAAACCTTTATCATCCAGAGCCTTAGTGAAGGCCTGCCAACGGGGAGTCGCACAAAACGATTGTTTGCCCGTCACCAGTAATAGCTTACGTCCATATTGGGCGGCGAGTGTCGGCACCTCATTGATGCGGCCACTGCCATAGTTGATACGTGGGAATCGCGAAATGGAAAATGCTGAAAATTGCATGATAGTTATCCTTTTGGAAATAGCCCGTTATAGCTTAAGCCTTGGCGCGGAGTCGCCATCCAATCGGCGACTGTATCCCGCCAAGTCAAATAATGCGTGGTTTGCTTGTGTGCTGCGGCATCCTCAGCAGACACATAAGCCTCATACAGCACAAAGCGACTGGGGTCTTCCGGCGATTGCAAAACATCAAAACGGCGATTTCCGGCTTCCTGCACAGAGGCCAGATGATTGAGCCGGGTTGCAGCAATGAAATCTTCCACATGCTGGGGTTTGACGTGAACATGAACCAGGGTAACGTGCATAACAGCCTCTCATTGACAAAATTGGCATTATTATACTGCAGGCCTAAATAGTGCAGTTTTGGCCCGTAAATCGCCGAATTGCATTACACACTTTGATGCCTGACAGTTTGAGCGGTTTATTGACCCAAAAAAGTACGGAGTTCCATTTGACGGGATATGTTCAATTTTTACGGGCTGCGAGGAATCGATCCAGTGCATTGGCAAAATGCTGTACATCTTTTGCCGACATCGCCGCCGCACCGCCTGATACTTGACCAGTATTGCGCATTTCCTCCATGAAATTACGCATGGCTAATTTCTCACCAATATTTCGCTGGTCATACAGTTCACCGCGCGGGTTGATGGCAACGCCCTGTTTTTCGATCACGCTGGCGGCTAAGGGAATATCGCCGGTAATGACCAGATCACCCGATTGCAGATGCTGCACAATATAATTATCCGCCACATCAAAACCTCCACTGACGCGGATTGCGCGTATAAATTTTGATGGCGGGGTGGCGATTATTTGATTTGCAACCAAAATGGTCATCAATTGCCGTTTTTGCGCGGCTTTAAACAATACGGTTTTAATCAGGTTGGGGCAGGCGTCCGCGTCTACCCAGATAGTGAAAGTCATGATTTATTTAATGAGGCAGTGAATTTTTTGGAAAACTTTAAAGTACACAGGTTATTAAGAATGGAATGAGCGTTGTTCATCACAGACGAAGTTAGTTTTCAAGATAGGTATCCGCCGTCAGGCCGTTGGATATTTGCAAAACCTACACTGTTTTGGCTCTTGATGAAGATTTAGCAACTCGCTAATAGCACCGCCCCCTGTCCAATTTCGTGGCCCACCGTCTTCAGGACTCAGGTAAGGTGTCGTAGCGGTCTGAGCATCGGTAGTTGCTATGCCAAACAAAATGCAACTCATTGTGAAAGCTACATACAGTAATTGATAGCTAATAAAATTCATACCTATGCCCAGTTCAAGTTGATCAGATTCATTTTGTCGGTCACAACCAAAAAACACAACCTTTTCGTTCCCCAATATTTTTTGGAATTGTTCCATTAAATCGGTGAACGTCTAAAATTTATACTCGTCGCAAATCAAAATTAGGTTTAGGACCGGGCGATAACTGCTGGTTTATTGGCAATCAATGTCTAATCGTTACTACCTCACGCAAGATGAGCTCGACTAGCTGGAATACGAGAGCGACAAGGTGGTATGCGAATCGGATCATAGCCGTATATTTGCTTGGCAGTGACTGGTCAGTCAGCCAGGTAAAGCAGGCATTGAGGATTGCTCGGAAAAGTGTGCACAGCCATCAGCATGGCTAACACAAAGGGGGGGGGCATAACTCTTTGAAAACTTTGCGCCCAGCCCAAAAGGCAACTGCGCAAAGTGCTTGTCATCAATAAATCTGGAGTATTACAAGGCTATTCATGCAACGCAAACCGCTTGCTTTCCTCAGGGCTGCGCCCCAAGGCCTTGGCCATCCAGGGTGGTGGTGCGTCGAAGACTTGCTGAAATTCGTGTAATTTTTCCACGGCGTCAACCACATCGGGTACTTTGATGGGATAAATGTCGGCGCGAACCACTTTGGCTGCTGCCGGACCGCCGATGGATTGAACGAATAGTACATGGCAATCCTTGATCAGATTGGCCCTAAACAGATTACGATCTTCAGCACTATCGGCCTCTATGGTCGAGCGTATGCCTATCAATTTATAGTCGTTACGAGACAGTTGATAAACCAGAAAACGGATGCAGGAACCGAAATGTCCATTCAACAGCGAACCGGCGTTGGAGGCTACTGCGACCCGGATCGATTCAGGGAAATCGACTTCTTTATAGACCTGAACCTGTGGCAAATTTTCATCGCCTTCCTCTTCGCCCCATAAATATCGCACTGCCAGTTTGATGTTTTCCAAACCGATGCCGATGTCTTCGCCATCCTCTTCACCATCCAGACTGCCGATACCGGTCTTGAGATTGGTGACGGTGATGGCTTTGAGTTTTTCATCGTCCAGCGGACGACCCACTTTGTCATGCAGGATGTCAATCAATTGTTGCACGTCAACACCCGGCAACACGCGGGCAGCCAGCGCGATGCGCAAAGCCAGATCTCGGGATAACTGAGTCATAAATCACCTCAAAGGTTATGGTGTTCTTTCCAACCGGCGAAACCGCCCGCCAAACTGTAAACATGCTTGAATCCGAAGTCGCCAAACATCTCGGCGAGATGTTCGCTGGCATGCCCGTAATAGCAATAAATTAACAACTGACCATCTTTATCCGCTTTCTTCAGCAAGCTGTCCCGCAGTTGTTCGTGCACGTGCATGGCGTTATCGATGTGGCTGATGCGATAATCTTTTAAATCCCGGCAATCAAGAATCACCGGATTTTGCTCGGCAATCAATTGCACTGCCTCAGCTGCGGAAACAGTTTTGAAGGGTTTCATGATTAAACCGGGCCCACTGCCGCGTCTTTCTTAACGACAATGGTCTTGGTCAAAGCTTCTTCATAGGAAATGGTGTCTACCTTGAGTTTGTAGGTTTTAGCCGCATCATAAGCCACGACGACTTTATCCTCGGCAGACTGGCCTTTCAGATCGGATTTTTCGATATAAAGTAATTCCAGGGTTTCATTCCAGACAAAACCTTCTTTGTAGGGGACGAATTTGAACAAAGTACCCAACAGTTCGACCTGCATCGGCTCGGCAATGTTTTCAACAAAAAACAACGTTGTAGTATCAGGGGTTAGATAACTACCGTATTGTTCTATGAACACCGAAACATGTTGCAATTCTTCAAACAAACCATTGGCAAAGATAAATTTTTCACTATCAGCCAACAGGGCGGCCTGTTTCATTAGTAATTCCGGTGGTTTGCGATCGGTGGTTGAACCCTCACGGAAAGCACCCTGGATCAATACCAAGTCGCCGCGATAAGCCGATACACCCTTGGTACTGGTTTCGCCCAGCACAGACATGATGAAGGTGAGGCCTTGTTTGTCGATGTTTTCAAGTAGCATGGAGATTCTCCTGTTTAAAAATTCTGTTGGGATTTGTTGCTTTGCATAGCCTTAAAGTGTCAATCCAAGTCGATGCGCCGCCGCTGTACTTGCGCCGGATCGGCAGTAATCTGCCGGTAAATTTCCACTCGATCGCCTTCTTTTATGGGGGCATCCAGTTTGGCCAGCTTGCCGAAAATCCCGACTTTCTGCGCGGTAAGATCGATATGCGGATACTGATTGAGCATGCCGGACAGTTCGATGGCTTGTTGAACAGTACTGCCATCAGGCACTTCAAGTTTTAGCCAGGTTTGCCGTTCCGCTTCTGCGTAACACACGCCGACATTCATGGTTTAACTCCTTTAAATAATGGGATGAGCTGCTTGTAGATGGGGCTCGACGGCTGACGTTTTGGCGGCTGCGCGTTGTTCGATCAAACGCTTAAAAGCCACCATAAATCCCAGCATGATGAATCCACCGGGCGGTAATGCAGTCAGTAGAAAGCCTTTGTATTCAGGAATGATGGTCAACTCCATGAAGCGAAAACCTTCGCCTAGCAGCACAGAGGCATTGGCAAACAGTGTACCCGCAGAACTGATTTCCCGCGCCGCACCCAATACCACCATCGCCAGCGTGAAGCCGACTCCCATCATCAAACCATCCCACATCGAAGGCATCAGTGGTTGTTTGGAGGCAAAGGCCTCGGCACGCCCCAGGATGACGCAATTGGTGACGATCAAAGGGATAAACAGTCCCAACACCTTATGCAACTCGTGCATCCAGGCGTTCAGGAATAGATCGACCAAAGTCACCAGGGCCGCAATCAGTAATACAAATATGGGAATCCGAATTTCGCTAGGGATCAGAGTTCGACTGGCAGACACCGCCGCGTTGGAGGCCACCATGACGGCCATGGTCGCCAAGCCCATGCCGAGGCCGTTGGTCGCAGTCCCGGTCACAGCCAACAGCGGACACAAAGCCAGGTTTTGTGTCAACACCACGTTGTTATCCCAAAGTCCATCTTTAGCGATTTTTTTATAAGGTTCGGAGAAAAGGATTTTTAGGTTCATGTCGGGCTCTCCGGTTATTCAGGTGTCGCTATTGCGACAGTTAATGTGCAATGAAACCGCCATCACATTGAAGGCATTCAAATCCAGGGTTAATCTTATTGACTGGCAACCCATTGTTCACGGTGTGACTTATAAAATTCCAAGCCCCGCTTAATGGCTTGAACGACTTTGCGTGGCGTAATCGTCGCCCCGGCAAATTGATCAAACACACCACCATCTTTTTTGACCGCCCACTGTTCCACAGTCAGGTTGTCCAGGGATTTACCATTAAAATTCAACACCCACTTGGATTTACTGACTTCGATTTTGTCACCCAGACCGGGTGTCTCGACATGGGCAATGACTCTTACCCCAAGAATTTCACCATTCCGATCTATCCCCATTACCAAGCTAATCGGTCCGGCATATCCATCCGGGGCAACAAATTTAAAACTGACGGCACGAACCTCACCCTGTTTTTTGGCTAGATACACCAATGTTTCGGTAGCACCAATATTGGCTTCAGCTGATGGCACGGTTATCACATCGCTGAGCAGATTGTTATCGTATAAGTCAGCCGGTACAACTTCTTCCAGGCTGGATTTCAAGTCTTCTTCCAAACGGGTTTGAATCACGCCACGGGTCGCTAAGTCGGCAAGCCCCAGTAAAACAGCTGCGGCCAGCGCAAAACCCGCCAAGACACCTGCTTGATAATGCAACTGTGGACGCAAGCGTTCCAGGTTGTCCGGTTCCAGCCAGATTTTCAAGGTATGCGATGCATAGCTTATCCAGGCTTCCAGGGTACGCATCGTCTGCTTTGCAGAGGGTTTGGATTTGAATACGGGTTCTGCGCTCATGGCTGACTCACGATTGACTGATATCGAGCGGTTTGCCGTTGCGGTAACGACCATAAATCCGTGGACGAATGTAATGGTCGATCAACGGCGTAACTGCGTTCATTAATAAAATCGCAAAACCCGTGCCTTCCGGATAACCACCCCAGGAACGAATCACGAATATCAGCAAGCCACAGCCCGCACCAAAGACAACCTGACCAAGTGGTGTATTGGGTGAAGTGACGTAATCGGTGGCGATAAAGAACGCTACCAACATCAATGCCCCGGAATTCAGGTGTACCCAGACGCTAAGATAATGTTGCGGGTCGATCCAATGAAATATTAAAGATAATATTGTGATACTTGCCAACAACGATAAGGGAATATGCCAGCGTATCACCCCTTCACGCGCCAACCACAAGCCACCGACCAAAATCAGCAGGCTTGAGGTTTCACCCAGACTACCGCGCTCCCAACCAATAAACGCCAAGAAGCTGTTGTAGTCGTACAGCAAACCTGGCAAGGTTTGGTTCAGAGAAAAACCGGTTTTGACCGCTCCCAGCGTGGTAGCACCTGCCACTGCATCGTTGGTGTTAGCAGAAAATGTAATGGCTAAACTATCGAGAATGCCCGGGCCAAACAACAACGGTTTGACTTCAACCCAGGTAGTCATTTCAATAGGAAATGAAATCAACAGCGCCACCCTCGCCAGCATGGCGGGATTAAAAAGATTTTGCCCCAGACCACCATACACCTGTTTTCCCAACACAATGGCAATGGCCGAACCGACCACACCGATCCACCAGGGTGCCCAGGGCGGCAAGGTCATGGCGACCAACAAACCGGTCAGGACTGCCGAGCCGTCATACAAATACGGCTTGGCGGCAACGCCTTTCATTTTTAAACACACCGCTTCGAAAACCAAAGCAGCGGCCACCGTGATAGCGGTTAAAAATAAAGCCGGCCAACCGAAAATCAAAATGCCCCAGCCTACCGCTGGCAACAAAGCCAACACCACTTTACGCATGATGTCTTCGACACGGCGAACGGCCAGTACATGCGGACCACTCACGGGTTTGATGTTCATGCGCTCTCCTCGGTAACCACCGGTTTGGCTTGTGCCTGCTCTCGGGCCCTTGCCGCCCGTGCCTCGGCTACTCGTTTGGCCTCTGCTTCCGCTTCCAGACGTATCCGCTCCATTCGCTGATTACGATCATCCATCAAGCGCTTGGTTTGTTCAGATCGATGCTCCATTTGCTGGCGCTTATATAACTCGCCGGAAGCAAATTTGAAGTAATGCACCAACGGTATATTCGACGGACAGACATAAGAACAGCTGGCGCAATTGATGCAGTCTTTCAAACCCAAATCCACAGCCGCTTCGAGCTGATTGGCCTTGATACGACTGGCCATTTCCAGTGGTAACAGCCCGACCGGACAAGCCGTCACACAACTTGAACAGCGTATGCAGGGTTTGACTTCCGGCAATTCGATATCATCGGCAGTCAAGGCTAAAATGCCATTGCAGGCTTTTACCACCGGAACCTCGGCGATGGGCAAAGCATCCCCCATCATCGGTCCCCCCATAATCAGCCGGGCAACCTTGTCTTTATCAACCTTGCAGAATTTCAATACATGCGTCATCAAGGTACCAATCAGCACCTCAACATTTTGCGGTTTGCCGATTGCGCCGCCGGATACAGTCACCACCCGACTGATCAAAGGTTGCCCCAGACAAACGGCCCGATACACCGCGTGAGCGGTTGCTACATTGTGTATTACCACACCAATATCGGTGGCGCGGCCATCGGCGGGAATTTCCCATCCGGTTAGATACCGCAGCATTTGCCTGTCCCATCCCATGGGATAACGAGTGGGCACTTGCACCACATTGATATTGGCAAATGCTTCACTAGCTTGATACATCGCCTGATAAGCCTCAGGTTTGTTATCTTCTATGCCAATCGTGGCTTGCGGCGCGTTCATGCCTCGCAACATCAAGCGAATACCGGCCACGATTTCATCGGCGCGTTCCTGCATCAAACGGTCATCGCAAGTCAGATAAGGCTCACATTCCCCTGCATTAATCAGCAATGTATGAATCTGATTTTTACGGCCCAGTCCAAGCTTTACAGCCGAGGGAAACACCGCGCCACCCAAACCCACAACACCGGCAGCACCCACGCGGGAACAAATCTCTTCGGGCTCAAGCAGGAAGGGGTCACTGGGAATATCTGTATTAATCCATTGATCCTGACCATCAGTGCCTATGACGATGGTGCGTATGGGTAATGCGGAAGGATGTGGAGCCGGATAATCCAGTACATCCAAAATACTGCCGGAACTAGGTGCATGCACCGGGGCCGAAATATTGCCTTGACTGTGCGCCAACAACTGGCCTTTTAAAACTTTGTCGCCCACCTTGACGACCGGCTCTGCAGGTTTGCCGACATGCTGTTGAACCGGGACATAGAGTTTTTTAGGTAACGGCAGGCTGGTGGCGATGGGCTTGGCCGATGTTTCGTTTTTATGCTCTTCAGCATGAATACCGCCGCGCAATCTGGGATTTTCGAATAGGGCCAACATCATACTAGCTCCGTTCAGGCGGCAGTTGCCAAGGGTTTGGGCCAGCGCCAATCGCGCAGGGTGACTTCAATCGGATGCATCTGCAAGCATTCGGTTGGACAGACATTGACGCATTTTTTACAACCTATGCAGGCATCAGCCACCACGGCGTGTATCTGTTTAGGTGCTCCGACGATGGCATCGGTCGGACAAACCTTGAAACAGCGAGTACAACCAGTGCAGGTATCTTCGCTAACCCGGGCAATCATCAGCTCCTGATCCTCGGTTTGGCTCAGATCGACTTCAACACCTAGCAGTTTGGCAAGTTGCTCCACCAATGAAGTCCCGCCGGGCGGACACAAGGTCACGGGAGCACTGCCTGATACCAAGGCTTCAGCCGCCGGGCGGCAACCCGGAAAACCACATTGACCACATTGCGAACCCGGCATCAAAGCTTCGACCTTGTCGACCAAAGGATCGGATTCAACTTTCAGGTACTTTCCGGCAATGCCCAGACTCAGACCTAAAAAAAGACCCAGCGCTGTCAGGATGATGATGGCGGCAAGAATGTACATATGACCTATTTCAACTCCGTCATATAAAAATCATTTGGTATAAAGTCCGGCAAAACCCATGAACGCCAGAGACAAGATACCCGCAGTAATAAAGGCGATCGGTGTGCCGGAAAAAGTTGCCGGAACTGCCATCAACGCTAAGCGCTCACGGAGTCCGGCAAAAAGCACCATCACCAAGGTAAACCCTAAAGCTGCACCAAAACCGAACAGCAGACTTTGCACAAAATTGTATTGTTCTTGAATATTCAACAACGCCACACCCAGTACCGCACAATTGGTGGTAATCAATGGCAGGAATATCCCCAAAACCTGATAAAGCACCGGGCTGGTTTTATGAATCACCATTTCGGTGAACTGCACCACAGCGGCAATCACCAAAATAAAGCCCAGCACCCGTAAAAAACCAATATCGAACGGCATCAACAAGCGGTGTTCCAACACCCAACTGGCAGCCGACGCCAGAGTCAATACAAAGGTGGTAGCCATGCCCATGCCCAAAGCGGTGT
>Ga0172367_10010079_pt1 | contig 10239 bp, 8 predicted proteins | sample Lak10m_FD_114542 | JGI IMG/M metagenome (GOLD analysis project Ga0172367, IMG submission 114542) | Freshwater microbial communities from Kabuno Bay, South-Kivu, Congo - kab_022012_10m | ecosystem: Environmental > Aquatic > Freshwater > Lake | place: Democratic Republic of the Congo: South-Kivu...
AACTCTGAACCATTAAATCATTTATATTCAAATAGTTATAATTAAATCCCAACAACAATTTCATCTGATTACCCAGAATTTCTTTGACGAAATTTAAATCCTGACCACATTGATCAATATCCTGTTTACCTTCTTGACTTTCATTAGTGGTTAAATTTTTTTTTTGCGTATTACCATTACCAATTTTTTCTCTTGATCCATCCTTATATAAGATTGAAGAACATTCACTTATTGGTATTGAGAATTCTGGACCCTGAAACTGATTTGGAAGTTTGTATTTGATTTCCACCGCGGTTATTTCAATAATGTCCGCTTTAAGACTTTCTCCATTTGATTTTAAGATAACATCCACGGTTACATCTTTTTCATTAATGTAAGTATTTTCGTCAACTGGCGGAGACTCAATTATTCCTGTCTTTTTATTTATAATTTCCTTTGATCCTCCCTTGTACTGGATATAATGAACCTCCTTACAAGAAATATTTCTAATAGGTCCATTTGGTTGTTCCGGTTTATGATATTTTAAAAAATCTGGTGTAATTTCAATGACGATACAAAATATTTGTTCCCCATTTAGTTTTACAACTATATCATTATCGGTTGCCAGATTTTTCATTGCGACTGGGTTCAAATTTTCAACGGGTTTTAAGTCTGTATCGGAATTTTTATCAATATCCCTAGTGTTTTTATTGACTGAGACAACTGCAGTCTGAACCACTTCAGAATTAGCCGGGGTATAGCTTGGCTTTTTGATAACTTCCCGGGATCCATTTTCATAAATAATTATAAAAACCTCATCTGTTCTAACGTTTCGGATTGGACCTGACGGCTGTGAGAAATTCCTGTACTTTATAAATTCTGTCGTGATTTCACTCACTTTTGTTTGAATTTCCTCCCCAGTTACTTTTATAATTATATCCTGAGAAAAACCAAAAATCCTTGAAGAAAAAAAAATTGTCAAGAAAAATATATATTTTCTTGAAAAAAAATCATTTAGCTGTTTCATCTGACAAAGATTGTCTTATAGTAATATCATTGAAAAGCAGTTCAACTTTTTCAGTTAAAGCTATAGGTGCAGGATTTCTCTCTTCTTTGATCCCCCTTGAATTAAGTATTTCTTCCCCCCTGACGCCCTTTTTTGCTAACAAATTACCACCATTATTATATATTTCAACTACAATATCGTAGAACAGAGTGGTTTGTGAATAAGTATCTGTATGCCATTTATTTATTAGGATTATAATCAATCGGTAACTCTGATTCAGATTCTGCTTATTCAAAATTTGATTTTTATCACTTGTTATGTCAACAAAGTAAGGGCATACCTTATAACCATTTTGTGTAAGTGCGGTAGAGATTGCATCAGTAATAATATCAGACAATTTTTTCCCTGACGATGTCCCCATCGGATACGCTATTCCGACTCCTGACCTACAATAACCAACAAAATCAAGCTTTCTACCATTCTCTTTTATAACTGCTTCACGCTGATCCAAAGTAGTAATTGAAACTGTTCCAGAACCCTGTATCTTTAATTCAGGGGTGAATGAATAGTTTATTTTCCTCCCGATTGCACATCCTGAGATAATCAAAATGCAAATCAGGACAAGAGCCAGTAAGTAGTTTACTTTAGCATTTAAAATATTCATGGTACTTGAGTTATAATGGTTTAGTATTTGATAATAATCCCTATATCCATTGTCATGGCAAATTCAATTAATACTGAATTAATAACCTTTGTAAATCCGAGACCAGCGTTCAATCCGACATGTTTGCCAAAAAACCAATCTCCTCCAACAAGAAATGAGGGACCGTGTAAAACATATCTTTCTTCTTTATGATTAACATTGTTACCATTATTAACATTTAAAGTTATTTTTTCAATGCCAACCAATCCATATTGTACGTTGAGATATAATCCTTTGTAACAATAAAGTTTCACACCTCCACCAGTTAAAAAACCACCTCCGTTAAATGGGAAATACCCTACCCCATAATGGGCACCGAATCCGATTTTTTTACCAACTCTAAAATCGGCTCTCAATCCGAATCCTCCATAACTAGTTCCATATCCAAAAGCTGTGCTGAAATATTCGTTTTTTCGGTTTGAAAAATAGTTATCCTCTTTTTGATTGTTACTTACAGAATTTGAATTTAAATTTTTATCATTATCCGAGTACATTGGAGCTTTCGCTGGATTGTTATCTTCAATATAAATTTCTTCAGGTTGAGGGATTACTTCCTTATTCAAATTTTCATATTTGACTTTTGTTTCTTTTTGAACTGTTGAATCAATTTTTAATAATCTGTTATCAAGACCTTTCTCTGGCTTTTTAATAATTTCCCTGCTCCCATCTTTATAAATAATCATGAACACATCAATAAGTGCAGTGTTTCTGATCGGACCCTCTGGTTGATTAAAATTTCTGTACTTGATAACATCGGGTGTGATTTCTTCAACAAGCGCTTTGATCTCAGAACCATCCTGTTTAATTATAATATCCTGCGCAAGAGTCTGCAGTGATAAGATTATTAGGAAAAGAGTGATTGATGTTTTCATAATTTCACAAAAGAACCTTATTCGATATTTTCGATAAGTGAAGCTTCAATAAGTGGACCTATAAATTACAGCTTTGAAATTGGTTTTACTATATGATGGTTTTGATTTTTAATTATCACGAAATATAACCCGGACGGACAGTTTTCGAGACAATCTAAAGTAAGTTTCTGTGAGTTTATTTGAGCTGCTTTTATAGGCATGCCTTTCGAATTAAAAACAAAAATATCAGACGGAATAAGAACAGTGTTATTAACAGAAATGTTAACATAATTGGTTAAGGGATTGGGATAAATTGATATCCATGTATCGGGGGTTTCGTTAATTGTGGTCACAGTACTTTCTGAAAGGAGCACATTTGTCCATTGTGAAGGATTATTTCGGACATTGTTTAAAGGAAATTCATAATTATTTGGTGATGTTCCATCAGTACCATGTAACATATAAAATCCAAAAACCTCAGAACTGTTTACATTCAAATCTTCAATTTTTATTTTGAATTCATATGTTCCTTCATCAGTTCCGGCGCTTTCTCTTTCAGTGCCTGATGGTTCTGTTGAAGGATAGCTGTTCGTACCCACAAGATAATTGAAAGTTCTGTAGCCAGACCAACCATTATAGGACGGACATTCTATTTGAAAATCAGTATGTGGGATGTAATCATTTCCATTTAAATTATGATCATTGTTTCCATCAAAACGAAGTTGAACGTACACATCCCATCCGGAATTCCAGTGACTATTTAATCCGATATAAAACCAGGTTAAATCATGCTGCAGGTATAAATAACCGGTATGCGAATACCCTCCATCTGTTCTGTAAAAAGTTATTTCATAAGTATTTGCATTCCACTCACCTGGATTGATTACTCCGTCAATAACAGGTGAAGATCCCGGTGAATATGCAGCACTAAATTGTTGTCCAACAGATACTACTGTTGATAAATGTGACACAAGTAAAAACACGAATATCTTACTTACCTTCTTTAATTGTCCATTGGTTAAAACTGTTGTTTTCATAGCCTTTTAATTTTTGATTTCCGTTCAAATGTAGACCAGCAATATAAAAATCTGATAACTGAAAATCAGGATTTTAAATCCTTATTAATAATGAAAATTATAATATTGCTTTTTAACTTAATCATATTTTTATTATTTTTGCTGTTTAAATAAAGCAATTATGGAGATTCTATATTCAAAACAAGAAACAAAGTTGAAGGTTACGCAGACCGGGCAAATCAGGGATTTCATTCGTCATATTAACTGTAAAAACCGGTTGATCGGTATTAAAGGCGCGAGGGGCGCAGGAAAGACGACATTACTATTGCAATATATTAAAATAACTTTACCACATGACCAGCGAACTCTTTATGCCAGTCTCGATGATCTTTACTTTACAGCTAACCGGCTCACCGATCTTGCCGATCATTTTGTGAAGCGGGGTGGAGAACATCTTTTTTTAGATGAAGTTCATCGCTATCCCGGATGGTCAGGGGAGTTGAAAAATATTTATGATGATCATCCGGGATTGAAAATTATTTTTACAGGATCCTCCATCATCGATCTGAAAAAGGCGGAAGCCGATCTGAGCCGGAGAGCGGTGCTTTATGAGTTGCCGGGTCTCTCCTTCAGGGAGTACATTAACTTTAAATTTGGAACGAAGATTCAGTCTGTTCCGCTTGATCAAGTGGTGGTTAAACATTTGGAGATCACCAGGGAACTCGTTAAGCAGTTCATGCCCATTCGTGAATTTCAGGGATATTTACAACATGGATGTTATCCCTATTTTCTTGAAGGAGAGAAAGAGTATCCTGACAGGCTTGCATCAACAATTAACCTCGCCATCGAAACAGATATTCCAGCCTTTATCGATCTTCCCTTCTCAAACATCGTCAAGATTAAGCAACTTCTGTATCTGATTTCACAATCAGTGCCTTTCAAACCGAATATTCAACGTTTGAGTGAGAAAACGGGAATAGCCCGAAACACCATCATCCATTACCTTCATTTGCTGGAGGAAGCACGGATGATCAATTTGCTCTATTCCGATATTCATGGTATCGGTTCCCTTCAGAAACCGGAAAAAATTTATTTACATCATCCAAATCTCATGCATGCACTCACCGGTGGAACAGTCGAACCTGGCGCTATCCGTGAAACATTCTTACTCAACCAGCTATTGCCAAAATACCAAGTAACTTATCCTGCGCGTGGCGATTTTTTTGTCGACAGGAAATATACGCTGGAAGTTGGAGGAAAAGATAAAAAACAAAAACAAATCGTTGAAATCCCTGACAGCTATATTGTTGCCGATAATATTGAATATGGTTTTGAAAGGAAGATTCCCCTTTGGTTGTTTGGATTCCTGTATTGATCCTGCATTAATCTTTCAGAGATCATACCCACCCCTTCTCCAGCGCCATAGTTATCAGTTCGGAGGAGTTCCTTGCACCGGTTTTTTCGAGAATGTTCTTACGATGCGTATCGACCGTCGTTTTGCTGATAAAAAGCTCATCTGCTATTTGTTTGCTTGTTTTCCCCTGCATGATGAGTTTAAGCACCTCTTTTTCACGGTCACTAAGGATTACAGGATTCGTAGTCAGATCTTCATTATTGGTAACAATCGCCCGGGAAATCCGGTTCTTATATTTTTCAATTGCTTCTTTCAGATCGTCGACATCAATCGGTTTCAGCAGATAGTCGAAGACGGTCTCTTTGATTGCTTTTATGGCGTAATGATTATAACCTGTCGTAAAAATGAATTCCGGATGGCAATTCCTTTCCCTTACCTGATGGACTACATCAAACCCAGAGATTCGTGGCATCTCAACATCGAGAAATACAATATCGGGGCGAAGACTTACAATTGATTGAACCGCCAATTCCGGGATGTGTTCCTTCGCTAATACTTTAAATCCGGGAAATGACTGAAGCATTTTTTCCAGCCGTTCAATACTGCCAATCTCGTCATCAGCAATTATACAGGTTATCATGGACCACCTATTAAGATTTCAAATCAGTTTCATTCTTCTCTCAACCGGTATATTAATTCTTACAAAAGTTCCGGCTACATTATGGTTTTCATCTTCGATATCCGAAATATCATAGGATATTCTGATCATCTTCAGTTCGGAGTACAGTTTCAGGATATTGTCCAGAATTTTTATTCCCTGTCCGGTGCTCCCGGGAGAATAACCGGAAGATTTTTTCCTGCCGACACCATTATCTTTTATGGTAACCAGATAATATCCCAGGTTAACCGCGATTTCAAGAGAAATGAATCCGTCTTTGTCGAGATGTTTTATTCCGTGCTTTACTGCATTCTCGACAAATGTATGAATAAGCATCTTGGGGACCAGAATTTTTGGGTCTACCGACGTATCCAGTGAAATCTGATAGTTAAATTTATCACTGTACCGGAATTTTTCAAGATCAAGATAGCTTCTGACATATTCGATCTCAGATCCGAGTGAACGGTCAAGACTTTCCGAATCAAGGATAGTGGTGCGCAGCAATTTAACATATTTTCCGAATACGTGGTCGGCTTTTTCCTTATCTTTTCGGTCATATAAGGCCCAGAGTGAATTCAGGAGGTTCAGGGTGAAATGCGGGTCGGTTTGTCCTTTAACCGCCTTAAGTTGGAGTTCAGCAAATTCCTTCTCTTTTTCGTATCGCAATCTTTCCCGCATTATTTGCGCTTTCTGTATGAGGAAAAAAATAAAAAACAGTACAATGAGAATTCCGGCATAAATCGGATATTTAAATGAAAACAGCAGGTTTTTATGGTAATCGAAAAAGTAACAGTGTCCGCCATTCTGGAAGTAAAGCAATGGATTCTCCCTGCCCCGTTTTTGAACCGAAACATAAACAGCTAAAGATTTTTTTTCATTCACTTCAGGAGTGGAAATTTCGACAGGATCACTGAAATCATTATGTATGAGAGTATAACGGGAAGGAATGTCTGAACAAAAAATAAATTCATCAATCCCGTCCTGATCAGCATCAATTTTCATATTTCGGGTACTAAAGGGACCTTCTATCTGAGTGACTTTCTCAAGTCGAAGGGCAGTGTCTGTCTTCAGAACCAACCCGTTATTCAGTATCAGAAAAACCTTATCCATTTCTAATTCATTCATGTTCAAGAGTATTGAATTATCCATGGATTTGAAATCCATCAGAATTTTTTCCTTAATCTTCTTTCCCTCAATATCATAAATAAATAATTTATTTTGAATATTCTCAATACCGCAGTGAATCCGTAAAGCTACCAGGTAAACCTTACTTCCCGCCCTGATCGGCCGTGTAATTACAATACTTTTAAATTGTCCCGCAGAAACAGGCTTGAACATAAAATCCAATTTCCGGTCAAATAACATAATATAGGCATTATTGTCCGAATAGGGCTCATCAACCGCACAATTCCCGAATCCGTAACTTTCGGGGATATATTCATCAAAGCCATCCCCGTTAACGTCAAAAGAAACAGGATTGATCATTGGTGAGCAAGTCTTTGGCGTTGTCAGGACTGAATTATTTTTAATATCAACTGCATAAATTTTTCTCGGATATGCCGACCATCCCGTTGTTATTGAAAAAATTAGTTCCCTGTAACCATCTCCGTTAATATCTGTTGCTTTTATAAAATAAACGGCACAATCATTCCCCAGGACTGATTTATTGTATGTGTCCAGAAAACGTTTGAGGAAAAGAATCGTAGGTTTTTGAAATGGGATTATTCCATTAATGATCAATGAATCTCCTGAAATAGCGATTAAATAGAATTCGTTGATTTTATCTGAATCATAATCGGCCGAAAAAAAGTATTGCATATTTGCCGCCTCTCCGTGTAACACCCACTGCCCGATAATCCTTGAATTTTTTCTGATAATCACAACCGGTTGTGGAGGTGTATTGTATATATTCACCTCCTCGCTAAAACCATCATTATCAAGATCGGTCCAGTGATTAAGAGTTATCGGTGATATCCACCGGTAGCTCACTCTTGTCAGGGTGTATTTTTCGAATTTGTTGTTAATGAATAAAATAATAAGGATTCCGAATAACAATGTCAGGATCAGCGGATGGGTAATAAAAAAGAACAGCTTTTTCTTCAAAGAAACAATCAGATTGGTGGCATCAGATACAAATATAAAACATTTGTCTAAAAAACTTCACAAGGTTCGTTTGAATTTGACTGACAGGGATAATGGCTTAGATGTTAGAATTGATACCGAATAAATGCTGGCTGTGCGAATGATGCTGGAAGAATATTTAACCTGAAGTTCAACAATTGACAAAATCCCAAATTTTTACTTGATAGGCAAGAATTTTAGCTAAATCTGTATTACTTTTTGCCATGAAGCAGGATTAAGCATACAAATGGGATTATCGAAACACAAGAAAGAATTATGTAAGGAAATTGATTTCGATAAATATATACGTGAATAACTTGATCACAATTTTAATCGATTCACAGCTACATTTATTTAAATTTGCGTGGAACAAAGAAAGATGAAAGTAAAAGAACCATTATTTGATTATATAAACCCGGATATTGACTATCAAATCAAAAAAGGGGATAGCCTGACTATTCTTAAAAACATTGAAGATGGAAAATTTGACTTGATTTTAACTTCACCGCCATATAATGTTGGCAAATCGTACGAAACAAAGACGAGTATTGAAAAATATTTAGTTACACAAGAAGAAATCATTATCGAAATTATTCGAACACTTTCCGACAAAGGAAATCTTTGTTGGCAAGTTGGTAATTATGTCGACAAAGGAGAAATTTTCCCCCTTGATATTTACTATTACCAAATCTTTAAAAAGTATGGGTTAAAACTTCGCAATCGGATTATTTGGCATTTCGGCCATGGACTTCACGCTTCAAATCGTTTTAGCGGTCGGTATGAGACTTTATTATGGTTTAGCAAAACCGACAATTACATTTTCAATCTTGACAACGTCAGAGTTCCTTCAAAATATCCAGGTAAACTTCATTTTAAAGGGCCAAAAAAAGGATTACCTTCTGGAAATCCGCTTGGGAAAAACCCAAGCGATATTTGGGAAATTGTTCAGGATGACTGGGAAAATGGAATGTGGAATATTCCAAACGTAAAATCTAATCATCCGGAAAAAACCAACCACCCTTGCCAGTTCCCAATCGAGCTTGTTGAGCGTTGTGTTCTGGCTTTGACTGAAGAAAACAGTTGGATTCTAGATCCTTTTTCCGGCGTAGGATCGACTGTGCTCGGAGCCATTAAAAACAACCGAAACGCTTTAGGAATAGAAAAGGAAGAAAAATATTGTAAAATTGCTTTACAAAGAATAAAGGATTACAATGAAGGAAAATTGAAAATAAGACCTATTAATAAACCTATTCATAAACCGACAACTACCGATAAAGTTGCCCAAATTCCTAAAGAATGGTTGGAGCTGGAACATATTAGCAGTAATATAAAAACCAATGATTTAAACAGAAAATATTAATGAAAATAGCACAAAAATATTCACACCTGAATGGGGAAGAATATCTTATCGTTCATCACAATAAGCTTTTTAATCAAAGCCATCCAGGATACAATTCTCGAATTTACTTAATTTCCGTCCAGCATCTTCGTCCATTCGAACTTCTGACGCTTTTTCCAGTCTTTCCGGTGATATATATAACTGATGATTAAAGGCACGACTGTAGTCGCTTCAGCATAGACCATCCTTTCAAATTTCGTCTCGACTTTGCCCCAGGAGGATGCCTCCCTGAGAGTGGAACTGGAACAGGCGCCGTCGCGCGGATCGGCGACAGTTATCTGAACGGCATATTTGTGCATGGGAACCTCCCTGCCAAGGACTTCGGCGCATATAACGGTATCCTGGATGAAATTTTTCGGTACTCCCCCACCGACCATGAATAATCCTGAAGTCTTCGCTGCCATCTTTATTTTTGTCAGTTCAAGAAAATCCTTTACCGAATCGATCGAGACATGTTTTTCCGGATTATCCCATTGATGCTTTACGAGACCGAAACCTGCACTGCTGTCGCTGAATGCAGGACAAAAAATCGGGACATTATGTTCATAACAAACCTGTACCAGAGAATCTTTCTTCTTTGAATTTTTCACCAGCCATTTCCCCATTTCACGAATAAATTCACGTGAAGAATAAGGCCGTGGTTCCAGGGTATCTGCAATCCTGTTGATTGTCATATCACATACCTGAAGCTCTTCTTCATCGATATATGTATCATAAATCCTGTCGATATAATTACTCCGCAGTTCGTTATCATCGGCGTTATAGGAACCTTTATAATGCCTGAAACCAAGCGCTTCGAAGAAGTCCATATCAACGATAGAGGCACCGGTTGCCACGATTGCATCTACCATGTTATATTTTACCATATCAACATAAACCTGCATACATCCTCCGGCGCCGGTACTTCCTGCAAGTGTTAAAAAAACAGTACAGCCTTTTTCGTTTATCATCCGGTTGAAGATGTCGGCAGCGATGGCGGTATCACGCGATGTAAACGACATATCCCTCATGGAATCGATGATAGGCTTGGCATCGAATGACTTGATATCAATATGTTTAACAGTTTCTTTGAGAAGGGGCTTTTTCTTCTTCATAATCATTTTTTTTCAAAAATAATCAATATCCGAGAATCTTAAGCATGGGTTTGTATCC
>Ga0172367_10010080_pt1 | contig 10238 bp, 10 predicted proteins | sample Lak10m_FD_114542 | JGI IMG/M metagenome (GOLD analysis project Ga0172367, IMG submission 114542) | Freshwater microbial communities from Kabuno Bay, South-Kivu, Congo - kab_022012_10m | ecosystem: Environmental > Aquatic > Freshwater > Lake | place: Democratic Republic of the Congo: South-Kivu...
ACCCAGCCCTGGGAGCAAGCCATATCCTCATTACATGCTATCAAGAACAGTGAAGATCTGGCGGATGATTCGCCTTCTCACAACGCTTCTCAATTCTTTATTGCCAGGGCATTTTAATTCACGAACCTGGTTCTCCCCCTCAGCATCAAATCACTTCCAAAGTTATAATAACTAAGTATTATTCCGTATAAGCGTACGCGTAAATACGGTCAACTTGCTTATTCTGGTTACTGAAAAAAACTGATGAAAAAAGATCGTGAATATTGGCTCTTCATGAGCATTTTTATTCTTTCACTGCTGCTGCGTCTTTTGCTGGCGCTGGTCAACCGTGAAGCCAACGATGATCACATTCAGGTGGTTGATTTGCTGATGAAAACGCAGCGACTGCCAATCATGTTTGAATGCCATGAGTGTTTTCATCCGAAATTATTTTATGCCACAGCGGCAGCGCTATTTCAAGTATTTGGAATCAACACTCTCGGTCCCCAGACGCTTTTTATGCAGCTTATCAACTTCTTTTGCGGTATGGTGACACTGGTTGTGCTTTGGAAATTCATACAGGCTTATACCAACAATAATAACCAGCAAAAATTAATCGCTTTTGCCCTGGTCGCCTTCAACCCAAAAATTGTGGCGATCAACTCGCAGGCGTCTAATGACACGTTCTTAGTCTTGTTCAGCAGTCTGGCCCTGTTCTTTACAGCCGGCTTTTTCAAGAAACCGGGGCACAAACATTTCGGCCTGGTAATTCTGTTTAGCGCGCTGTGCGTCTCAACGAAAATCAATGGTTGGATAACAGTCGTAGCGATTTTTGCGAGCTTCCTGTTATTTTCCTGGGTAAGGGAATCCCAAAAACATTTAGGCGTTGCGGCCCTGTTTTTGGTATCAATTATCATTCTCACGACGATGAATCCCCTTTCTCAATTCATATCAAATTTTCAAAATTTCGGATCTCCCATCGCTAATAATGGGGAAGTCTTACCGCTTCCCCCGTTTTCTTCCCAGCAAACAAATTTCCAGGATTATAACTTTCGCCCAGGGATCACGTCCTTTCAAGATGGATTCATGACCTTCAAATTGGATCAACTCCTCAAATACCCGCTGATCAACAATGATCAAGGTAATTATCCGCCCCAACGCACTTCCTTCTGGACGATGCTTTACGCTGATTCAAATTCCCTGCACTTCCAAAATTGGCCACCATCCTGGCAAACCAAATTCGCGGAGAATTTTAATATCAGCCGCGCGATCTTTGTGTTGGCAATATTGCCAAGTCTGGTTCTCATGGCGGGCTTTTTCCTCGAATTATTTGGCTTCATCAAGAACTTTAAAGACCTCAAACATCCAGAATTTCAGTGCTTCTTGTTGTTAATTGGCGCCGGTTACATTTCGTTTTTACTTCTTGCCACCTTGCTTTACCGTGATTTTGCATTTATCAAATTGGTTTACATTCTGCCGGGACTTTTGTCATTTACCTGGCTTTTCCTTCGGGGGGCAGATAAATTTCTCAATCACCGGTTGGCAGTTATTGCGTTGGTGGTCTTGCTAGGTTTTTATATCGCGGACATTACCAGTATGATTTCTCAGCTTTACAAATTGGTTGCAATCTGAACAACAGGACCACGCAGTCTGGTTCTTCTGTATGATTAAATATACCCAAATAATTCCAGATCCTCTCAGAAACACTGGATCATCTGCTCAGGCTGAACATTCTTTTCGTCTCATTCTGGATTGCTTTACCTGCCAGGTACAGTCGCGAAACCAAGAAAACAAAAAATTCAGGTTCTAAAAAGAATTTGAAGCGATTATTTTCCCCTTTTTCAAACAGCACCGTGGTCAAAAAGATGTATAGTGCCGGCAAAAAAAAAGACTGGTGCTCGCTAAATAGTTTCTGTTTTTAATTACATTCACAAGCCATGGTATTCCCGAAAGCACGATTAAGCAGATCAGCCAGGAAGATGAAAATATTTGATCATAAAAAGACCTCCAGGGGATGCGATCCACAATGACGTGCTCCGTATATTTGCTGGAGGGTTGGAGATAAATATCGAGATTCTGGCGGTAAAGCAGGAAAAGCTGGGTTATTGGTGTTTCGAATACATATTCTTCATATCTTCCAATAAGTTGCTGGTTGAGTTTTAAATATTGGATATTGTTAAAATTTGGTTCACCATTTAGTTTCTCCGCTCGTATCAAGGTTTCCGGCAATCCTCTTTCATACGATCCCTGATTGTCATTTAATTTCAAGTAATCACGATAATCACTCAAGTCATAAACTCCGACCGACCTGGTTAAATTCAACCCGGTAAAGGATGAAGTTGAAAAAATGCCAAACTGGTAGTACTGTTTTACAGTATAAAGAAGCGTTATCCCCCCGGTAATAATTAGAAGAAGGAATATTTTCCGCCTGGGCATTCTAAAAAGGAATAAAGAAAAACCAATTACGATAACCACAGGAATCTGAAAAATTGACCTGGTAAAGAAAAGACCCAGAATTGAAGTGACAAGCAAAGCGACAGAAACAGCGTGCCTGTTCTTGATTTTCCAGAGTAAGTAATACATCAGCAAAACAAGGAGAGCGGTTAGCAGGGTGCTATCCAACAAAGTTGCATAAAAGAGAGTGGCTGGATGCAAAAGAAAAATAACAGTTGCAATGATAGCGAATTTCAATTCAGTGAGTTTTTCAATCCACAAAAATAATATGCACCCAAGTAGACCATACAACAAAGCCCAAAGCATGTAAAGTAAGAAATCTGTGTGCAAAAGGGAATTGATCGGATCCTGCGCTGGCCAAATGAATACTAGTATTGCCCTAATGAAATCCAGACCGGGGGGTTGAATATGAATATTGAACAGGGTTTCCAATGGCGCGTCACGAAGATCAATGATTGAGACAGTCTGCATCATTGTTTCTGACGACCACTTTTGAAAATATATGCCATTTTCTGAGTAGGGTCGCATCTCAGTCTGCAAACCGATTTGAAATAGAAAAGCGGAGACCATTATGAGGAAAGCAACAAAATTCTTTGATTTTTCATGCATGAGTTGCCCTGTGCTTTCAATTTGCTTCAGATAGATTTATTTTATAGCACGGTGGTTAACAACTCTTCCAAATCCACTTGGATACCTGGAAGCGCAGTAATCCATACAATTTTAGGATATGTTAACATCCAATTCGGTCGATAGAACTTGAAACCAATAATTTGGAAATAATCTAGCCACCTGACAGTTTGGTAGCCACAAGGACACATCATCCACGGGATACCCTTCGGTATCGAGTGGAGGGTGCTCTTCCCGACACGGTGCTGCGCACTTGTCGCAATGACATGAAAGAATGATAATTTTGAAACTGTCTGGTGGCTAGAAATAAACGTAATTACCTTAATCTTAGCCAACTTCACACTCTGATTTCTTACCAGAGACAATTTAAAGCCTGGATTACAAAAAGTGCCTCCACATTTCTGTGAAGGCACTTTATCAGGCTCCCAGCCGAGGATTCGAACCTCGAACCTAGCGGTTAACAGCCGCCCGCTCTGCCGTTGAGCTAGCCGGGAACGCGAACGGTATTATAGGCTGAACGGCGAAGAGTGTCAAGCCAATTTTGGGGGGAAATCAGAGTTTTTGTAAAGTTGGTTCTATACGTTCTTATTTCGCTCCCCCCGTATAAAAAATGTTCTTTATTGCGCTTTTGCCTCACCCAATAAAAGTCGTGATGAAGTAATAACCGAGGACAGCCGCCCACAGCCACGAGTCAATCCGGTCGAAGGCGCCACCGTGCCCTGGAAAGATGCTTCCGGAATCCTTCAACCCGGCCTGGCGTTTGAGCATACTTTCTCCCAGGTCACCAAGGGGTGTCAGGAGACCAATCGTCAGCCCAAATACTGTCCCCTGCCAAATTGGCAAATGCAGCGGGCCCCAGGTAGTGTAAGAAAAAGCCAGGAAACCACCCAACAAACCAGCGGAGACAACCCCAGCTGCGAAACCTTCCCAGGTCTTCTTGGGGCTCAAGCGGGGGGTCATGCGGTGCTTTCCATAGGCTGCACCCAGCATGTATGCGCCAGTATCAGTCATCCAGACACACGGCAGCACAAACATCACCCACCAACCGCCGTTCTCAATCTGACGCAGCGCGAGCAGATAAGAACCCACCCATCCCAGGTAGACCAGCGCGCCCAGGCTGACGCTGAAATCCATCCCTGCATGCTCGGCCCCGCGCTCATAATCCAGCAAGTGATAAGCCATCATTGCCAGTACAGTCCATGTCATAACCGGTTGGAGCAGAACTGGTTGGTAAAAGCGAGCCACGCAAACGGCTGCCACCCCCGCAAGGATCAGCCAGCGGGCGGGTCGTGAACCAGACACACGAAAAATCTCCGCGTATTCCCAGGCTGAGGCGATCAGTAAGAAACCAAAAAAAATGAAGTAGGGGATACCGCCAAAAAGCAGGGTGGGGAAACCGATCAACAGCAGGACCAGGGCGGTCACGGTCCTCTTAGGCATCCGTCTCCTTGTATTCTGCTGATTCCACTTTCCCATAACGCCTGTCACGATTGCTATATTCTTCCAGGGCTTTCTGCAGTTCCTCGCTGCCAAAATCTGGCCAGAAGGTCGGCGTTACATACCATTCTGAGTAGGCCGCCTGCCAGATCAGGAAGTTGCTGATGCGCAATTCTCCCGAGGTGCGAATGATCAAATCCGGATCCGGGATGCCGGCAGTGTAAAGATACCTGCTGACCAATTCCGGATTGACGTCTTCCGGATCGACTTTATCAGCCAGCATCTGTTTGAAAGCATGCATGATTTCATCGCGCCCACCGTAATTAAACGCGATGCACAAAGTCAGCCTGGAATTATCGCGGGTACGCTCCACAGCCGCCAGCACTTTTTGCTGCAGAACTGGGGCGAGCTGATCCAGCTTGCCAAGATGGCGCAATTGGACGCCCTGCTCATTGAGCTCTTTCAATTCCTTGTCGATCACATCTTCAACAATGCGCATCAGGCCGTCCACTTCGTCGCGCGGGCGTCCCCAATTCTCAGTGGAAAAAGCATAGATAGTCAGATATTTAACGCCAAAATCAACGCAGGCACGGATGATACGGCGCAAGTTTTCTGTGCCTGCTTTGTGCCCTGCCAGGCGCGGCAATCCGCGCTTTTTAGCCCAACGGCCATTACCATCCATGATGATGGCAACGTGTTGAGGAATTGCATTCGGTTTGGGTGAAAGCCCTGTTGTGCCCATAACGCATGGAGTCGCTAGACTTCCATGATCTCCTGTTCTTTGTGATGGCCAATCTTATCGATTTCCAGCATCATTTTGTCGATCAATTTCTGCATATCATCTTCACCAAGCCTGCGCTCATCTTCGGAAATCATTTTCTCGTTTTCGTAATCCTTGAGATCTTTCATCAAATCGCGACGGATATTGCGCAGCGACACGCGGGTTTCTTCCAGGCGGTGGTGAACCTTCTTCACCAATTCACGGCGTCGTTCCTCATTTAGCGGGGGCAGATTCAAGCGAATAACCAGACCATCGTTATTGGGGGTCAGGCCCAGGTCAGAAGCAAGAATGGCCTTTTCAACCGCTTTTAATGTCGACTTATCAAAGGGTTTGATCATCAGGGTACGCGGTTCCGGCACGCTGATGGAAGCCAACTGCATCATGGGGGTTGGCGAACCATAATACTCAATCTGAAGTTTTTCTACCAGGGCCGGGTTGGCGCGCCCGGTACGAATTGCTGTCAGGTCCTCGTGCAGGACATTGATTGATTTTTGCATATGGGACTCGCAGTCCTTGAGAAGATCTTTTATCACCGATGCCTCCTGAAATATAGAAAATCTACATATAAGGATACCCTAAAAATTGAAAATGCGCTACTGAAGAACAGGCCCTAAGCCCAGGAAATTTTCATTCCAGCAGGCTTTCAATTCCTGCTGATATACTCTCAAAAACTACCCGGAATCAAAAAGATGCCTGCGCAGGCATCTTTTTATCTTTTTGATTAACTAGCAAACGATCGTGCCGATTTTTTCACCATGCAGGGCGCGGGTGAGGGCAGTCTTATCCCACAGATTCAGCACCAGAATTGGCAGCTTGTTTTCCATGCAATGCGTTATGGCGGTTCCGTCCATTACTTTCAAACCACGATTGAGCACTTCAATATAAGATAACTGGTCAAACTTGACAGCATCCGGGTTCTTCTTGGGGTCGGCGTCATACACGCCATCGACCTTGGTGGCCTTAATGACTACGCTTGCGTCAATTTCAGTGGCGCGCAGGGCAGCCGCGGTATCCGTCGAGAAGAACGGATTTCCGGTTCCGGCCCCAAAAATCACCACCCGGCCTTTTTCAAGATGCCGTATGGCGCGCCGGCGGATATAGGGTTCAGCAATCGCGCGCATTTCAATGGCCGACATGACCCGCGTGTAAACGTTTGCTCGTTCAAGCGCATCCATCAACGCCAGGGCATTCATCATGGTGCCCAACATCCCCATATAATCAGCGGTGGCGCGATCCATGCCACGGTCCAAACCCTGTGCGCCACGCCAAAGGTTACCCGCCCCAATGACGATAGCCACCTCCACACCCATCGCAACCACGTCTTTGACACGCCCGGCAATCGCTTCAGCTTCGGAAACATTGATGCCAAAACCGTTTTCTCCTCCCATTGCTTCACCACTGAGCTTGAGCAAAATCCGTTTATATTTCAGTTCTGCCATTTTCTCTCCTTATTTGGGCTACGCTGGCGACTGTTAAGCCGCGCGCAGCAAGTCGGATGATTGGCGGTTCGCGCAAGGCCAAAAGAGGCCGAGCACACCGAAAATTCCTGGCACATCCCTGTTAAAAGGGAATTGGCACCAATAAAAAAGCCAACCTAACGGTTGGCTTTTTATGTTTTTATTCGCCTAATCCCTCACCCAGCTCCCAGCGCTGGAAGCGTCGAATGACAACGTTTTCGCCGGTGCTGGCAATGGTCGAGTTCAGCAGTTTTTCAATGGTAATGGTCTCATCGCGGATATAAGCCTGGCGCAGTAAGCACACTTCATCCTTGTACTTATTGATGCGGCCTTCGACGATCTTGGGAAGAACGGCTTCGGGCTTGCCTTCTTCCTTGGCGCGGTTCTTTGCGATTTCGCCTTCGTGTTCAAGTTCAGACTCGGGGATTTGTTTGTCCGAGACGTACTTGGGAGCAGCCGCTGCGATCTGCAGGGCGACTTCATGCGCAAACAGGCGGAAAGATTCCGAACGAGCCACAAAATCGGTCTCGCAATTTACTTCAACCATCACGCCCACACGCCCGCCACCATGCGAATATAATTCCACGGTACCGTTAGAAGCCTGGCGGTCTGCACGCTTTGCGGCGGTCGCCATGCCTTTTTCGCGCAGATAATCGACAGCTTTCTTGTAATCGCCATCTGCTTCGGTCAGGGCCTTACGGCAGTCCAACACACCTGCGCCAGTTGCACCGCGCAGCTCTTTGATCATTTCAGTTGTAATTTCCATTCAATTCCTCTTGCAAAATTGGTTATTAGGGTTGGACATCACCGGCGACAACTTCATCAGCCGCGCGGGCCAGCTTGGCCAGTGTGGACTTTCCGAGCAGCGCAGCGTCATCACTTTCTTCTTCGGTGTCAACGGTGCGAACAGGTCGCTTGGGTGTAACAGGTGCGGCGGCAGGAGATTCAGAAGCCATTTCTTCGGCGATTTCTTCATCTTTGCGCATTGCCTTACCTTCAAGCACTGCATCAGCCATTTTGGCTACCAACAACTTGATAGCGCGGATAGCATCATCATTGGAAGGGATCACATAATCAATATCTTGCGGGTTGCAGTTGGTATCTACCAGGGCAACGACTGGGATACCAAGCAGGTTGCATTCGCGCACGGCAGAATCTTCTCGGCCAACATCCACGATGAAGACCACATCGGGCAGGCGCTTCATGGTGCGCACACCTTCGAGACGGGTGTTCAGACGGGTGATGTCGCGTTCGATCAGCAAGCCTTCTTTTTTGGTCAGGCGATTGATGTCACCACTGTCGCGCAGGTGTTCCAGGCGTTCCATTTCCTTGATACGGGCAAACATGGTGTTCCAGTTGGTGAGCATGCCACCCAACCAGCGTTCGGTCACATAGGGCATATTGGCGCGCACGGCTTCTTCGCGCACTGTTTCCTGTGCCTGGCGCTTGGTGCCAACAAACAGCACTGTGCCACCATTCATAACACAATCGCGCACAATGTTATACGCATTATTGAGGGCTTTCACAGTCTGCTGCAAATCGATAATGTGAATGCCATTGCGTTCCGTAAAAATATACGGCTTCATGCGCGGGTCCCACTTGTTGGTGCGGTGACCGAAATGGACGCCGCTCTCCAAGAGGGCTTTCATTGAAATAACTGCCATTATTATCTCCTTGATACCAGATGCCAGGGCTGTCTTGAGCCTGGCTTATGATAAGTTTAGCGGGGATATTACCCGCTCAGGGACGCTTGTTGCCCGTCCCAGGCAAAATTTGCTTCCCGCCGCAACGGGAGCGGAGAGTAGTATACCATTAAACTGGCGCTTTCAAGAAAAATTTGGGAGCACTCATTCACAAAATGGGATGCGGTCTGGGTTCTCCCTGGCATTGAGCGGTAAACCCAGGTAGGGTGAGGGATCGAGGGTGTTGTTGATATCCAGTTCATTTTTGAAGTGTCCCAGACCATCATCTTGAACGACAGAAAAATGCAGGTGCACTCCCACCGGGTTATTCGGATCGCCGGAATAATTGCCCTGGCGCCCCAACACGGTCCCAGCCTGGATGTATTGTTCGCTCGTTCCGGCGGGGAATTCAGCCGAGATAAAAGAATTCCCGTTGGCATCGGCCATGTGAGTGTAGTAGAGCCATATCTGGCGGCCAGGCTGTAGCGGATCATCGGGCACGCGCACAATGACGCTGGACTTCCATTCGGGCAGGCGCGTGAGATAGCCTTCATAAGCCGAGATGACCGGGGTGACATTTACATCAGTCCCGGCAAAAACATCGATGCCCTGGTGGCGATGGCCAGGTTTGAATGAATCGTCCCACAGGTAGCCGGCCATGCCGGTCGTCGGAAAGATGAAAGGCGCATTCGCACAGCGCGACCCCGCCTGGATGACATATTTCTGATTATCAGCCGGGTGGGTGATAAAGTCCCATACGAATGGACTGCGCGCGGCGGAAGAACGCATGGTACGGAAGAGGTAAAAGCCTAATCCCAACAGCACCCCGATCACAATCAGCCCGATTAGTTTTTTTGGTGTTGACATGCGGCCGATTATAAACCACTTCATTTTCTTATAAAATTTCGATCTTTCTCCATTATTCCTCATACACAGGCCCGGTAAACTAAAGACAATTAACCTTACAAAATAAACAGGAGAAAAAAACCATGTCATACTTCGTTACCACTTACCCTTATCATATGGCTCGCCGCTGGGCTGCCCGCAACCAGGCCGAAGCTTCCTCTCACCCTCTCCCCGTCGATATTCGTGACGATGGCCAGGCTTATACCTTGACAGCTTTCGTCCCGGGTCTCAAAGCGGAAGATCTCAACGTGCGCATCATCGAAGACACCCTGACCATCGAAGGGAAATTCGGTAACCAGGAAGGCGAATACCTGCTGAGCGAATTACCCGCTGGCGATTTCCGCCGAAGTCTGCGGCTGCCCACCCTGCTGGATGCCGACAAGGCCGAAGCCAGCATTGAGAACGGTATTTTGAACCTGCGCATTCCCCGGGCCGAAGTAGCACTGCCCAAGAGCATCCCGGTCATCAGCAAATAAATACCCCTTCCCTTCTTTTTTCCAGAGACGCCAACCGGCGTCTCTGCTTGTTTAAGGTAAAATACTTCAATAATGTATTCTGGAGAAAAACCTTGCGCGCACGCCTAGCCTTTTTACTGATCCTGATCTTGCTGACAGCCTGTTCTGCGGGAACCCCCGCCAACGCGGAAAATACCGCAGCCCCCAAACCAAGCGCCACAACCGTGCCGACTGCTGGCCCAACCCCCACGCTTCCCGCGCCGTTGGTCATCCTGGTTGTACCCGCGGATATGAACGAAGCCCAATCCAAGGATTATCAGAAGGCTGTCTATGAGCTTTCTCAGCCCCTTGGTTATCGCTTCGTGGTACTGAACAAGCTCTCGGAAAAAGACCTTGAACAAACCTTGAAAGTGGTGATTGATCTTTCTCCGGAGACCGATCTCGCCTCACTGGCTGCCCG
>Ga0172367_10010081_pt1 | contig 10238 bp, 8 predicted proteins | sample Lak10m_FD_114542 | JGI IMG/M metagenome (GOLD analysis project Ga0172367, IMG submission 114542) | Freshwater microbial communities from Kabuno Bay, South-Kivu, Congo - kab_022012_10m | ecosystem: Environmental > Aquatic > Freshwater > Lake | place: Democratic Republic of the Congo: South-Kivu...
ACCCACACATATTTCCTACCAAATGTGAAGTATAATGGAGCATCAAAGAGCATTTCTGGTACTGGCTCTATTGTGTTGACGATTCCATTCGCAGCACTATATGATTCAGCAGAAGGCACAAACCTACGCATCACCCGTGCGTAATATAATGTAATAACAAACGCCCCCTGGAATGGGGGCGATAACTGTATGGAGATACAAAGCAATGAATATTCGTGATTTCGCAGCAAAACCATTTGATTTAGAACTTTTGAACCCAACAACCAAAGAAGGTCTTGGTGTTACCATTACAATCGTTGGTAAGAATAGCCGGCAGTTCAAAGATAAGTTTTATGAAGTGGTGGATAGAGCCCAACAAGCAGGGCAGGACAAGAAGACACAAGCAGAAAAACTGAAAGCAGCAGAAGAGCAAAGCGCTGAACTGATTGCCAACTGTATTATTGGTTGGAGTGATGATGAGTTCTTTGGTGGTGAATACACCTTTGAAAGAGCATATGAGTTAGTAAATGACCCAACCCTGTCCTGGGTGAGGGAGCAGATCGATGCGGCAATAGTGGAGGAAAGCCATTTTTTTCCACAAAAACCAACGACCTGATTCGTTGGTTCCAGCATCTTGTTGAGTTAGAAGTTCCCGTTGATGCTGACGGCACTACATTGCGTAAGCAGTTAGAGTTTGTCGCAAAGCAAACAGGAGAACAGCCCCCAGAACTCATTCCGCCTTGTGAGTTCCCCAGAGAAATGACAAAGGTTTGGTCAATATACAAAGAGGGTTTTATGCGGTTCAAAACCGAATTGAAGCCCATTTCGTACCAGGAAATACAAGCATATTTGGAATTGACAACGGACCATTTATATGAATGGGAGTTGTGGGCACTGAAACGAATGGACCAAGCGTACATTGAAAAGATGATGGAAATACAAAGGAAGGAGTAATAAATGGCTACGGTCGCAGAAATAGTGGTAAAAGCAGCGTATGGAGAAGTAACTGGCGCCAGCAAAGCCGTAAAGGATTTGGGTGATGTCAGTGAAGATACAGCGGCAAAAGCATCCAAAATAGGCACAGCGCTTGGCATCGGTATTACTGCTGTCATCGGTACATTAGCCGTGATGACAAAGAATGCTATCGATAATGCTGACGCTGTTGATGAACTGTCGCAGAGGTTGTTGATTAGTACCGAAGCGCTGTCAGGCTGGGCATACGGGGCAAAATTTGCGGGTGTGGCACAAGAGGAACTTGCTGGGGCGATTACAAAACTGAATAGCAAGATGGACGATGTTTATACCGGCGGCAAGGCAGCAACAGAAACCTTTGAACGATTAGGCGTGAAGGTTACAGATGCCGGTGGTAAGATGCGTTCAACCGAAGATGTATTTTTGGACATCGCCGATGCGTTTACTGGATTGGAAGATAATGCCAGCAAATCAGCAATTGCTGCTGAAATATTTGGTAAGCAAGTTGGACCTGCATTGGTTCCATATTTGAGTGAAGGTCGTGAAGGGATTGAAGAACTCAACAAAGAAGCATTGCGGTTTGGTTTGATTATTAGTAAAGATACAGCGGCAGCCGCAGGGCAGTTCAACGATAGTATAGACAGAATGAAGGGTGCCGCTGGTGGGATGGGGCAACAACTTGCTGCTGGACTATTACCGACAATAAACAATTTGAGTGAAGTGTTATTGGATACAGTCAATAGTGGTAATGCGATGAGTACTATGGCTGCTGTATTAGGTGCTGCCTTGAAGTCATTGGGGAGCATTGTAGTCGGTGTTGGTGCTGTGATATCTGCACTACAAAAGTCAATGATTACTGCGCTGGAAGTTCAAGATTTGATTTTGGATGGTCAATTTGGTAATGCTTGGGAGAGATACAAAGAAGGTTGGGTTCAATGGGGCGATGTTGGTACAGCAGCAATGAAGGACTTCAACAAGATTTGGAGTGAGGGTGGTGCCCAAGTTGTTGAGACCGCCAAAAAAACTGGTGAGGATGTCAAGAGAAACGCATTACCAGCGTTAGAAGATACCCCGAAGAAGTTGAAAGAGACCACAAAGAAAGAACTGAAAGAAACAGAAGATTTGTGGACAAAGTATAAACAAGGGCTGCCATATGTCCTTGACCCAATGTTGAAGATCAAAGAGGAAATTATTCGTCTCAATGCTGCGATTGCTGGTGGCGACCCAGACGCAGAAATGTTGATGGCACAGCGAACCAAACTATTTGAGCAGATGGGCAAGTTTTATCAAGACCTGATTACAAAGAATGCAAAACTTCGCACAGAAACCAAAGACGCCAATGATGAAGAATTACAAGATATCCAGCGCAAGGTTGAAGCCTGGTTGAAGTATGGTGATGCTACCCTTGAAGTCAAAGCACAAATAGCAGAAGTTGAAACATTAGCAGCCCAGTTCCCACAGTATGCTGACCGTTGGGTGGAGGTATTGTTGAAGTTGGATGAAAAACTATTGGACTTGAATGACACCACCAAATTGGTGAAAGACGACCAAAGTGAGTTGATGAAAGATTTAGTCCAAGCAGCAGAAGGGTATGGACAGCGTATGAGTGATGCCTTCATTGAATGGACAGCAGGTTCCACAATGAATGTTAGAGATATGGTACGCAATATGATTATGGAACTGGCAAAACTGTTAGCATACCAGTCTATATTCAAGCCTTTAACCGCTGGCATCACAAGTTGGTTTAGCAGTTTGTTTGCTGACGGTGATGTATTTCGTAATGGCGCCCCCCAAGCATTCGCAAACGGGTTGATAAACAGCCCAACATATTTTCCAATGGCAAATGGTAATATTGGTTTAGCAGGTGAAAGTGGAGCAGAAGCAATCGTACCACTACGCCGTGATGCCAATGGTCGTTTGGGTATTAGTGGCGGTGGTGGTGGCGGAGTAAATGTTGGCACAATCAATGTCAATATTGGTCAAGCAAAAGCAGAAGATGCCCCAGCCATTAGTAAAGCAGCACAAGAAGGGATTGACAGAGCAATGCGTGGTTTGGTTCAAAGTGAAATCTTTGGTCAAATGCGGACTGGCAATGCGTTGAACCCATACCCACTGAAAGCATTTTGATAGGGAGACACTATAATGCCGCAAACATTACCATTGACAAATAAGATTAGTCAAGCAAGTGCTGGTAGCACATCATTTAAATGGAACGAAGCAAAGTTTGGAGATGGATATAGCCAGCGGGTTCCTGACGGCATCAACTACACCAAACGCAAATGGAGCATTGTATATGACAATATTGATGTGAATGACTTTACAACGATCCAGACATTCGTGGATACTGTTGGTGATGGTCAATATTTTACTTGGCAGCCACCAGGAATAAATACATCATTGAAATGGATATTAGACGGTGATGTCAAGTTTAGCCAACGCAGTGGCAATATTTGGTCCGTGTCTTTTGGGATTTTGCAGGTATACGACCTGAACTGATAGGAACTCACAATGGCATCAACAGTTGAAAAAGAAGCACTGAAATCAAGCACATATCCCCTGATTGAATTATTTGAACTGGATACAACGCTATGCGACCCAGTGAATGGTCAGGTGTATTACTTCACCCCAATGACAAAATATGTTGGACCACATACTGGACAACCAGAAGATTATGTGAGGTTTGGTAATCGTGTATATACCCCATTCCCAATACAAGCATCAGGTTGGGATTATACATTTGATGGGGCACCAGCCAAACCAAAGATTAGCATCAGCAACACATCAAAGTTTTTACAAGCAGCAGTGAATAGTATGGGAGACCTGGTTGGAGCACGGGTTGTTCGCATTCGTACATTTATGAACTTCCTTGATGGACAACCAGATGCTGACCCATTACAGCATTTTCCAAAAGATATCTTTTACATAGACCAAAAAACAACACACAACAAGAATATGATTGAATGGAACTTAATGAGTTCAGTTGAAAGAAGTGGGGTTCAACTGCCATTACGCCAGGTTCTCCCCGAAAATGGATTCCCAGGTGTAGCCAAAGTGCGTTGGGGAGCATAATAGTGAATAGTTTGATTGGACCAGAAGAGATTGACAAGTGGAATCAATATGTGTTGGAATGTTATCCAAATGAGGCTTGCGCTATCGTTGTAGAAGGTAAGGTCATTTTTATGGACAATGTAGCGGAAGACCCAGCCCATACCTTTACCATTGACCCTGTGCAGTATTGGCAACACAAAGACAAAATGGAAGCGATACTACACAGCCATATTTGTTCAATAGACAGCCCAGAAGTGATAGACCCACGCATACCAAGTAAAGCAGATATGATAGCCCAACACAACACAGGATTGTGGTGGGGGATTAGTGCGACAGAAGGTGAAAGTGTTAGCGCTATATTGTGGTTTGGTAAGGATAGAGGTGAGCCATATGAAGGGCGTGAGTTTATATACAATGTGAACGACTGTTTAGAGTTAGCCCGTGATTACTACCGCAGAGAACTTGGGTATGAAATACCAGCAGAACCACGGTTTTGGGACTGGTATGAAACTGAAAACCTATTTGAAGAAAAGTTCAGTGAAAAGGGGTTCGTTGAAGTCCCCCGCAGTGAAATACAAAAAGACGACCTTGTGTTATTCAGCATTGGGCATAGAAAGATAAACCATATTGGTATTTACTTGGGTGATGATAAGGTTTTACACCATTTGGTTCGTAGATTGAGTTTTAGTGAGACATTAAGTAAGTGGGATAGACAGATTACCAAAGTATTGCGTTTAGCGGAGAAAGTATAATGTTGAGACGGATTGTTTTACACGGTAGATTGGCTACTGAATATACTGATAGCATAGAGTTAGATGCTGATGATTTGACCAATGTTGTTTTTGGATTGAATAGCAACTTTCCTGGGTTTTACAATGACTTTGTCGCTGGTGAGTGGCATATATTGAAGGGTGCTGTTGAAAACAATAACGATATGAAGCCAGAAGAAGTTGGAATGATGTTTGGTGAAACAGCAAAAGAAATCCACATATTCCCACGCATTCAAGGTGCTGGTGGGGATAGTTTTTGGGGTGTTATCTTGGGTGTCGCTATTATTGCGGTAGCATTCTGGGCTGCCCCTGCTGCTGGTGGATTAGGTGCCACAGCATTTAGCATTGGAGGTGCTGGTATTACATTTGGTAATATTGCTATGTTTGGGTTGAGTATGGCATTGAGTGGGATTGCTGGTATGTTAGCCCCAACACCAGAAGTTGGTGATTATACCGCAGCAGAGGGGGCGGCAGACAGACCATCATTCTTGTTTAATGGACCAGTAAATGTGATGGCTGCTGGTGGACCAGTGCCGTTGGTATATGGAAGACATGAAGTGGGTAGCACAGTTATTAGCGCTGGTGTAAGCGCAGAACGACTATAAGGACAGGTACATATGACAAAGTTTATTACGGGTGCTGGTGGTAAGAAAAAGAAATCCAAGACAAGAATCCCTGTTGAAGCAGCAAACACATTATCATCCAATGCGGTAGCCCGTGTTGTCGAAGTGTTGAGTGAAGGTGAGATTGAAGGGCTGGTAAATGGAGCAAAGAGCATCTATTTTGATGGTACACCACTACAAAACACTGATAATACATACAACTTTCGTTTGGTTGAATGGGATACTGAATACGGTACACCAAATCAAACACCAATGCCAGGGTTTCCATCAACAGAAACAGAAGTGTCAGTCAATGTTGAAGTAAACTATGGTGTTCCAGTACAAAGAGAAACATTAGTTGATGGTATTGATGCTGTTCGTATTACAATCCTATTACCACAAGGGCTTTGGTACCAAAACAAAGAGAATGGCGACTTGTTGGGATATAGTGTCACTGTTGCGTTTGAGACCAGACCAATAGGTGGAGTTTGGACCCGTGTAAAGACCCGCACTATTAGTGGTAAAGCAATGGAGCCATATGAAGAGTCACATCGTATTGAAACCCCTGTAACTGGTGGGTCAAAATGGCAGTTTAGAGTTGTTCGGCTTAGTGGAAATGACCCAAACAGTGCGTATAGTAGCAAGACGACTTGGTCAAGATATACAGCCATCAACGATATCAAACTACCGTACAACAACACAGCATACATAGGGTTGAAGATTGATGCCCAATCCACAGGCGGTGAGGTTCCAACCCGTTCCTATTTGATTGATGGCATCAAGTGTAAGGTACCAACAAACTATAATGCGTTTAGCCACACATATACAGGAGATTGGAATGGGCAGTTCAAAACATCTTGGACAGACAACCCAGCGTGGATTGTATATGATTTATTGACCAGTGATAGATATGGGCTTGGTTTGTTTATTGAAGATTCAATGGTAAACAAATGGTCGTTTTACGATGCTGGGCGATACAATGACCAGTTAGTTAGCAATGGCGATGGCGGACAAGAGCCACGATTTACATTCAACGCAGTTATCAATACCAGACAAGAAGCGTGGAAGTTGATACAGGCAGTGGCATCAAGTTGCCGTTCTGTTGTATATTATGGTGGTGGACAAATCCAGTTGATTCAAGACCGTCCTGAACCAGTGTCGTTGATTGTCAATAAGAGTGATGTTATTGACGGGATGTTTGAATACGCATCAACATCACTACAACAGCGCCACCCAGTTATCCAAGTTACATATAACAACAAAGATGACCGTTATAATCCAGCAACTATCACAGTTGAAGACACAGATGGTATTAGCAGATATGGATACAATGTCAAGGATATTGTAGCATACGGCGCTACAACACAAGGGCAAGCCCGCAGATTGGGGCTTTGGACACTATACACAGATATCAACACAACGGATACTGTAAAGTTCAAGTGTGGATTGAACCTTGCTACCCGCATTCAGCCAGGCGCTGTTATCAAGATTGTTGATGAAGAGATGATGGGAGTTCCATTTGGTGGCAGAACCGTTAGTGGGACAAAGAATAGCATCACACTGGATAGAGAAGTGGATTTGGTGAGTGGTCAAACATATACTGTTGATTGGGTAGATGTTGATGGCATTACTATTATATCACGACAAGTAGCAAATACACCAGGTGAATATACAACACTCACTTGGGTTGACCCAGCAGTTACATTCCAAGGAACTGGGGATACCGTTACATACGCCAACCACGGTTATGTAACAGGATATCCTTTGAAGTTCAAGACGATAGTCACTACAACAGGGATTACAACCAATACAACATATTATGTAAAGAACCCACAGACAAATACATTCCAGTTGAGTGCGACACCAGGTGGTGATGTTATAAACTTGACCAATAATGGTACAGGGACATTGGATACAACTGCCCCACAAACTGGGCGCAGTTGGGTTATGACATCAACAGATATTGAAGGCAGTTTATACCGCATATATGCTGTTAGTGAGCAAGGTGGAACTGAATTTGAAGTGACGGCGTTAGCATACACCCCACAGAAATATACAGAGATTGACCAGATTACCAACCCAGATGAGTGGATACCTATTACCAAGGTATTCAACTACTGCCCATCACCAACAGACATAGCCTGGAAAAGAGAAACAGGAACTGATAGTTATGGTCGTCGGGTTGTAAATCTACGCATCAACTGGTCTATTGTTGATGAGCAATATGTCAGTGTGTATTATGTGTCATACCGCAGAGATGGCAAAGAAGTTACCAATAATGTTGTAACATCATACAAAGAGTTCGTTATACCCAATGTGTCTGCTGGGACATATGAAGTATTCGTTACAGCAGTCAATATTAGTGATGTGAAATCTCCTGTAAGTATATCGTCATTTTACAATGATTTGTCTGGTGGTATTAGTTCGTTGCCAGCACCATTGAACCTACAAGTAAAGGGCGGTGGTACAGTATGGAATGGTAAGGACCTGGTATTCACTTGGCAGCAAGATACAGCAAATCCAAACTACAATACAGGTGAAAGTGTATTCAAGGAATATTATATAGAACTGGTGGATGTTGGCACAAATACTGTTATACGCAGTGATAGCACAACAAATACTGAATACACATATTATTTTGATGACAACTTGACGGACGCAGGTACAACACCCCGCCGTAATGTAAAGGTGAGATTGTTCAACAAAGATAGTTTGAATCGCACATCTACATCTATTACAGCAACCTTTACCAATCCAGTACCATCAGCACCAACATATACTTTGGTTGGTGGATATCAATACTATACCGTGATTGTTGAGCCTGTTGCTGGCGCTACTGATATTGCTGGTTATTATGTTGCAGAAGTAACCGTTCCTGGTGCTACACCAACGGCAGGAGATATCGTTTATAAGGGACCAAACCCACGGATTGACATTGGGTATTATGACCCAGAAGTTATTGTTCGTGTTGGTACATACGATATGTATGGGGATGCTATTGGTGATGTGGTATGGGCGACAGCACAGACGACAACGGTTACACAAGCACAAGAGGTGATTGACAGTGCAGAAGGCTATAAGTTCTTTACACTGTTGTTCAAGCCAAATGATCCAGCACCAAATAGTGTTAGTTGGACAGCCAGTGCAGTTGTTAAGACCAGCACGGGTGAAACAAAGAGTTGCCCAGCAGGTAATGCTGCCTGGACTGGTACAGCACTATACTTGTATTATGATTGGACAGCCAATGAAATATTGACTACAACCAACATACTGTATGCTGTTGGAGTTGGTAAAGCAATTTTAGCCACATACTACGGCGGTAAGACACTGAATAGTGCGAATGGTGATGCCTATATTGATGGCAATAAGATATTAGCACAAACAGTGGGTGCCAGCCAGATTGTTGCTGGGTCTATTACAGCGAATGAGATTGCTGCCAACACGATTACAGGCAATAAACTGGTTGTAGACCAGGCTGTTATCACGAATGGGTTGCAGATTACCAATGGGTTGATAAACGGTGTTCATATTCAGGACGGTGCTATTACAGCAACAGAGATTGCTGCCAACACGATTACATCAGGCAATTTGCGTACTGATGTTGCTGTTATTACAACACAAGCACAGATACAAGATGCGTTGATTAGCACAGCAAAAATCGGTGATTTGCAGGTAACTACACTGAAAATCGGTGATCACGCTGTAAGTGATTTTGTTGCATACGAAAACACAACAGTGTCATATCTACCAAAGAATGATAGTAATGTTTTGACCACGATAGCACAACAGACATTCACATCAGCGAACTCACCGCAAACATTGGTTGATTTAACAGTGGAATACCAGACAGAAGGAGATGGGCTGGATAAGGTGATTGGTACAATGCCAACCCAAGATTTTGAAGTTGATGCACATCTGGTGTTCAAGGTGTCGTTCCAATATTATAACGGAAGTACTTGGGTAGAAATGCCGTGGTATACACAAGAAGATGTTGTTGTCGGTACTACAAAGATGAACCTATATCAAGTTGCGACAGTTAATAGTGGTACCAGATGGATGTCAGGTCCATTACAAGGCAGGGGTGGTGCTGCGGGGGATTATTACGGTCCTATCAGAGATTGGTTGAACCAACCCAGTGTATATGGGTTGCGTCGTAAAGTTAACAGGTCATTTGTTATTCCAACAGGCAACTACACAGCAACCAATTTCCGTGTTACTATTCAAGGGTGGCATTATGTAAGGTGGTATGGGTTAGATACCAGCACATATATCACACCAGCATTTACTGGGTCAGACCAAACCCAGATTTTATCAACAATTGTGTCTATTATAGGGATGAAGAAATAATGACAACTTTACACGAATATGCGATTTTGAATGCAGAAACAGATGAGTTGGTTGGTCATTGTATAACCAGCAATTATGACCAAACCAATGAAGTGTTGCTATTGAATGGACAAAAGTTGGTGGATGACGCTGACCTGGTAGCGGAGTCCAAAGCAAGAAGAGAGCAACTTTGATAAATAAGGTATTGTGAGAAATAAAGGAGTTCCAAGATGGCTTTACATCAAAACCTGACAGTGGACCAAGGCAGCCTATTCCAGTGGGATTTCCTGTTGCGCACTGACCAAACATTGATATTTGACTTAACAAACTATGATGTTCGTGGTCAAGTACGCAAATCATACGATAGTTCAACAATCCTTTTGAACCCATCATTTGATATATCTGTTCCATTGGGGCGGATCACAATGACAATCCTACCAGAAGACACAGCAGAACTGGTGTTTAGCGGTGAAGAACTGGAATGTGTTTATGATGTAGAGATTTATGATGTGGGCACTGATGTCAAGCGTATTGTTGAAGG
>Ga0172367_10010082_pt1 | contig 10237 bp, 8 predicted proteins | sample Lak10m_FD_114542 | JGI IMG/M metagenome (GOLD analysis project Ga0172367, IMG submission 114542) | Freshwater microbial communities from Kabuno Bay, South-Kivu, Congo - kab_022012_10m | ecosystem: Environmental > Aquatic > Freshwater > Lake | place: Democratic Republic of the Congo: South-Kivu...
CTTCATCAGAAATTCCAATTCCCTTATCCTGAATTTCAATAAACGTATAATCTTTTTCGCTGCTTAAAACCATTTTAATAAATTTAGTATCCGCGCTATACTTAACAGCATTGTCAATAAGATTTACAATTGCCTCAGAAACTGCTTCGCGGTCAATTAAAATTTTTGGGATATCAATACCTGGTTCGTATTCAAAATCAAATCCTTTATTATAAAGATGGTAACTATAATTTTGATAAATCTGCAAAACAATATCATTTAAATCTTCCTCTTCAAAATTAAACTTTCTTTTACCTGCTTCCATTTTAGAAAAATTTAAAATTGAATTTACAATTCGCCCCAAACGATTTGATTCGTGGCTGATAATTGAATAATACTCTTTTTTCTTTTCTTCAGTTTTAACTCGATCCATTTCAAGAGTTTCTGCAAACATACTTATCAAAGCTAACGGAGTTCTTAATTCGTGCGAGACATTTGAAACGAAATCAGCTTTTACTTGTGCAAGTTCAAGTTCCTTTTTAACGGTTCTATAAACAAACCAAACTGCTGCAATCAATACAACAAACAAAATTCCTATAAGAATAAAATTGTTTACTGCCCGCTCTGTTGCAAGATCCTCTAGCGATTTACCAACTAAAGAAATACCGAGATTATAATCTGGAAAGATCCACAAAGTTTTTTGAGCTTGAACAGCTCGTTTTTTAAAATCTTTTGTTGAGTTATATTGATATCCGGTTTTAGGATTGATAACCGAAATTACAAATTCATCTTTAGCAACTTCTTGTAACCGTGATGATAATATATTTGTGATAAACTCTTTTGGATTTATCACCGCACCATAAAATTTTTTAGAATTTTTATTTAATGCAGTAAATACAATAAGTGATTGATTAGCCGAGTTAGGTAAAACAATAGGTTCAATTTTGTTGTAACCTAAATTACGATAGTTGTAAAGTCTATTAATTTTTTCAATATTTTCAGATATAACAGCTTTGTAATAAACAAATAGCGAATCAAGATTTGTTACTCCACTATTTTTTTTAAAGTAAAATTGCAAACCATAGTCATTAAGACTATCAACAGTAAAAAGAAATGTAATTAATTTATTTTCATTTAAATGTTTATTAAATATTTCAGATTTTCTTGATGAAAGTTCAATTGATTCAACTTCTTCGATAATACTGTTCGCACTGTTTCTTACAACATCTTCTGAGTACTGATTTACTGAAAAAAGAATTGCCTGTAATTGATTATTATAGATTTGATCGAGCACTTGCTCATTTTCATTTAGCTTACCAAGCTCATTAATAAGTAAAAATGCAATAGGCAAAATTATAATAAGCACAAGTATTAAGCCTATTTTTTTCATATAAGAATCAACATTCTAATTTTTCTTAAGCTGTTCCGCAACTTTCTTTTGAACAAATTCCTTCAATGATTCATACGAATGATTTTCCGGCAAAACTGGTTTTAAAAATTTGACATTTATTTTTTTCCATGGTTTAGGGAAATGTGTACCGCGTGGTAACGCATCGTAAGCACCATTTATTGCAACCGGAACAATTGGTACATTTAACTCGCGACTTAGAATTGCAAATGTTTTTTTAAAATCACCTATCTCACCAGTTAATGTGCGCGTACCTTCCGGAAAGATTATAATGTTTTTCCCACGCTTTAAAACCTCTGCCATTTTTTGTAAAGAAGTTTTAAGATCACTCAAATCCATAACTATTACATTATTTTTATTAGCAATAAACTTTAAAATTTTATTCTTAATGTGTTTTTCTTTAGCATAAAAATATGTTTGTTTCATCAACTTATTTTTTAAAAACACAGCAACAAAAAGTCCATCAAAAAAACTTTGATGATTTGGTGCAAGAATAAAAGGTCCATCGGGTAAGTTTTCTATACCTTCACCTTTTAATCTAAAGTAAAGTTTAAGAAAAACTTTAGCACCGTTTTTCATAAAGTTATATGTAAACCAGCTTTTAGGTAATTCAAGATCGAGTTTTTCTTTAAAGATTTTTCCCCAATCAATTGCTTCTACACTAAGTTTTGTTTTTTTGTCTCTAACATTTTCAGCAAGCTTAACAACGTTTGGGAATCCAACTAACTCAGCCTCAGTTAGTTTAACACCAAAATTAGATTCAAGATAAACACCAAGATTAACTTTATCTAAAGAATCCAAACCCAAATCTATTTCAAGATGATCTGAAGGATGAATTGTTGTTTCCTTTTGCTGTTGAATAAATTCTTTAATTAATATGTATTCCTGAAAATTTGGTTCAACAATATTTTCCAGTTTATTTTTTGATATTTGTTCAAGCTGAGGCAATAAAAATCTCTTTAGTTTCAATAATCTTGTGCGCGGCAGTGGTTCTTTAACCAGGCTAAACTTCATCACTTTTTTGTATGGTGTTACCGATTGATTATACTTATCAATTACCTGCCACTTAATCATATCTTCAACATTATCAATACCAAGTTGCTTCGCTTTTTGGTAATCAGGATAAATTACTGCGTGAAGCATATCTTGCTTTTCAAAAACTCCAATCTCAGTAATAACTTCTGAATATGTTAAAATTTTATTTTCAATTTCTTCAGGATTAATATTTTTACCATTTGATAAAACAATAATTTCTTTTTTTCTTCCGGTAATAAAAATTCTGTTTTGATCGTCGAGATAACCTAAATCTCCTGTATAAAGCCAGCCATCTTTAATTATTGCCGCGGTTTCATCTGGCCGATTAAAGTAACCCTGCATAACATTACGTCCACGATTAACAATTTCACCATCAACAACTTTTACCTCGTTTGTTTTTAACGGCTGTCCCGCAGAACCAGGCATAACTTTCCCTGGTCTTGTAAAAGTGATCATTGGCGCACACTCAGTCATTCCAAATCCTTCAAGTACTTCAAAACCGAGTACAAGAAAATCTTTTGCAACTTCTTTATCTAAAGCTGCACCGCCGCTTACCATATATTTTATGCTGCCGCCAAATTTTCTTTGAACCGACCCAAATATTTTTCTTGAAAAAGCTAAAGAGTTTTTCTTCTCGGCAATTCTAAAAAGTAGTTTTGCTATCCCGCTTTTATTTATTTTATCTTTTATTCCTTTTCTAATAAGATTATACAAACGAGGCACCCCGATAATTATTGAAATTTTATGCTGCAAAGTTGCCATAATATCTTCACTTGCCATTGAAGGTGAAAACACAATTGTTGCACCAACACTAAATGGAATAATTACTGTACCCATCAAAGGGAGAATGTGATGCAACGGCAATAATACCATAACACGATCTTCAATTTTATAAATATTTACATCAGTTGTAACAGCTTCAATGTTCACAAGCAAATTATCGTAACAAAGCATAACCCCTTTTGGTGAACCTGTTGTTCCGCTTGTGTAAATTATAACAGCTGTATCATTCGGGTCTGGATTTTGAAATTCGTTTACTTGTGTTTCGTTTTCAGGTTTAACTTCATCAAAATTTATTTTGATAATTTGATGATTAACTTTTTCAGCCGCTTTTTCCAGCGCTTCTTTTGTTGTGTTTGAATAAAATATTATTTCAGGTTTACAATCATTAAGTATAAATGCAACATCATCAGAAGATGCCAAATAATCTATTGTAACCGGAACAGCTTTTTCCATCCACACAGCATAGAAAGAATACACCCATTCCAACCGGTTTTCTGAAAAGATAGCAACTTTAGAAAAATTTTCCAGAGTAATTAGTTTACTAAATGCATTAACTTTTTTGATTACTTCAAGATAACTAACTTGCTGATCTTTAAGAATCATTGCAGTTTTATTGTAATCTTTTAAAAACACTTTTTACCTTTAATGAATAAATATTGATTCTAAAATATCAAAATAAATGATTAAAAACTTTGCATATAACACTAACAAAAGTTTTGGTTTAATTAATTGTATTCTTCATAAATTTTTCTTAAGTATTGATAACATCTTTAGAGGATTCTATGGAGTACACTCGCGAAGAACTAATTGAGCAGAAAAAGTTACAATTAAAAATAATTGATCTTGCACTTGGTATTTTGGTTGGGATGCTTTACGGATATGCTATTAATAATCTAATCATAGGTGTAGCGATTGGAATTGGTGTTGGTCTATTTAAATGGATAAACAACATTCCGTTTTGGGGAGTTTTTGCTTTAACAATTTTGTATTGGTTTTTTATAATTTTTATTAAATAATTATTGTTATTTTTTTTTGGATAAGTAATGAGCGAAAAACAACAACCAGAAATTGGATCAATAACCTGGTGTGATTTAACTGTACCAAACGCAACTGAAGTAAAAGATTTTTATGCTAAAGTAGTTGGCTGGCAGCCCGAAGGTGTATCTATGGGTGATTATGAAGATTTTACTATGATTGCTCCCGAAAGCGGAAAAGTTGCAGCAGGAGTTTGTCATGCTCGAGGTGCAAATGCAAAACTTCCTTCGCAGTGGTTAATTTACATTACCGTTGAAGATGTAGATAAAAGTTCAGAACAATGTGTGCTGCTTGGCGGCAAATTAATTGTTGAGCCAAAATCAATGCCTGGATATGGAAGATATTGTGTTATACAAGATCCTGCTGGTGCGGTTTGTGCTTTGTTTAAACCGGAGTAAAAATTCATTAAAGAAAGTTTATTTCCCGCGTGCTTTGCGAGAAATGTGTTCTAGAAAAGGTTCACGCAAAGATCGCAAAGTTTTTTTTCAGTGTTACTCCGTGTATTCTCAGTAGTTCTCTCTGTAAGTACTTTTCTTCTGTCCATTTCACGGAGATGCACAGAGTTTTTCACTGAGAGCCACTGAGTTTAACCACATACTCAGAATGAATTCTGAGCTACGTTTTTATTTTACCAATCCAACTTCAATCAAACATTTTTTAATTCGCTCAAATGTTTTGTGGATATCATTATCTAAGCCGATTGAAATTCTTACAAGACCTTCGCTTAATCCCATTGCTTGTCTTTCTTCTTCCGGAATTTCTGATGATGTGCTGTGTCCAGGAGAAGAAAACAATGTTTTAAAATAACCAAGACTAACAGCAAGATATCCAACTTTTTCTAACTGCATATTTGCCATAAGCTCATTCGCTTTTTCTGTTGTACCTGCATCTATAGCAAGCATACCGCCAAAACCAAAACCTTTGTTCATGATTTCCTTCAATAATTTATTACCATTATGATTAGGAAGTCCTGGATAAAAAACTTTACACCCAAGTTTTTCAATATTTTCTGCAAGATAAAGAGCATTATCACTATGTTTTTTAATTCTTAAATGAAGCGAATGCAAGTTTTTAAATATTGATGCAGCACGATAACTATCCAGAACCGGACCAAGCAACATAGATGCACCAGAATTAATATCTGTAAGTTGAGAAACAAACTCGTTAGTACTGCAAACACAGCCGGCAACACAATCACTTGTACCATTAATGTATTTTGTTAAACTGTGAACAACTATATGTGCACCTAATCTAATTGGTGAAATAACAATCGGACTAAAAGTATTATCCACCATCAGTTTTATATTGTGTTGATTTGCCAGTTGAGATAATTTTGGAATATCCGCAACTTCTAAAAGTGGATTACTAATAGCCTCACAATAAATAACTTTAGTTTTACTAGTGATTGCTTTTTTTACAGCATTAATATCTTGCGTGTTTACAAAATTTACTTTTATACCAAACTTTGGCAATAAGTTTTTAAAGAAAGCATAGGTGCCGCCATAAATTGTTCTGCTGGAAACTATTTCATCTCCTGAATTACACAATTGAAGGATGGCACAACTAATTGCGCCCATTCCTGATGCAGTTACAATTGCTGCTTCAGAAGCTTCTAACTTTGCAAGTGCTTCTGCAAGATATTTATTTGTTGGATTCCAATGCCTTGAGTACAAAAAACATCCTTCTATTTCGTGCTCAAATAATTCATTCATTGTTTTGGGATTTAGAAAAGTATAAGTGGATGAATCAGTAATTGATGGATTAACATCTCCATACTCCCCAAAAACTAAATAATCTTGTATTTCGCTGCTCGGATCGTAATGATGCATAGTTACACCTCATTAATTTTGTGTTATAAGAAAATAACTTATTATTTTTTCTATCACTAAATTACTATTAGTTAAAGATTTAATTCTAACATTTTTAATAAAATAATATGACTGAAAAACAATTAGCTGCAGAAAAATCAATTGAATATATAAAAGATGGAATGACTCTTGGGCTTGGAACCGGATCAACAGTTTTCTATCTGGTTAATAAACTTGCAGAGTTAGTAAAACAAGGATTAAATGTTACTTGTGTTTCAACTTCAAACCAAACAAGTGAGCTGGCTAAAAATTTAGGAATTAAAATAGTTAATCTAAATGAGGTAGCTTTTATTGATCTTACTATTGATGGAGCTGATGAAGTTGATCCAAATTTAAACGGAATTAAAGGCGGCGGCGGTGCTTTGCTTTTTGAAAAGATTGTTGCTAAAGTTTCTAAAAAAGTTATTTGGATTGTTGATTCATCAAAGTTTGTAAATCATTTGGGCAAGTTTCCTTTGCCTGTTGAGATAATTCAATTTGGGTCCAAATTTCTGTTACATAGATTTGATGAGCTTGGTTTTAATCCAGAATTAAGAAAAAGAGATGAAAATATTTTTATAACCGATTCTGGTAATTTTATTGTTGATTTACATTTAAATAAAATTACAGATCCAATCAATCTAGAAGCAGAAATTAAAATGATGCAAGGAGTTGTTGAAGTTGGTTTATTCAACAACATTGCAGATGAAGTAATTATTGGAAAAAATAACTCTACCGAAATACTAAAAAGAGTTTAGGAAAGGATGCAGATAAATTATTTATCTGCTCCTAATTTCTTTAATTCCTGAGATACTTTTCTTGAATTGACAAATCCAAAAGCTAAGAGGGCAACTAAAAACAAAACTACACCAATTTCTGTAAATCCCATTCTAAAATTCCTTTCTTTAAGATTTTATAGCAAAAAAAATTGCAAGCTTAGTGCCACTTCAATTATCGTATTTGAAGCCAAAAAGTTTAGTATTTAATCAAAACAATAAGAAATAATGTGTGGGCAGGTAATTATTACAGGCAAAAATTTATTGCGGATATTCTGATGTTATTCAGATTGCTTTTCAGGTAAGTTTTTTAACATTCGCCATAAAGTAGTTCGCCCAATACCAAGTTCTTGCGCAACTTTTGTTTTATTCCACCTATGCTTTTCTAAAAGTTTAACAAGATTTGAAGTGTTATCATTTTTAGAATAATTAATAACTACTTCGTCATTAAGACTAATATTGGATTTAAAGTTACTTGGTAAACTATTTATGGAAATATTATTTCGATCTTTACTTCTAACTATCAAATATTCAATTGCATTTTCTAATTCTCTCACATTACCAGGCCAGTTGTAATTCATAAATACTTCAAGTGCATCATCATCAATATCACTAATTTCTTTTTTATAAATCTTGGAATAAACTTCTATAAAATGTTTTACAAGGTAAGGTATATCTTCCCTTCTCTCACGCAAAGCGGGAACAACAACTGGTATTACGTTTAATCTATAATATAAATCCTCACGAAGTTTCCCATCTTCTAAAGCTTTTTTTAAGTTAACATTAGTTGCAGCTATAACTCTTACATTTGTAGTTCGTGTTACCGATTCGCCAACTCTTTCAAATGTACCCTGCTGTAAAATTCTTAGCAATTGTATCTGGGTTTGCAATGGCATTTCAGCAACTTCATCTAAAAATAAAGTGCCGCCGTCTGCTAACTCAAACCTGCCCGGTCTATCTTTAAACGCATCAGTAAATGCTCCTTTAACGTGCCCGAACAACTCGCTTGCTAAAAGATTTTGTGGAAAAACAGAACAATTAACTTTTAAAAATTGTTTGGATTTTCTAAGACTGGTAGCTTGAATTGCATTAGCAACTAATTCTTTTCCGGTTCCAGATTCGCCTTGAATTAAAACAGTAGCATCAGATTCAGCAATTTCCTGTATCAAACTAAAAATTTCCTGCATTGATTTACTGTGTCCGATAATTCCAAAATAACTTGATGGTGATGCAATCTCTTTTCTTAACTTCAATAATTCAGAAAGATCACGAAATGATATAACACCACCAACAGGTTTATTAATACTATTTTTAAGTATGGCAGCATTTAATTTAATTGGTTTTCTCGATCCACTTTTAATTTCTATACTTGAATTGTAATCATAAATATCGTTGCCAGATTCTAACACCAATCCTATCGGACATTGTGTATGACAAAGTTCGCACTTAAAGACATATTTACAAAATTGTCCTAGAACCTCTTCTTGATTATAGCCGGTAATTATTTCTGCTGCACGATTAAAAAAGTTGATTTTAAAGTTTATATCAACAGTTATAACACCTTCTGCAAGTGAGTTTAATATTTCTTTATTAAAATCTTTTTCCATCAAATTTTTTCAATCTATATTTTGATGTTCATTTCGCAGCAAATCATTTACTTCTTTTACAGGATTAAAAGTGGTTATCGGAACTTCAACAAATATTGTAATCCAATCAGCCATACTTCCATTCCATAAGCCAGGTAACTCTAAAGCTTTTAATTCAATTCCATCTTTTGATTTTTTTGTGATTATACCACTGTTATGATCAACAAATTTATGTAGATTGAATTTTTTTCCGTTATAATCCTTTATTCCACAAACTAAATCAACAGGATTAAAATGAGTTGATTTCAAAAATATATTTTTTTGCAATTCATCATTCATATTTATCTGTGCTTGCTCAACTATCTGAAGTGATGTACTGCCGTCATCATTTTTAACCCAAAAAGGTCCGCCGCCTGGTTCACCTTCATTCTTAACCATACCGCAAACTCTGATTGGTTGGTTAAGTTTATTAAAAACAAATTTTTTCTTTTGTTCATAATTCCATTTATTAAAATCATCAGGTGCAGATATAAATAGTTTATCTTTGATAAAATCAACCATTTCATCAAAAGTTATCTGATTAAAATTGTCTTGATTTAAAATATCAATAAACTTAAATACTTGTTTTTGTAATTGTATTAGATAACCGATTAGTAATTTTTTATATAATATTGTATCAGCCGATAGCTTCTCTACTATCAAATTATCTATGTTTTTAATTACAACAATATCAGCATCAAGATCATTTAAGTTTTCAAGCAACGCACCATGTCCGCCAGGTCTAAATATTATTTTATTCTTTGCATCAAATAAAATTTCATTTTTTTCATTAACTGCAATTGTATCGGTGGATTTTTTTTGGTATGAATATTTTATATCAAGTTTAATTTCGGATTTAAGAGTTTGTTTAACTTTATTTATAATCTCTTCAAACAAGGCAGAATGTTCTTCTGATATAGTGAAATGAATTTTAATTGTATCGAATTTATCTGAAGTATAATTAATTGCTTCATAAATTTGCTCTTCAAAAGCAGTTCTTTTTTGCTTAGCATACTTATGAAATCTTATTGCGCCTTTTGGTTTAGATGAATAATTAAGACCAGGATGAAACAAAACAGCATTAATAATTTTTTTAGGTACAGAACTAATTAATTCTTCCATCCTATTATCATCAACGTTAAGTATTGATTTAAGTTCATCATAAAAAGCGAATTTGTTAATATTTGTTAAAAATTCATAAACAGTTTTGCAATCTTTATCATCAGCAATTTTATTTTTTAAATCTTGCAAAGTAAAATTATTAAATCGTTTAATAACTGATTGAAGTTTTTGAAACATTCTTGAGGCTGCACCGGATGCAGGTACAAACTTAGTCAATCTTCCATCATCAGCGGCTACTTTATGATTTAATAATAACTTATCATATTGTTCGGTTGATATTTTTACAATCCCATCATTAAGCATACAAGGTTTAACTAAAACAGGAATCTTAACTCCATTTTCAAACAGTTCTAATTGCCGCTCAATTTTTTCAAGATCAAGATTGCCAAAATTATCATTAGCAATGTTTTCTTTAAGAAAATTTATTTGTTGTTTTGTATTATTCATATTTTAAGACATCGAAATGCTAATGCCAGGTATTAAACCAAGTGTAATATTAATTGATTGCAATTTCATTTCGCCAATTTTTATGCTTTCTGAAAAATCACTTGCTTTAAATAAACTTTTTAAAATTATTGTCGCCAGTTTGCTGTCACTTGCCTTAGTAATTACCCCAGCTCTTTTTTC
>Ga0172367_10010084_pt1 | contig 10236 bp, 16 predicted proteins | sample Lak10m_FD_114542 | JGI IMG/M metagenome (GOLD analysis project Ga0172367, IMG submission 114542) | Freshwater microbial communities from Kabuno Bay, South-Kivu, Congo - kab_022012_10m | ecosystem: Environmental > Aquatic > Freshwater > Lake | place: Democratic Republic of the Congo: South-Kivu...
AGAGTTATCGCGAGCACATAAAGAAAAGGTTCCTTTGAGAATCGACAGCAAAACGATCATACTTGTTTCAAAAGAGAATGCAAATCAGGAGTACAGAAATCAATACATTAAACGACGTGAGGAAGCAGCACAAAATTATGGTGGCAATTAGTCCGGATGGTGATACACGAAGGAAAATCATTCAAAAGCTAATAATGAAATGCGGGTTTGCAATAACACCCGGTGATGCGATGAAATTAATAAAGCCAACAGCTTACGACTGTAATCCGGTAGATGCTTTTTTTGTTGTGGCAGACATGCACGATTTCAGAACATCAACAGTAATGAACCAGCAGCTTTACGAAATGGCTGCAAAAGGAATGGCCGTAATAGTAGGAGTAAAAAAACTACCAGCACAATTTGAATTTATTTGCGAAACTTTTTATCATACATATTTATGAAAGCAGAAAACTTAAAATTTCAGTACAACAAACAATTTGGACTTAAAAGCGGAATGATCATTACAATGAAAAGCCTGGTAACAATCAAAGGAGAAAAGTTTGTTGAATGCCATGAAGATGAAATAAGATACAAACCTGAAGAATTAATTGAAATACACTAATGGTAACAACAGAAAAAATAACAGTAATGTTTCAGGCGGTGGATGCTCCAGTTGGTACCAGCTGTACAAAATGTTGCCTGTACAAAAATAACTTGTTGTGTCCGGTTGCAAAGTGCAGACCGGAACAGAGACCGGATAAAAGAAATGTAATATTTATGAAATAATGATTATGACACGAAAAACATTGATACAGGCACTTGTGAAACTTCGCAAAGCAAAGAATGAAAGCCTTAAAAACTTCACTAAACACGAAAACAAAAGCATGATAAAGCTCCGTGAAAAAGAGATTAACAAGCTGACGGAACAGATTGAAAAATTAGATAAAAGTAACATTGTAATTGTGATTGCGATATGAACAACAACATCCGACTTATAGTAATCGACAGCTTTTGCGGTGCCGGTGGCGTAACCGAAGGATTTCACCGGGCAGTTGACCAACGCGGAAACAAAGTATGCAAAGTAATCATTGGAATCAACCACGACGAAAAAGCAATTGCCAGTCATGCAGCCAACCATCCCGATACAATTCATTTCATTGAAGATTTTACCACGCTCGATCCGAAACGCTTGGTTTCTATTGTTGCAGCTGCCAAACTTCGCTATCCGAATGCAAAAGTATTGTTCTGGGCGAGTGCAGAATGCACACATCACAGCAAAGCAAAGGGCGGACTTCCCCGCGATGCTGATAGTAGAAGCCTACCGGAACATATCGAACGTTATGTGAAAGTAATAAATCCGGATATTATCGGAGTGGAAAATGTGATTGAGTTTATCGATTGGGGACCACTTGATGAAAATGGAAAACCGGTAAAAGAAGAAAAAGGTATTTATTACCGGGAGTGGTGCGATTCATTGATTAGACTTGGTTATTTTTATGACTACAGAAAATTAAATGCAGCTGATTATGCAGCATTTACTTCGCGTACACGTTATTTTGCATATTTCTCTAAAAAAGTTGAAAATATAGTATTTCCGGTGCAAACACATTCTAAAAACGGAGAAAATGGTTTGAAAAAATGGAATGCTGTAAAAAATGTTCTTAATCTCGAAATTGAAGGTGAAAGTATATTTGAAAGGAAAAAACCATTGGTTGATCCAACGATTGACAGGGTTACAGCAGGTATATTGAGGTTTGTTGTTAATAATTCTGATGAAATATTTGTTAGCCGATATAATGGAGGTAATCCGGAATACAGAAATTCAAGTGTTGATTCACCTTGTGGTGTGGTTACGACTAACAATCGTTTTGCCACAGTAAAGTGTAAGTTCATTTCAAAAGCATTTTCCGGACGTCCACAACACAAAAATCAAAGTATCGAAAATCCAGCCGGATCAATTACCACGATCGATCATCATCAAATGGTAACAGCTTATTACGGTAATGGTTACAATACATCTGTAGAGGAACCCGCTGGAACCGTAACTACAAAGGATCGGTTTGCTCTGGTAACTTCAAAATTTTTAGCTAACAGTTATTCAGGTGGTGGACAAATCTCTGATATCAAAGAACCGAATCCAACATTAATGACGGTACCAAAACAAAACCTTGTATCAGCTCAATGGCTCATGGATACCCAGTTCAGCAATACCGGGCGCGACATCAATCAACCTGCACCGGTAATAACAGCCAACCGAAAACAATTTTATCTGATGAATCCGCAATTTAAAAACACTGGCGGATCGATTGATAAACCATGCTTCACACTCATTGCCAGGATGGATAAAATGCCACCGTACCTAATTGAAACCAAACACGGAGAAATACACATCCAGATAAACGAATCCGACAGTGAATCAATGAAACGACTGAAATCAATCTGCAACCAGTACGGCATCATTGACATCCGTATGCGCATGCTGATGATTGATGAGCTTCTCCGTATTCAGGGCTTTGGCGATCAGTACAAACTCTGCGGAACCAAAGCCGACATGAAGAAATTTATCGGTAACGCTGTAGAATGCAACATGGCTAAAGTGCTTGCGGAAGCAATTGCGGGAAGTATTGAAGTGGATGAAACTGAAATAATGGAGGCGGTATGAAAACAATTCAAGAAGCGGCTGAAGAATATGCCGGATTCAATAAAATCGGTATTGTCAAAGATAGAATAAAAGCCTTCAAAGCAGGGGCTAAATTTGTCATACGTTGGATAAGCGTTGATGAACTCCCGGAGATAAAAGAAGAATCTTATCAAATACTTGTAAAAACAAAACCAACAGCATCAGGGAAAGTTTTGTACCGGGCAATTGCAGTTTTTTCTTTCGATACACAGGAAGTGTTAGAGGCCAGAATGAAAAAATATCAGCATTGGAGGATGATAGAAATTTTATAATAAGCGAAACAGTATGAAATCAATTATGCAAATTCAGAAAATACGAATTAATGTTTACGGTGACGGAAAACATTATGTTGAAGTACAAACAAGAAAAAAAACATTTTTCAGAAAAGAGAAATGGGAATGTATTTCATTTTATTCAGGAACTGATATTCCATATGGTTATGCCACATTTGACGGAGCATTGAGCCAATTTGTAAAAGAATTGAGAAGATATGTTATTGAAAATAGCGCATAACGTAACGGGGCTATGGGTAACAGCACAATTACGGGGCTGTAAATTGCAAACAACAATATAAACTTAATGCGAGAGAATAAACTGCTAATAGGACAAAATCGTGCTGATACACATAGGACAGTGTTATCGGCATAGTTTTTCTTTTCGAGTTATAAATTTTAAAACAATAATACAATGGACTTAACAACTAAATTATCAATCGAAGAACAAAATCATTTTGTTCAAACACTTTTTGGTTTTGAATTAGTAAACATCTCTAAATCGACTGAGCCACCTCACTTTGTCTTATATGACGAAGAAGGATATGAATTTTATGGCTCAGATTCAAATTGCCAGTTTGATTTTTCAACTCTTGCAGGTATATTTTCATACACTGCACACCGTGCTAAAAATCAAGGATATTGCGACTGTCAATATGCAATGCGCAAAGTTCTCGGTGTTTCTTAAACTTGCCGATAACGAACGAATGTATGGGAATAAGGCGATTTGCGAGAGCTTCGCTGCAATAAACATACAAATGTTCGAACGGATTAAATAACTTTCAAATAGCGCAAAAGCAGCCTTATGCACATACATAGTGTTAGCGGTATAGTGCTTGATTCTTCGAGATTCTCGCAATTTTTAAATAAAATTATTAATTATAAAATATTCATGTCATGTCAGAATTTAATGAAAATCCTTTTTTAAAAGACACTCCAGTCCATTGCTTTTCAAACGGAACTGACGCTGAAATTTGGCAACACAATAACTGTGATAAATGTGTTCGTTACGAAGCAAAAAGTGAAACAATTGACAAAGCAAAATGCAAACTTGCTTTTTATGTTGATTTAGGTTGGATTGAAGGCTCAGTTCCTTTGTGGGTTGCAAAAGAAATTGGTTGCGATTATGACCCGTTGTATTTGACTTGTAAATTTTCAAATACATGTCGAAATAAGACTACTGGTGATTCAGATTTGCCGTGGTAGGTTCGTTTTTTTTTGCACTTACCGCTAACGGACGGCAATATGAAAAGTTGGCTTTTACCGACCTTTCAAGTTACCACAAACGCTGATAGCCAATTTTTTATATTGCGTGTTATCGGCTGCCTTTTATTAGTAATCAATTTTAAATCAATTATATGAACAAAGAATTTATTTTATGTGCTGCAATTTGGATTAATGATAAACAAAAGCACGAGCAACAACCTGATAATATTGAAATTGGCTTTGTTGTTTGCGGTCGTAGGCATAACAACTGCTACCAAACTATTAAAGACTTAAAAGGTGATGTAAATACTTATTTTAAATCGCTTGATATGTCAGAAGATAATTATAGAGAACATCAAGGATTTATCACTTCGCTTGATAGATATGTTAATCGAAAGGAAGGTTGGAAAATTGCAAAAGCAAATAATCAAATTCAATTCGGATTAACAGCAAGTGAAAATGGAGATGATTCGATACTTATATCGGAGAACCTGTATTAAGGTTGCCGATAACATCCCGCTATGGGAAATGTTTCCACTTATTTAATATTTAGCACAATAAGCGCAACACTTTAAATTTATTTTTATGCTTTTAATTAACGACGGAAAATCAGAACGAAGAGTATTTGTAAAGATTACATTTAACGAGAAAGGAATTTCTTCACTCAGGAAAACTGTTTATTTCAGGAATGATATGCGTGCTGATTTCTTTCAACGCTGGAGATGGTATTTTGAATATAGAGCTGCTCTTTTAAGGGTTAAATACCCTAAATCATTTATAGAGTTATATCACGACAGCTAGGAGTATATTTTACCACAAGATGAGTATCGTAAGAAAGTGAAAAACGAATATTTATCAGATAAACGACAGCTTACTAAATTTAAGAATAAACTTGAAGTTGTTAAAAGTAACTGGAATGAATTATTTCCTATTGAAGATCATCCGGATTACGTGAAAGTAATGAATAAATTAAAGTATTATGAAAAAGCATTTGAATGCTCAAAAAAATTGTATGATTCAATTAAACAAACAACAACAATATGAAAACTCATGTATTAATCATCAGCACAAAATTTCCAATAACACACGACAGATCCGGAGAGGCTACAGGATTTGAAGATAAAATTCTCAATAAAGAGAAGATCCACACAATCAGGGCATCATACAAACACTGGGAAAAAAGGATAAAGGAAGTCCGGGAAGGAAAAGCAATTTTATCAGTCAGATATTGGACTGGTAAACCATATGGAAGCAAACAGGCCAAAGTTATTGATTTCGACAGTGAATCCGGAATAGGTGTTCAGAAGATCGGATTTAATTCCGGTGATCCATTGCAGCCGGTAATGTTAGATGATCGTTATTTTAAACACATCAATCCTTTCATGGTTGCTGAAAACGATGGACTTGATGTCAATGATTTCAAATCATGGTTCAAAAAATACAGTTTATTGGAATACCATCAACCAAAACCAATGGCAATCATTCACTTTACTTCATTCCGTTACTAATATGAGCATTCTATCAATCTACAAGATCACCACGGCTCAAATGAGAGGCCGTTGCAGAAGAAGAGATTTATGTGAAGCCAGGCAAATGCACTGGCTCATTCTCAGTGAGAGCGGCTCGCATGTTACAGAGATTGCCCAGGCGTATAACAGGGACCGTGTGACGGTTAGAATGGGAATCAAACATATAAAGGAACTCATTGAAGTTGACAAGTCAGTGAGAGGCAAATATGAGCTTATTAAGGCAGCTCAATAATTCAGAGAATCCGGGTGCATTTGTATCCGGATTTTTTTATTTCCCCGGCACCCCTTCAGGCTGAAGCCTGTAAATTATCGGACAATAATACACACGAAAATCTCAGCGTTTTTCATACACTGGCTACATATATAATATTTCTTTTTTTATATATTTTTCTTCTTTGCAAAGATGACTATCTAAAAAAAGGAAAAAATTTTGAACTTTTGAACAAAATCAATTTTTTAATAAATAACTGTTTGAAAATCAGTTTTTTACGTTCGTACGATTTTCGTACGATTTTGTTCGAATTGTACAAAAAGCGAAAAAAAACGATTTTGAACGGATTTTTAAAAAAAAAACAATTTCGTACGAAATTTTGAACGGTATCAATTTACTGATATACAGATATTTACATTTTCAAAAATGGCAATTTGTTCATTTGTTCAAAAATTTTGTACACTTTTCTTCAGGGGGGTATGTAAAGCATTAAATTATTTATAAAAATATTTGCAGATATCAGGTATTTTTTGTAACTTAATATAAGATTTAATAATTTGATATTTAATTATTTATAATTTAAAAAATAACTTTATTTCTATGAGCAAGTTTAGTATAAAAATACCCTGCAAACCGTATGTAAAAAGATTCCTGGAGCTAAACTATGGATCACCGGTCGATTTTACAAAGGATAAAACGCTTTACAGTGATTTCAGGCGTAAGATGAACAAAAAAACGCAATGCAGGCGGTATGATAAGCGTTATGACAGTCTGAAGCTTACAAGATACAGTGAAGAGGTTGAAGTAAAAATAACCAAAGATGATTTCTACCGGTTTGGCTGGGAACTGTCAACTACTGATATAGTTGATTTCAACAGATCCATTGAAGCCAGGGCAAAGTTATTCATGTATGTTATTGTTTCTTCACGCATGTCTTTCGGAATGTCGCAAATTGATTCTATATTGTATTTTCAGCGTAAGTTTGATTTTCCGGAGGAAGTTTGGTCAACTGATTCTATCAATAAAGACTGTCAACGGAATCTAACTATTCAGAAGAATGAAGTGCTGGATAATATATCTGAACTGATAGATAAAATTTGTTTGGCGAAATTATCTCATACAGGAACAATTTCACAATATTATAAAAAGCAATATGAAACAGCTGTTATTTGACTTCGATTCAAACCTTGGAGGTATATCCAGGATGTTTGCAATTCCGGTATCTTCATACCACAGATTGCAGAAAAATAAGACTAACAACACGAATACTCTGTTAGTCAAAGATCGTAGTAATATAATCGATCTTTACATTGATGATGAGCAATTCATGTTTAGTGAGGATTATGAGCGCGGTGCTTACAATGTTCAGGTTTCAGGATCTGTTCCAAAAACAAATCCGGTTAATCAAACCAACATTGCCAAACTGGAATCAGAATTCTGGTACCTGCTTTTTGAGGATAACAATGGTTATATTCGTTTAGCCGGTAATGAAGACAATCAACTTGAATTCATGAGGACAGATACAACCGGGAACATCAATACTAAAAATCAGATCCAGTTTACTTTTTACGGTTCACAAAGTGAAAAATGTAAGTTTATTGATCTGATTAGCATGGATGATCTGTAATTCGTGAAATTCTGCAAGGGCTTACTGTCCTTTCTATCCATGTTTTAGCTATATACATTTGCCAGAAATTAATTAATTCTGAGCAAATGGCTAAAGATAATCGTATTATTGAATTGTTTGGAGGTATCGGTGAATGGTACATTTCATATAATTATGTAAAAATGTTGCTTGATGAATTCGGGCCTGGTCCGGTTCATGTTCAGGTTTCTTCTTTAGGTGGATCGGTCGATCAGGCCCTTAAAATTAAACAGCTTTTCGAAAATCATGGTGATATAACAGTTGAATACATTGGTTTCAATGCTTCCGCTGCTACTCTTTTGGGAATTGGTGCTAATAAAATTCAAATTCGTGAAGATTCTTTCTTCTTAATTCATAAAGCCAATACCTGGATTGATGAATGGGGACAAATGAATGCTGATGATATTGAAACAGTTATTGAAGATCTCAAAGCAAAACAGAAGGATCTTGAAACTGTAACACTTGTTTTAGCCAAAATGTATTCTGATCATACCGGTATTGAATTACAGGATATTTTCTCCATGATGAAAGAAGAAAAATGGCTTACTGGTCAGGAAGCTATTGATCTTGGTTTTGCCCATGAAATGATTGCAGCTGTTAAAAATAAAAAGCCGGTTGTTACAAACCAGATTGCAGCTATGATCAGCGCAAACGGTCTTCCTAAACTACCGGAAATACCAGTTACAGAAAAGCCTGGTATTATTGATTCGCTTCTTGATAAATTCACCAATAAAAACAAATTTCAAATGAACAAAGATTTTCAAATTCTGAATCAGATTTTGGGAGTTGAAGGTGTGGAAGAGAAAGATGGTCGTATTTTTATGACTGTTGATCAAATCAATACGATTCAGTCAGCTCTTAACCAAAAAGATGATACCATCACAGGCATTACTACCGAAAGGGATAATGCTGTTACTGCTCAGCAAACTGCTGAAACTGCTCTTTCTTCTTTTACAGCTTCTATCAATGAAATTGATGCAACTGTGAATGATGCTCCTGATGCTGCTGCTAAAGTAGCTGCAATCAATACAATCCTGGCTGCACGTCCTGGTGTTTCTGTTGCTGCTCCACAAGGTGGTGCTTCACAGAATAATGCCGGAGAAGGCGAATGGGATACCATCAACAACCTGCCTCATAACAAGGCTGCCGATAACGAACTTTAATTTATTAACCCTCAAAAAAATAATTATCATGGCTATTAACAAAACTGATATCGTTACCGAATACGGCGCGTATTATATCGCCGGTGGTCAAAACGAACAACGTTTGAAAAGGCTGTTGCTTTTTGGTCGCGAAACACCCAAAATTGCAACTCCTGTAAAAACCGACGATACTGTGTATCGTTTGGCTAAATCTACAATTTCTTCCCTGGTTCAGGCCTGGCAGAAGGGATTTACACCTAAAGGTGATGTGACATTCACTCCGAATCCGATCGAGCTTTTCAAATTCAAAGTGGATATGGAAATCTATCCCGACGAAATTGAAGATAACTGGCTTGGTTTTCTTGCTTCCAGCAACCTTACCCGTAAGGAATGGCCTTTGGTTCGCTACATCCTTGAAAAACATGTGTTCGACAAAATTGCTGAAGACATGGAGCTCAACGAGTACTATAAGGGTGTTTATGCTGCTCCTCAAACAGGTACAGCCGGTGTGAACGGAACTGCAATGAACGGTTTGAAATCTACCCTGGAAACAGCCGGAATTCAACGTTTGACAATGAGTGCTCTGAATGCTACTACCATTTACGATCAGATCGAAGCTGCTTTCGAACAGATTGGTGAAGTTTACCAAAACACTGAAATGGTTGTATGTTTGTCACCGAAATGGGCGCGCGCTTTCCTGAAAGACAAACGTACTTTAGGATACTACACCATTGACGGTGCTTCTAAAATTGACAGCCGTTTGGATTTTGCTCCTGCTGAAGTCAAAGGACTTCCTTCAATGATTGGTACCGATGATATTTTCATCACTCCTAAATCGAATCTGTTGCATATCACTAAAAAAGGCGAAAACGCTGCAAAGGTGAATGTTGAAGAATCAAAACGTTGTGTGTCGATTATGACAGACTGGTGGGAAGCTCTTGGTTTTGGTATCAAAGAACTTGTTTGGACCAACGTTGAAGAAGTTACTGAATCGTAGTTTGTAACCCTCAAAATTTATTCAAATGTCTAAAGTAATAACATTAGAAGATATCGATCATAACCTTGGAAACAATGGTAATATGACTGGTATTGTACCGAAATTAATTTTCGGTTACCATGAGGATGTTGCTGCATGGCCAACAGAACCGGTTCCGGTTACAGTTGGACCGGTTACAACTCCTTTGAGCCTGGATGCTTCAGGAGCCTTGGTTGGTGATGTGGTAATGAAAGCCGGAACCCGCGCTTTTGAACTGGATTTCACCGAAGATACAGGTAAGTTCAATATCGTTCCCGTTGGTGATACCGATGCTGTTCACTTCGAATATTCGCTGGATATCATTAAAGCAAAAATCGTTAAAAAGATTCTTGGTTTGATGAATGCAGCTGCAAACCGTAAAATGTTCTTTATCGTTCAGGATGAAAATGAAACTTATTACCTGATGGGTAACAAGAACAGAGGCGCAATGCTTCAATCAGGTGGCGATGGTGCAACTACAGGTACAACTTCAGGTGATCGTAATCAAACTTCACTTCAGTTCAAATACAGAGCTGCTAAAGCTTTGGTTTACGAAG
>Ga0172367_10010086_pt1 | contig 10236 bp, 8 predicted proteins | sample Lak10m_FD_114542 | JGI IMG/M metagenome (GOLD analysis project Ga0172367, IMG submission 114542) | Freshwater microbial communities from Kabuno Bay, South-Kivu, Congo - kab_022012_10m | ecosystem: Environmental > Aquatic > Freshwater > Lake | place: Democratic Republic of the Congo: South-Kivu...
CTTGTAGTTATTTAAAAAAGAAAAAAATTGAGAAAAAAACAAAAGCTGCTAATGCAATTCGTCAGTTTTATTTAGACCATAAATCTCTAAAATTTTATTTAGACCATAAATCTCGAAAAAAAGTGGGCTCAAGAAGAAAGCTTCCAGACTATAACTCCTATGAATTAAATAATTCGTCTTTAGCTGCAAAAGAAAAAATAGGTTATGGTCTTTACTGGGAATCAGATTCCAATAGGCAAATTAATTTTATTTTGGGTGCTTTTGATGAAGTGAACTTAGAAACAGGTGAACTCACTAAATCTAGTTATCAAGATGATTCTCGATTTTTGATACCTGATGAATCTAAACCAAGTGAGTCAATCTATGTTCATCTTGATGTGCTTTCTTTCAATGAAGATTCAAAGAGGTATGAAACTCCTCTTCCTCTTCCACATAATGGAGATACTGGTCTTCCGATTTTAGTGCCTAAGCCTGGTTTAGGCTATTCACTTAGATTTAAAGCAGGTCAGTATTATATTTCCATGACAAAAAGAGACCTTTTAAGAGCTCTTCGTGATAGAAAGAATATTGATGATTTTTTCTCTGTGAACTGCTGTCCTTTAGATGTAGAAAAGACACAAGAAGCTCTTTTCTCACTAAAAGCTGAACAAAAAGCTATTGCTGAGTTAGAAAACTCTGAGTGGCAAAAAATTATTCACGCTGTTGAAGAAATATATAATAAAAATAAAAAAGATATTGAATCTTCCTATTTTGATTCTAAGTCTTCTGATTTTAAGTCAGAAAACAAGTTTATAGAGTGGAAGGAACGTCAATTAGCAGAACTTCCTTTAAGACTTCCTTATATACTTACTCACTATATTAAGGAAGAGTATAAGTACTCTAATAAGGATGATGCCATTGGGTCTCTAACTCCTTCACAAGCTCTACAAAGCGGAAGCTTTCAGTGTGATACAGCAGCAGCTATTATGCTTAGTATTTTAAAGTATCATTTTGGATTTCAAGGAAGAATTTTTGGTCAAGCTCCAGGTGTTAATTTTCTAGGAAAACGCAAGTATTTGAATCAAAGCGGTTCATTTCATGCTTTAGTTCAAGTTTGGATGCCAGAAATTAAAGGATACTCAAAAGGAAAGCTCAAGGTATTTGATCCTACTCCCTGTAAACTTTAAATGAACGACCTTCTTTCAACCACCTTTGTGTTCTAAATGTTTATAAATCGTTTGAAGTTGAAGATTAGAAGTGCCTTCATAAATCTTTCCAATTTTTACATCTCGGTAAAATTTTTCTGCAGGAAATTCTTTGATAAAACCATAGCCACCATAAACTTCTAAAGATAATGAAGCTACACGCTCAGCTACCTCAGAAGCCATATATTTTGCAATGGCTGCTTCTTTTGTAAAAGGAAGCCCAGCATCTTTAAGTCTTGCAGCATTGTAAACAAGAAGCTTCACACCTTCTATTTCACAAGCCATCTTTGCTAACTGAAATTGTACCCCTTGAAAACTTCCAATAGTTTTTCCAAACTGTTTTCTCTCTTGACTATAACGCAGAGCCCCTTCAAAGGCTCCTTCTGCTAGGCCTAGCATTTGAGCTGCAATGCCAATGCGACCTTCATTCAATGTTTCGATAGCAATTTTATACCCTTTGCCAAGTTCACCTAAAATATGTGTTTTTGGCACTTTCACATTGTCTAGAATCACTTCACAAGTGGAAGAAGCACGGATACCAAGCTTTACTTCTTTCTTTCCAACAGAAAGGCCTGCCATCCCTTTTTCTAAAATAAAAGCTGTGATGCCTTTGTAAGAAGCCTCTAGATTAATATTAGCAAACACAACAAAAATAGAAGCTTCCTTTGCATTTGTAATAAAAACTTTTTTCCCCTGAAGAATCCACGAGTCTCCTTCTTCTTTAGCTTTTGTTTGAAGAGCAAAAGCATCCGACCCAGATTCGGCTTCTGTTAAACAAAAACAGCCAACTTCTTTTGAAGTTAAGCGCGGAAAAAATTCATTCTTTTGCTCCAGCGTGCCCCAACGAGAAAAAATATTATTCACAAGCGTATTTTGCACATCTACAAAAACAGAGAGACTAGGGTCTACTCTTGCTAGCTCTTCTATAGCAAGAATGGACATAAAAAAGCTGCCTTCAGAGCCCCCATACTCAGAAGAAACCTCAATACCCATAAGACCCATATCAAAACAATCAGAAATCAAACAACGATCTAGTTCTTCTTTTTCATCCATCTCTTCTACTTTTGGTTTAATTTTAGTTTTTGCAAACTTTCTTATCTCTTGCTGGAATAAAAGTTCGTCTTCACTCAAAATATTTAGTGGGTTCATACAAAGCACTCCTTCTTTGAATGTCTATAAATTCCGATCAAACCTTTTCACTCAAAAGGTCTTGTGGTAAAAACTTCCAACCATATAGATAACAATTTTTAACTTTATAAGATAAGAAGAACTATTATGAACCAACCACTTTTAAATGCAATCGAAGGAAAAAAATCCTCGCGTTACCCAGTATGGTTCTTGCGACAAGCTGGACGCTACCTCCCTGAGTACAGGGCCCTTAAAGAGAAATATAGTTTCTTAGAAATGTGCCAGAATCCAAAAATTGCAGCAGAAGTAACACTGCAACCTCTTGAGCGCTTTGATTTAGATGCTGCCATTATTTTTGCGGATATTCTGCTACCGCTGATTCCTCTTGGTCAAACTTTAAATTTCAAAAAAGATCACGGCCCCCTTCTAACACCACCAATCAGAACAGAAGTAGATTTTGAAAAGTTTATTTCAAAAAATCCATTTCTAGGAGATTTGAACTATGTTGGCGAAGCTCTGAACCTTGTCAGAGGAAAACTCTCAAAAGAAAAATCGCTTATTGGTTTTGCAGGAGCCCCCTTCACAGTAGCTACCTATATGATAGAAGGGTCTGGTACAAAAAATTTCCACCACACAAAGCGTATGCTTTTTGGAAACCCTAGTCTTTTTCATAAAATTATGACCCTCCTCTGTGAAAGCACAAAGGCATATCTAAAAATGCAAGCAGAAGCAGGGGCTGATCTTCTAATGCTCTTTGACAGTTGGGCAAGTGCCATTCCTCCCATGGATTATAAAAAACATATTTTGCCTTACATTAAGGAATTAAAAATTGAAGTAGAAAGTTTTGGAAAAAAACTAATCTACTACCCAGGGCAAAATCCCCAAAATGCTTCTTTTGTCACAAAAAGACATTGTGACGTCCTTCACTTAGATTGGCATATTGATCTTAACTTGTTTTTTAATAAGGAAGATCAGGGGGAGGGCTTGTCTTATCAAGGAAACTTAGACCCTCAAATTCTTTTTGCAAAAGAAGAAGACATCAGAGAGCGTACGCGAGACATTCTTTATTTTTTCAAAGAAAAATATCCACATAGGCATATTTTTAATGTGGGTCATGGACTTATCCCAGAGATTCCAATTTCATCTCTAGAAAAAGTTATTGATGAGATTAGGTTGTTTCCTCTTTAGTTAGACCAATGAATTAATTTTCTGATATAAAAAAGCTCAACTTTTAATTCACATTTTTTACTTTTTTGAAACTTCAACTAGAGGTGACTACAGTTTTTATAAAATAGACCGAAAAGTTTTTTGTCTACAAACAAAAAACAGCGCGGAGCTATGCTTTATGATATTAAAGAAAAAAAACAACTTCTTTTTTATTTTCAAAGTGTTATTTGTGTTTTTTTCTCATGACTCAAGAGGAGACATCCTCGAAAAATACTTGAAAAAAGATGCCACAACAAAAGGAGCTCTTAAATTAGACTCCACAAGCCCAGAATTTCTAACTCGTCCAGGGAGAAAAGTAGAGCCAATTCTACCTGGAAATTCAGATGAAGACTACAACCCTTCTTCAGAAGATCCTGAAATCACAACACAAAAATCTGTCACTGTTTCTCCAAAACCTAGCAACCGTGTTCATACAAACTTCTCTTTTGGAGCTAGTCGTAATCATCTTGTCAATAAAGTTTATTTTGATTTACAAACATCTCCAGATAGGAAATTTTCTCCTTTAGTTGGTTTAAAACTAGACTTTAATGACAAAAGAAGAGCTTATTCTAATCTTTCTTTCTTTCTTGGAATCAATTATGTTGTTTTTCGCTATTATAACTTAGAGATGAGTACTGCTCTTGAACAAGAACTTGAAAATTACTTCACAATCCCAAGCTCTGTAGAAAACTATACGTTTCTCACAACAAGAGCTCACATAAAACTTTCCTATGATATCTCGAAACATTTCAGTTTATTTACTGCTTTTTCTCCTAAATTTTCCTATGTGTCTGATAAGTACTTAGCAAATGCGCCTGTTTTACTTCAAGAACAAGCTAGGCAGATTCTTGATTTCAGCTACGGGTTTCTTGTGAAGTAAATACTTAAGAAGTAAAACATTAAGGCTGAGATATACCAAGCTCTGCAAGCTTTGTATAGAAAGCTAAATAACTAGCTAAATTACCATCGAGTGTTTGAAGAGTGACAAGCACAGCAAATAATTTAGTGGGCTCTTTTTTGTTTTTAAAATATCTAATCTTATCTTTTTCATTAAATCTTTTCATCCAAGAAGCTTTGGATCCACTAGAAACAGTGAATTCTTTTAGACTTTCATTAGCAAGAAAGGCTCCTTCCCAATTAAACTCATAAGCATACTTGAATAAATCAGTCACAGTTCCATCTTTTGTCTTAAGGACCCCAGCTACTTCAGCTGGGCAAGAAGCTTTAGCCCCTCCAGTGGTTCCTACTTCTGGAGCAAACTTTCCATACACAGCATCTAGTTGAGAAATTTTAGAAAAGTAGTCTGTTTTGCTTGTATAAGCTCCTGAGTCTTCTTGTGTTTTTGTTGAAAAGCAACCAACCCCTTGGCAACAAGTAGTGTAGAGTCCTGTGAGATAATAATAAGAATTCTCTTCTGCTCTATTATCAATGAAATCTTCCACACCAAACTCTTGATACGAAGCTAATTCACTCGAATAATCATAGACCTTCATAGCTTCAACATCACGATTAATGGATTCACAAGAAATGAAACAAGATACCAATAATAAAAGACTCTTCCTCATAAAAAACCTTTCTCATTAAATACAAAGAAAAAACTCCTGCCTTAATAGTAACACACTATGTGTAAACTCCTGGTAATGGCTATTAGATGAGTTGTTTTTCTTATCAAAAAAAATAGCCTAATCAGCTTTCCTCTCAAAGAAAATCTCAAAATACCGCCTTTTCGAAGACAAATTTTTCTTGACGAACCAAACTAGAATCAGTACAACGTGAGTCTATTCACTCGATTGTTCCTCAGTAGCTCAGTCGGTAGAGCAGGTGACTGTTAATCACCTGGTCGGCGGTTCAAGTCCGTCCTGAGGAGCCACTCATTGTTCTTGTAAAGCCAAGATTTTAAAAGGCTTTTTTATTTATTCTTCTTAATTTCATCCTATAAAGCAAGAAAAGCTGTGACTATCTCGAATAAGAAATGATGAGGCTGTCTTCTTGTATGCCATTTTTACGTTGAATTGTAAAAACTAGATTTTTATTCTTCTGGACAAAAAAATCTTTTATACGAAATTCAGCTTGGCCTCCAAGCGGTTCATACCAAATCTTTTTTCCAGTTTTTCCATCTACTTTTGTAATACCGATAAAGTTTTCATTTTCAGAGAGAAAAAAGAAATCTCCAAACATATTTGTCTTAATTTGTTTTAAAGTCTCGTAAATATCTCGATTTGTATAAGTTTCATCATTGGGGGTTGACTTATAAAGCAGCTCGCTAGAATCACCATTCACTTGAGCTATAAAGGCTCTTTTGGTTTCTTTTTTTGAATTAACATTATAAAAGTCTCGAATACTACCAACAACAGTAGGGTGCTTGCCCTTGGCCAAAAAGAATTCACTCCACAAAGCTTGAGAGGGCCCACTTGTGCTAGCAATTTTTCTTTCCCACTGTTTTTCTAGGTCTTGGTTTAAGAGACTAATTTTGAGAGAGCTATTCATAGTACCAGGGAAATCTTGTGTGAGAAGGAAAAAATCTAAATTTTTTTTCACCTTAAGGGCTTCTATTTTTTCACTTGATTGTCTAGATGTACTTACTTGTAAAATGTTATCACCTAACAACGTGTTAGCACCTATGCGGACAAGGAAAATATTTTTTTGGGGATCTTTACTTTTTCCAGCAATATAGATGATATCATCAGAACCAACATCGAAGGCTTTAGCTTCTTTGCCTCCTTCAGCTTGTCGCGACCACAAAAGAGCTCCACTATTTTTATTATAAGAGTGCCCCCAAAAAGAAGTTGCGTTTTCTCCCCCAACAAACACTTGATCACCATTGATCTTGAGACCAAGTGGCATTCCTTTAAAAGTAGTCTCAAAAATTTTTATTCCGTAGTTAGTGTACGCCCTAAGGGTATTTTCACAATCTAAACAGTCTTTTACCCCTGTAATGAGAAATATATTTTGCTCACTATCTTTTGCTGTCAGAAGAACATTACCAAGAAAATTTTCGTTACTCACTTTTTTCCAAAGCTTTACACCTGAAGAGGAATAGTGACGAAAGATCAAATTTTTATTGTTTCCATTATTTTGAGTTTCAATGATTTCACCAACACCGTCGCAAAAATTTTTCCAAAGAAATATTGGGCGGTTTTTATCTGCCTCGCGAGAAAGATGGCTCCACTCTCTTTCAAAAAAAGCTGATATCTGAAAGCTCAAGAGCAGAAAGCTTAAACTCATTAGAAAACGCAAGATCATAAGTGGCTCCTTGATTTTTTTTGAAGAATCAAAAAGAGTTTCTCTTAAAAAAGATTTTTGATCTATCTTTTTTTGTTTCAACAAGTTTTTTGAGGAAACCACTTAATATTACAACCTATGGAAGGTTTTTGATTTTTTGGAGGCGATTCCCCTTTAGAAAGTGATGAAAAAGCGTCAAGAAGATCTTTTCCTGTCACCTCTTCTTTAGAGCCTGGACGACTTGAATCCATCTGCCCTCTGTAGTATAGGTTATGACTCTTGTCATACAGGAAAAAATCAGGAGTGCATTCTGCTCTAAAAGCTTTAGCCACTTCCTGGGTGCTGTCAAAAAGATAGGGGAATTCAAACTTATATTTTTTAGCAAAAAGACCCATTTTTTCTGGACTGTCCTCGGGACGTTCTATGATATTATTAGAATTAATTGCCACACAGCTAATCCCATTTTTTTTTGCACTATCTTCCAAGAAAGAAAGCTTTGAAGCAATATGCAGAACATAAGGGCAGTGATTACAAATAAAAAGAATAAGTAGGGGCTTTTTTTCATAGTCTTTTAGGCTCACTACTCGCCCATCTAGGTCGGATAAACTGAAATCACTTGCTTTTGTACCAAGAGCTGGCATCAAAGAATGAACAACAACCATAATAAGATAACCTTATTTTATAGAGTGAGAAAAAAACGTGAATAAATCATTAGATAATTCAATCAAACATTTTCTTATCTTACAACTTTATAAAGAGTATGACCATATTCTCTATTCTTATAAAATAAAAATGAGAAAACCACTCATAGAAATAAAAGATAATACATCACACTATGGTTCATGGTGCCAAAAAACAAGGACACTCACACTTTCTTCTAAACTCCTTGAAAAATACCCTTGGACTTATACATTAGCTATTCTTAAACATGAAATGGCTCATCAGTATGTAAATGAAGTTTTAAAAAAAGAAGATAGTCATGGTCTCTATTTTAAGCACGCTTGTCATCATTTAAGAGTAGATACTTGGGCTCAAAAAGCTTGTCTCAATTTGGATGAATGCCTTGAAGCTATAAGTCAACATAAAAATTCACTCACTCAGAATAAACCTCTTAGATTGATAAAAAAACTTTTAAATTTAGCTGACTCTTCTAATCAACACGAAGCCTTTGAAGCTCTTAAAAAAGCTTCAGAAATAGCTAAATACTATCAACTAGATTTAAACAAAACTGAAGAAGAAACTCTCAAAAAAATTACTTTATCTCTAGGAAAACAAAAAACTCACACCTACGAAAGCTTGATTGCTTCTATTTTAAATGCTCACTTTAATGTGATGGTGATTCACTCAAGCCTTTTTAACCAAGAAAAGCTGAAAGAAGAAAAAACTCTAGAAATTTTAGGTGAAGAACACAACACAGAAATGGCTGAATATATTTTTTATTTTCTTTCACGAAAACTACAAAGCCTCTGGGAAGAACATCAACTAGAACATAAGTCTTGCGGAATCAAAACAAAAAATGCTTTCTTTTTTGGTGTGCTAGATGGCTATCTTGAGCAATTAAACGAAAAAGAAAATTTCAGCCTTGTATCTCAAAGGGAGGAAAAAAACGCACTCCTGCTTCGCCAAAAAGAAAATGCGCTGAAAGAATTTACAAATTATCAATTTCCAAAAACAAGCCAAACAAAATCAAAGAACTATGTCATAGGCTCAAAAGGGTATTCAGAAGGCTTAGAAAAAGGCCTAAAACTTAAAGTACAAAAACCACTTAAGTACACACTCATCAAGAGAATACAAGGAAATTCACCCTGAAGAGCCTATAAATCCTTGATTTTTAGAAGCTTCCTCTTGAGACATCTGGAAAAAAAAATTATTCTAAGAGATAGGGTGGAGGATAAATAACATCTGCCAATTTTCTTTACGATTAAAGGGCCATTGCCTATGAAAATATTTTTTTCTTTCATAACTTTTATTTTTTTGAGCCTGATTTTTGGAATGACTCTACAAAAGAGTATCAAACAGAAAAAAAAACATAACCAAGAGAACCTATCAAACATACAGGAAGAGATCCCTATCCTTGTTGAAAGATCAGAAGAAGAGCTTTCTTTAAAAAAGAAACAAGAAATCTCTCTAAAAAAGATTGATAATAAAACAGAAATTATTACTTTTTTACACAACATGACATTCTATGGAGCCATGCTCAATTTAAATATCCCCAGAAAAAATATTCTTGAGCTCATCACTATTGCAAAACCATTTTTTAATCTCGCTAATCTGCCTGTTGGCTCTCGATTAGAGGTCACCTATAAAGAAAACACTGAACAAATTATAGAACTAAGAGTACTTGCATCAGAAGATGTTATATTGCTTTTTGAGAAAGAAAAACAAGATCAAGAAGATGTATGGAAAGTAAAGCAGGAAGACCCTCGTTGGACTCTTGAAAGAAGAATATACTCAGGAGTCGTACAAGATTCTCTTTGGGAATCTTTTATGAAACAACACTTGAACGAAAAAGTTGTGTACTTATTTGCTGAAATTTTTGCTTGGCAAATTGACTTTGGAAGAGAAACTCGCAAAGGAGATCAGTGGAAATTTCTGATAGAGGAAAAAAGAGAACGGGGTCGTTTTGTTGCTTCAAAAAATATTATTTACGCTGAATACAAAAAGGCAGGAGGAAGCATCAACGAAGCTGTTAGATTTCCTCCGACAGGCCCAGTAGCTCAATACTATAGTTTAGATGGAAATAACTTAGCAGGACTTTTCCTAAAGTCTCCTGTAAACTTCACTCATATCAGTTCTAAATTTCAAAAAAAACGTTTTCACCCAATTCTTAAGTTTGCAAGACCGCACTATGGTATTGACTACGCTGCTGCTAGAGGCACACCTGTTTATGCTATTGGTGATGGAACTATAGAAAAAGCAGCTTATTCACATGGATCTGGCAATTATATTCAAATTAGACACAATCAAACTTATGAAAGTGCTTATAGGCATCTTCACAAATTCTCTAAACAAATTAGAGCACATAAAAAAGTCAAGCAGGGAGAAGTTATAGGTTATGTAGGTTCTACAGGCCTAGCAACAGGGCCTCATTTGCATTTTGAGCTCTTAAAAAACAAAAAATACATCGATCCATTGGGAACTACTTTCCCAAGAGCTAGCTCTATTGACAAAGGAAAAGAGAAAGAATTTAAAAGCTTTGCTAGTTCACTTCAAAAAGAATTTGAACTAATTTCTCAGAAATAAACTGGCGGTCCAGAGTGGAATCGAACCACTATCTATCGCTTAGGAAGCGACTATTCTATCCGTTGAACTACAGGACCGAAAAAAGTCAGCATGAAAGATCTTTCATTAACATGCAAAAAAAAAATATTCAAGACTGCTGACTACTAGTAGAGGGTTTCGTGAAGAATTCTCTGAGCAATAACAGGAGAAGAGTTAATATATTTACTTGGGCATGTTGTCGGTCTGTCCTTGTCTGTCAATAAACGGTTATAGA
>Ga0172367_10010087_pt1 | contig 10235 bp, 16 predicted proteins | sample Lak10m_FD_114542 | JGI IMG/M metagenome (GOLD analysis project Ga0172367, IMG submission 114542) | Freshwater microbial communities from Kabuno Bay, South-Kivu, Congo - kab_022012_10m | ecosystem: Environmental > Aquatic > Freshwater > Lake | place: Democratic Republic of the Congo: South-Kivu...
ATTGTCGAGGACGCCATCAAGGCACTGCCACCCCACGGCAAGATCGTGGATGCGGACTTCACCATGCTGGCGGGACTCCTCACCATGCTGTCCGACCCGGCGGCGGTGGAGCGCACCGCGGCGACCTACCCGAATCTCGGGGCCGAGGAAGTGTTCGGGGTGAAGAACCTCACCGGCAACCTGTTCGAGGTGGAACACGCGGAAAGCGGTATGCCGGAAGCAAACATCGACGCGTCTGAGCTGGTCCCGCCGATACCTCCTGTCCCCGCGACCGCCCCGGAAGAGGCGGCTTGGAACTGGTAGGAGGGCGCGATGGCCAATGTCTATATCAACCCGAACGGCGGCAGTCCGAAGTTCTGGACCCGAAACGACAGGGGCGCCGTGATTTTTGGAAGCCTTAACGCTCACGGTCGGCAGGCGGACACCACCACGGTTACCGAAACCGCCAAACGCAAGAAGGGCTACGAGTTCATCGCGGCCGGGTCCTGGAAGGCGATCGAAGCCGTGTTCATGGGCGGTGTTGCGTCAATTACGCAATCCGACAGGGATGATGCAGTTCTGTTAGCGCAAGCGGTCCGCAACCGCTACCCGAGTGCAAAGGTCTACGATCCGCCGAGGAACGTGGTTCCCGATCCGGCGGCACCGCCGCCTCCTCCCGTCCCCACCCCACCCCCGGCCGCGGCGCAGAAAACCGCGCCCACGCCGAAGGCAACGCCCAAGACGGTGCAGCAAAGCATCAAGGAGTGGAAAGAAGCTCCTGACGACTCCGGCGAATCCGCCTGGTCGTGGTAGCACCCGCCCGTCGTGTCTCTGACACGGCGGGCGATCTCTTTAGTCGTACAGGGTTTCGAGCAGGCCGATCACCTGTCGGCAGCCTTCCGGGCTGCCAATAACCTGAAGCGGGCGCTTCCTGCCCAGCGCGATTTTTGGCGTCGTGAGCCAGGTGATCGCTTCGTCCTCGCTGCCGAAGTTGGCCAGCAGCAGCATCTTGGCGGTCGCCAACTCCCCCGGCGCATCCTTGATTGCCAACAGGTCCTCGAGCCCGCGTTTCCAAACGATCACCGGATAGCCACCCCTCATAGCGTCCTCCCGGCAGGGTAGCCCCTTCGTTACCAACGGATTTTGTGAGCAGACAGGACAAAAGCGGGCTTTTATCACCCGGCGATGCGCCAATCTCCCTGAACCCGGCCTTCGAGTTCGATCAACCCGACCGTTTCCGACGGTCATTCACAGGAGCCTAAGATGCAAAACCTCGATCACGTGTCCGTCACCGGCTACGAGGTCGATTCGTCGAACCTCAACATCGTCGGCTATGACAGCCAGAACGAGCGCCTGTACGTGACCTTCCATTCCGGTGACTGCTACGCGTACGCCGACGTGCCGATCTGGATCTTCGAACAGATCGTCATGGCCAAGCGCAACGGGCGCAGCACCGGATCCACGTTCAACAGCATGATCCGCAACAACCCGCCCGGTACCTGGGGCAAGCTCGTCGGCTATCGCTTTTCGAGCACCACCCCGGCCGCCAAGTACAAGTCGACCAATGCCCCGCCCCGTCCTCCTGCCAAGCGCATCGTTACGGTGGGCGACCTGCTCGCACAATGGGTCACCGGAAAGGAAGAAACCCCCCCCGATCACAACGCCTGGAACTGGTAGACATGGACACACGACTCACCACCCTCGAATCACCTGCCGCACCCCGTTTGACTGTCGTACGCTTCGAGCGGCGAATGCACTTTGGCTGGGCGCCGGACCTGATCGAAATGATCCCGACCGACCATCTGCCCCTGCTCACCGCCGACTTTGAAGCCCTCCGGCAGACCCCGGAGGCGAACTGGATCGAAACGCTGAACCGTTGGCGTTTCGAGTACCACGACTACGCGACCGGCCGCCGTCAGGCGGACCTCCCCGCGCCACCTGCAGCATTGCTGCAGGCCTCGCTGTTCTAACCCCCTGCCCCGCGCTCTCTGCGAGCCGGGGCAGTCCTTTTCGTGCTTTTACTCACCGACGACATTCCAACTACTACGCACGGCGACTCTTCGCCGAATTCATACCGTTCAACCAACGCGGGCCTGCTGCATCGGCCCGTCAGGGTCGATACCGGCACGGATTCCGCAGGAGATAGTAGCCATGAAGAAACCCCGTACCCCTTTTCCGGACATCGGGCTGCTTTGCAAGGTCATCGCCGGCACGATGGGCCTGACCGCCCGCGAGTCGGCAACGGCCACCACGTTCAGCATTGCCCGGCCGCGTTCCGGGATGTTCCATATCGAGGTGCCGACGCGGTTTGTCCCGCGTCCGACCATGCCCGACGTGGAGTTCGACGCCGTTCTCGACATCCTCCGCGGTGGCCTGTGTCATGAGGCCGCCGGTCACGGCAGGCACACCGATTTCGAGTTCGGCGAGAAATGGATGCCGAACGTCGATCACTTTACCCGCACCCTCGCCAACATCATCGAGGATCGCCGAATTGAAGATGCCGCATCCATGGTCTATCCGGGGGCGCGCTCGATTCTGGCCAAGATGGTCGTACAGCTCGAAGACCGCGGCTTCCTTGGCAAGGGCGAGCCGTCCTCGCCCGCCTCGGCAATCACGCAGACGATCAACCGGACCCTGCGTACGGAGGCCAGGCAACCCCTGAATCCCGAGCAGACTGCGGTGGCCGTCGCTGCCTGCCACAATATCATCGGTCCTACCCTGACCGACCAGATCCTCGAGGTCGCACGTGACGGCGCTACCTGCGCCGGGGCGAGCACCAAGACGGCAAGCCGGGCAGCCGAGAAGATCGTCGACATGCTGCGCCAAGCGTTCCACCAGCAGCAGGAACAACAGCAACAGCAGGGCGAGGAATCCGGCGACGGCTCCGAGGAATCCGGCGACGGCTCCGACAGCGGATCTGGCGAGGGTGCCGAGGGCAAGCCTGACGCCGACCAAGGCAAGGGCGACGCCGAAGGCCAACCGGAGGGCAACTCCGAGGGAGACTCCAAGGATGCGACCGATGGCCAGCCCAAGGGCAAATCCAAGGCCGAGTCCAAGGATAAGTCGAAGGGTGAATCCGAAGGCGAGTCCAAGGGTCAATCCAAGGAGGAGTCGGATGGAGATGCGAATGGCGACTCCAGGGAGGCCGGCGGCAAGAAAGCTGGCCCAAAGGATCAGTCGGACGAAGCATCCGGCAAGGGTTCCACGGAAACGTCGGACGGCGATACCCACGGCAGCGATGCCAAGGGCGACGCCGGCGGCAAGCCTGATACGGGCCCGGATGGGAAAGCCGAGGGTGACAACGCAGAAAAATCCAACAGCCCCACCGGCGGCGATTCCGGCGGCGAAGTCGACGGCGACGCGCAAGCGGGCGGCGCCCCCGGTGATGGCGGCGGTCCGGTAAGCGGGGTCATCAATGCCCCGCCTCCCGAGCCGATGGATGCCGAGGCGATTGCCAAGGCGCTCGCCGACAACCAGGTGGTTGGCGACCTTGCGGAACTCCTCAAGGGCGCTTTGGCGTCCCTGCTGGAAACGCGCCACCAAAGCGTCAATGACCTGACGGTGCATCGCGTGAATAGCGGCGATTTCAAACCCAGCAAGGATCAAGCTTCGCTGGCGACCCGCCTGCGCAGCCGCCTCGCGGATCATCTGCGCTCGCGCGTGGAGGAGGAAGACCCGGACGAGTCGGAACGCGGCTTCATCGCTCCCGGCCGGTTGGTCGATGCGATGCTGGGCGATCCCCGGCTTTTCGAGGAGGACGGCGCCGAGGGCGAAGGCCTGAATACCGCGGTCCAGATTCTTGTCGATGCCAGCGGTTCGATGCGTGGCGAGCCGGCGGACTCAGCCCTTGCGGCCTTGTATGCCTGCGGCTCCGCATTGGGTACCTACGAGCTGCAGGGTGTGAAGTTCGGGGTGGCGTCATTCAACTCCGAACTCTACGTCTTGAAGGGCTTCACCGACCCGTGGCCCCGCACGAAAGGTATGCTGGCCCGCTACTCGCCATTCGGCGGGACCTACACGCCTCAGGCGATCCGCACACTGCTCCCTGAGCTGTGCCTGCGCCGCGAGAAGCGGAAGATCCTCCTCCTCATCACCGATGGTGATGTCGGCGCCGATGCACTGGCGCCGATCCTCGAGGTGGGCCGGCGCAACCGCAGCGGCAAGGTGGAGTTTCGTGCCCTGCTGATCGGCGCAAGCCTCTCGGCGGACGCGTTCGACAAGGTTGGCGCTGCCCAACCTGGAGGTGACCTGCAACGGGCCATCTTTGACACGCTGAAGGATTGCTTCTGATCCGATGCAACCACCCGGTACGGCTCTGCCGTACCGGGTGTTTTCCGTCTACGGCGCCTGAAGAATCACCGATTCAGCTACCTTTGAGCGCCGCCGTGACCTTCCGCATCAGCTGTAGCAAGAGGTAGGGGTCATGCGTCGAATAGAACAGGTGGCGCAGTTCCGCCTTTTCCACCGGCGACAGTCCGAATTCCGATTCCGCGACCAGCCTCACGATCTCGTCGGCGATTTGGAGGCGGTCGTGTTCGGCCCGCCCGCCAGGTTCGGAGGAAGAGAACTCCCTGACGATTTCCCGCAGCTCGGCAAGCTCCTCTGCCGTCGCCGTGCCATCCAGTTCCCGCAGCAGCAACCCTACTGCCCTTCCTTGAGGTACGTTTGGGTTCCCGATTCCCTGTGCCGGCGCAGGCACAGGGGGAGGCCTGTTCTTCGCCCAGGGATTACTGCTGCCCATTCTCGCTGAACCCGAACGGCAGGTAGTAGAGGAGTCCGACGATCAGCGCGAGGCCGATGACAATCAACCCCACCAACAGCTCACCCCCGTTGCGGGAAAAGAGACCCACCAGCACGGCCAACAGGAACCCGGCCGCGCCGATCCTAATCAGTCGTTTGCGGATCGTGTGCTCGGTGTAAGGGGGTGTCGTCGTCATTTCTATCCTCCAGCCTGTTGCTATCGCTTACCCAACCCTCACCCGATAGCCCGCCACCGGCGCATGTTCCTCCTCGGCGATTCCCAGCAGCTCGACGATTCGCCGCAATAGCCGTTTGTCCTCAAGATCATGCTGGGAGAAGTAGATTCGGCGATCCGAGGGCGAGGCATTGCGCTCCAGATAGGCAACGAGCGCAGGGTCGTCGGCGGCCACCGCTCGGAACCGGAATCCCACCTCGTAGTCGTAAAAGCCGGAGGTAATTCGGGCGCGGATCGGCGCCGCAAATCGCTCGTTGAACTGCGAATCGCTCATGTTCGTGCCTCCGCTGGCGTTGGTATAGGCAAACCAGTTGGCATTCACTATAAGTTCGTCCGACACGATTGATTCCTCCGTGTGAAGCTTTCTCATGCAAGTCCATACGATAGGTGCTTTGAGCGCAGCCAGCAAGCGATCTTTGGCACGAAATACCGGACGCTCGCCAATCTGTCGACGTGAAAGCGCCCACCGCAGCAGCGCTGCGATGGGCGTGTGGTACTGATTCCTGTAACTAGGCCGGATGTTCGCTGGCGTAGTCCTCGGTCAGCTTGAGCGTTGAAAACGCCTTTCCGGTGGTCCCCACGCTGAACAGGCGGCCGAAGCGCGTGTTGACCGGCCGGATGGCATGGCCACCGACGCGCGACACCACCGAATCCTCGATGTGCTGCTTTATCCGCCGGTTGTATTCCTCCGGGCCGACCTCTTCGATCAGGGCCAGCCTCGCGGCGGGATCGTCCCAATCCATGTTGTCACTCCTTTCCTTGAATGTCAGCCGTTGTCGGGCAACGAATAGCCGCCCGCCTCCAGCTTGTCTATGACTGGTCCGATGTCTTCCCACATGGCGTCGACATCGGTATCCGCGTGGATTTTCCGCAGGCGTCGCTCCGGTACCGACTGGCGATCCCGGATCAGCGCGATCAGCGCTCCCAGGACGCAGGCGGTGTCAGGATGGTTCGCTACCGGTGCCAGACAATTCGGGCAGGTGAGTTTCTTACTCATGTCCGCCTCCTTAGGCTGCCATCGGCCGTGCTGCATAGCGGCTTAGGATCGTGTCGGAGTTGGTCATGAACGGCGCCAGCAGCTTCAAGCCGAGATCGATCGCCTTGGCCCGATGCTTCAGGGTCAGGAAACCGCTCGCCAGCGGCGCGAGGCCGGGTAGCTTACCCAGCTCCTCCAGCAACGCATTCTCGGCCATGATCCTCAGATTCTCGGCTACCAGGAGCGGGCAGTCCTCCGCACGCTCAACCTTGAGTTTCGCCGCATCCCGAGCCGCATGGAAATCGGCGAACACTACCGCTGCATCCTCGTCACTCAAGAGGTACGTATCCTTCGGATTGAGAATCACGACGTCTTCCATGCCGCGCGCCACCCAGTCCCGTGCAATCCTGAACTGGTACTTCGCCATGACCTTGCGCTGATACTCCTCGACGATCGGCCGCACCACCTGCTCGTGCGCCATCGCGACCAACACTGCTTCGGCCAGTCGAATCAGGCCGCGTTCCGGTTTGAATTTCATTTTTTCAATCTCCCGTGTAACGGGAGGCCGCTGCCCCGGAGGGCGATTGCGCCCTCCCGCAAGAACGTTCGTGCTAGAACTCCAGCACGCCCATTTCCGTCAGGATCGCCTTGATCTCGTCAAAGGCGCCCTGCGTTTGCTCGTCCAGGGTCTCCCCCGAATCAAGCGCCGCTTTCTCGACCCGGCCGCAATCGATCTCCTCGATCAGTTCCGCGGCCATGGTTTCAAAACTCTTTCCTTTCGAGTCCGCCACGCGAAGCGAATACGCCGAAAGCACGCCTTCGATGTCCTCGCTGGTGACCTGAAAGGCCATGCAAGCGTTTCCTGCCATATCTGTCCTCTTCCCCGGAGCGCTGCCCCGGAATCATTGAAACGGGCGCGATGCCCCTTCTCCGGACGCGTTCAGCGCCGCGGTTCCTGAAAGTTGCGGTTTCGTCATCACGTAAAGAACCGGATCTTTATCAACCCACCTCGCGGCAACCTCTACCGAAGCACGCCCGGCGACACCGGGCATCCCTCAACCTACTGCCCGACGGCCATGCGCCGTCAGGCGCGAGGCACAGGGCTCGAAAGGAGCCACCATGGCTCAAAGCACCACCCCTCCCTCACCGGCCTCCTGGACGGTGGTCGGCCCGATCACCCCCGAGGAGGCGCAGGCGGGCGTCACCTACAAGAAGCAGTCGGACTTGTTCGGCGTGAAGGCACCGGACTCGGCCGTGGTAAAGGTCCGCAAGATCGACCCCAGCCTGCCCGGCGAGTGCTATGCCGTGATCGATGACCACTTCATCTTCGATCCGGTCCAGCTCAAGATGGCCTTGCTCCTGCTCTCGGGACGCGCGGCATTGCCCAACGCCATCATGATGGGCGACACAGGCACGGGCAAGTCCGCCTTCTGGCGCCAGCTACTCTCGCGGCTTGGGATTCCCTGCTTCGCGATGGCTTGCGAGACGAAGACGCGCTTTTCCGACTTCATCGGCTCGCGCACCCTGAAGAACGGCACCACCGACTACGACCTGGGCGTGATCCCGCTTGCGATGTTGAATAACGGCGTCTTCCTCATGGAAGAAGCAACCCGTTGCAGCAACACCACCCAGATGCGCTTGGCCCCGATCCTCGACGGCGGCGGGGTTGTCATTCCCGAAACCGGCCAGGTGATCCCCCGCCCGCCCGCCTTCCGTTTCCTGGCCACGGCCAACAGCGGCGGCTTCGGCGACGAATCCGGCAGCTACGCCGGGGAACAGGTCTCCTCGCTTGCCTTCATGGCGAGGTTCCTGAAGTTTCAGGTGATTCCGCTCACCACCGACCAGCAGAAATCCCTGCTGTCGCGGGTGGCGCCGGCATTGCCCGAAACGGTCCGCAACCTCATGGTCAAGACGGCGGACGAAATCAACAAGAATTTCGTCGGCAACGGTCAGGGCGCGCTGCGTTTCACCCTGCCGCCCCGCCTGCTCCGCGCCTGGGCGCTCACGGCAACGGAGCTGAAGGCCATGAAGGGGGTCGGCGATCCCACCTGGATGGCGCTCGAACTGGTGCTCCTCAACGGGGCGCCACTCGACGACAAGGCCGTTGTAACGGAAATCTACGCCAACTGGCTGAAGGAAGCGGCTAACCCCTGAACGCCTGTTTCACCACGGCACGTCGCATCTTGCGACGTGCCGTTTTCCTTTTGCACCTTTATCAAGTGACGCCAAGGCAACCCTGAGTGAACCCGCCCATCGGCGGGCATTACCACCAAAGTCACTCAACTCAACTCATGCCCGCTCGCCGGGTCAAGGAGATCGTCATGAAAGCACTCTTCCTGTTGTTCTACGCAGTCTTGTTCATGTTCATGCAGGCCATCGCCGCCGTCGCGGGGGAAACCGCAATCGTCGAGGTGGCAGTCGTCAGCGCCAACGGCGCCACGACCACCGTCAAGGGCGATGCCGCCAAACCGGACGGCCTACCCTTCGCGGGCGGCACCTTCCGCCTGCGCGGCATCGATGCCGAAGTCGAACTGCGCGACCGCTTCGGGACCTGCACCGTGACCAAGGTCATGATGCGCGAGCCGCGAAAACTGACCGACTGCCGGGGCAACCCCCTGGTGATCGTCGCACAAACCACCTGAGCACTTTGCTCCTTCCCCCTGACCGGCTTTTAGTCGGCAGGGGGCTTTTTGTGGGGCTTCGGATTTTCCGGTGGACAAGCCCCGGTTTAAGGCTTAGTCGGCCAATGGTCGATTTCAGCCAGTAAGGTGGACAAGTCGGCTCCAAGTGTGACTTCCCTGACGACTTGCTTGGTGTCGTACTCTGGCTCAGCAGGTGTCGTTCGCATCATGTAGAAATGAACTCCGCCAGGTTCAACTTCATCGAACCGTGGCCGGCGCTTGACTTTCACCTGCTCAACCCGGCGTGCTTTCCGCTGCAAGGCATCCGTGAAGAGCACCTTAGCCCGCAGCACCTCGAAGCCGTAGCCATTGCCCTCCTGGTACCCACTTCTTGACGAAGACGCGACCCGCGTGCACACGGAGGTGAGCTTGCACGTACTGGCGTACAACCTGCGCCGAATCATTAGCCTCTACGGCCCCAAAGGCGCGATGGATGCGCTGCGGTGGGCGGCAGCCTGACGCAACCTCTCGCATTGCCTCGCTACGCCTTCAGCGCGCGCAGATCAAGTCCATAGGCCCGAAAACTGCGGCACCAAAACCAATCACCCCGAGCGCGCACGCTAATCTTCATCGCGTTCGCGTTTCCACACAGCCTCGACCCTAAGCGGAATTCGAATAATTCCGAAAGCAGACGGCCTCCAGGGCGCCATTGCGCATGATGCATCAATCTATTGCGACAACGGTGTCGTATAAGCCGTAATGGGTTAATCCCTTGTGACTCTCGATGCCGGTGTAACGAAGGGACGCATCCTCATAACGGCGGAAGGCGAAAACGGCTTGGTTCATCTGCTCGGTGTTGAACACCTTGAGCCGGACCAGCAGATGGAAGTCCTGCACCGTCAGTCCGGTGACCGCAAGAAATAAATCCGGCTCCAGTTTGGTAATTACATCCTGGAGCGCTGCGCGGATGACTGCGTCCGCTGCCCCGATCCCGCCAGTTGTTATGCTTTTAATCCCGCCACAAATAATGCTGCAATGGCGCCACGTTTTGACTTGAAGGCTTCAGTGCAGGAAATTCGACAGCAATCGGCCAACTGCCGACCTTCGCTCTGTCTCCTGAGCGGTCATATAGAGGGCGGGAGCACTCTCAAACCTGCCGGACGACCTATGAGTGCTCGTCGGCCACTGCTGCCCTTGGGGTAGGTCGCCGCCAACGGCTTCAACCTGACCGTCAACGGCCGTTGCCCGGAAAGTTGGTTTCTACATCAGCTTCGCCGTACGCGCTACAGCCGGACCGCGCCCTCGGCGACCAAACACTGAATGAGATAGCGGACAACCAGGAACGCTTAATGTAACAGGCGCTGCGCTACTGAATCGCCCAGGGTACTGGACTGCGGGTTGGGCGGCTTCGTCATCGCGTCTTCCAGTCAGGCGGCGCTACATAGCCGTATTGAGGCCAGAGGCCTTTCCATTCGATCCCGGGTTCTATTGCATCGTGAAGGTTTTTCTCAATAAAGAAGTTGAAGCCATCGATCCACCAAGCGAGCTTGCTCATGTCGATGGCCCCGGCGGCCACCCAAATTCCCCCAGTGATGGCCACTTCAAAATCCCCCAGTAGCTGACCTCCGGAGGTCAGGTCCGGTGTAGAGCCGGAAGAACGACAGGACATCATCCGCGCCCTCGA
>Ga0172367_10010089_pt1 | contig 10232 bp, 9 predicted proteins | sample Lak10m_FD_114542 | JGI IMG/M metagenome (GOLD analysis project Ga0172367, IMG submission 114542) | Freshwater microbial communities from Kabuno Bay, South-Kivu, Congo - kab_022012_10m | ecosystem: Environmental > Aquatic > Freshwater > Lake | place: Democratic Republic of the Congo: South-Kivu...
GCGGGTTTATTGGTGTATCGCTAGTATTAAGAGCTATGCTAGGACTAGACATCGCATAGTAGATCATCATCATCAGATCTGCATCCAAATTCGATTCGATCCACAATTTCGACACATGTTGAAATGTCATCACCATGTTCAGCAATTATGTTAGATATCGTCATTATCTTATTAGTGGGTGTAGCACCACCAATCCTGTCTTTATGGATACTTCATCGTACCCAATCTCACTATCGGCAAATAAATTCGGCTGTAGATATAGTCCCTATAACCCTGAACCTAAAAGCTTTGCCGCCCGCCGATATGACCTGCATTGATGGGTTTGGTTATGTGATTGGCAAAGTCAGCTGTAAATACAATGCGCGATCGCCTTACATTCGCTGTGCTGTCAATCCTAATGGTCCCTGCCAAGATTGTCGGCATTACGACACCTCGCATCTCCCATGAGGGGATGTGCTAGCGATGAGGGCAACAATTTCAAAAATTAAAGTTTACTGAAACAAGTAAAAATCTATGGCTACTACAAGACGAGTTGCGCGTGTTGCTGAATTAATTAAGCGAGAAGTCAGCAATATGTTACTCAAAGATATTAAAGATGATCGCGTCGGTATGGGTATGGTCAGTGTCACCGATGCTGAACTATCAGGAGACCTCCAACATGTGAAAATTTTTGTCAGTATTTACGGTACTGAAGAAGCAAGACAACAAACTATGGAAGCCTTAGCCTCAGCTACGGGATTCATCAAGCGTGAAGTTGGTCAGAGGCTAGCCTTACGACGTGTTCCTGAAGTTGTCTTCCATGAAGATCGATCCTTTGAACGTGGTGTTAAGGTGCTGTCTCTGATCAATCAACTCAGCCGCGAACGTGAAGAAAAGGAGTCTAAGTCAAGTGATTGAGTTGATCAAGGCGGGTGGTCCAGTCATGTACCCACTCATCGCCCTATCGGTGTTTGCTTTGGCTGGGATCATGGAGCGCCTTATTTTTTGGTTCGACATCATTAAGCAAGAACAAAAAACTGCCGAGAATATTTTGGCGATCGCCCGTCAAGATTTAAAGCTTGCCTCAGTGGCGGCTCAGCAGTCCTTAAAAGTACCTGTGGCAAGGTTTTTATATGCTCCTCTAGCCCTAGAAAATCCTGAACCTGAGCTTTTTCGCCTTGCTCTTGAAAGTACGGCTGACGAAGAACTATCAGGAATGCTCAAGGGTGAGAAACTATTAGAGGCAGTAATTACACTCGCCCCTTTATTGGGCCTATTAGGAACTGTAACAGGGCTGATTGGTTCTTTTGGTTCTCTTAAAATTGGTGATGTTGCGACTAATGCAAAGTCGGGATCACTGACCGAGGGTATTGCTGTAGCTCTAATTACGACTGCGACAGGGTTAATTATTGCCATCTTTGCTTCGGCATTTCACCGTTTATTTTTGGCTCTTCAAGATCAACAGACCAAGCTATTTATGAAGTTTGGCAATCAGTTAGAACTGATCTATCGTCAAAATTGGCAACGCCAAGAGTAGCTATAGGCAATAAAAAACCGAAGAAGCGAGTGGCGGCGCTTTGCGCCGTCACTCGCTTCTTGGCGTTTATGCCCTTATACGAACCATATTGTTGTATAGTATTTAAATACGGTAATCCCACCAAGATAACGTAGATTAAATCTGGAGATACAGGCACATGGGTTCGAGGTATCAGCAGCCTTTTGGTAAGACCAAATCGGCAATTAAGGCGATCGCTAGTTTAGTCAGCAATACATTGAGTCGTCAGTTGGGACAGAAATTTATGTCCTTTTTTCTGGCAGGCGCACTGATTAGTGTCACTATGGCAGCCTGCACCGCCACTAATCCTAACTCAGGCAGTCCCAATGCTAAACAAGATGTTGAACTCACGCTTGTATCCTTTGCAGTTACCAAGAGAGCTCACGCAGCGATTATTCCTAAATTTGTCGAGAAATGGCAAAAAGAGCAAAATCAAAAAGTAACATTTAAGCAAAGTTATGGTGGTTCAGGCTCTCAAACTCGTGCAGTAATTGATGGGCTTGAAGCCGATATTGTCCATCTGGCGCTAGCTGCTGATACTAGTAAAATCGAAAAAGCTGGACTAATTGACAAAGGATGGGAACAGGAATATCCCAACGAAAGTATTGTTTCTAAATCAATTCCTGTGATTGTGACTCGCGATGGTAATCCCAAAAACATTAAAGATTGGCCTGATCTAGAAAATCAAGGGGTGAGCTTAATTACTACTGATCCTAAAACATCAGGTGTAGCGCGTTGGAACTTCCTAGCCCTTTGGAATGCTGCTTTTAAGAGAGGTGGTAGTGATCAAAAAGCACTTGAAGCCTTAACTAAGGTTTACACCAACGTACCAATTTTGACTAGGGACGCTAGAGAAGCGACTGATGCTTTCTTTAAACAAGGTCAAGGCGATGCCCTAGTTAATTATGAGAACGAAATCATTCTTGCTTCGCGGAGGGGGCAAAAAGTTAACTATGTGATTCCTGAAGTTAATATTTCGATCGACAACCCGATCGCTATAGTCGATAAGAATGTCGCTAAGCATGGTACAAAGGAAGTTGCTGAAGCATTTGTGAAGTTCTTATATTCTCCTGAAGCACAAACTGAATTTGCCAAGATTGGATTCCGTCCTGTTGATGAAACTGTAGCTAAAGAAAAGCAATTTGTTGAACTTTACCCTGTGGTTAAAAATCTATCAACTGTGAAGGATCTTGGTGGTTGGGATGCCATCAATAAGAAGTTGTTCGCTGATGGTGCAGCCTTTGACCAAATTCAAGCCAAAATCAAGCGCTAGAATTCACCTAAATTGTTGGTTTACATGGGTCTAAAGCCCATTGTTTCTTAGTTTTTTATTTGAAGACATGACAACGACAACACCTTCATCACTACCTGACAGGAAGCCGTCATCTAATCCTTTTCTAAAAATAATTACCAAAATTCCTTGGACATGGGTAATCACTTTTACATATCTAGCTTTTTTGCTAATTTTGCCAATCATTGCCTTGCTTATCAAAGCTGCTAGTGAACCTTTAGATAGCTTCTGGAAAACAGCTACTTCACCGATCGCTATCTCTAGTTATGAAATCACCTTTGTGACTGCCTTTGCTGCGGCAGCGATTAATGGCATCTTTGGCACATTGATCGCCTGGGTGATTGTACGTTACAACTTTTTTGGCAAACGTTTTCTCGAAGCCGTTGTTGATTTGCCCTTTGCTTTACCTACCGCTGTTGCTGGTCTAACCCTCGCCACAGTCTATAGTAATAATGGTTGGGTAGGCTCCCTTCTTGCTCCTTTGGGAATTAAGATTGCCTTTAGTCGTATCGGTGTCTTTGTGGCGATGACCTTCATTTCTTTGCCGTTTATTGTTCGCACTGTGCAACCTGTACTTACGGATTTAGAAAAGGAACTTGAAGAAGCGGCTTGGTCATTGGGAGCTTCACAAATACAGACTTTTACTAAAGTAATTTTGCCACCACTTACGCCTTCCATCTTGACAGGTATTGCCCTTGGGTTTTCTCGCGCTGTGGGTGAATATGGCTCCACTGTAATTATTGCCTCTAATACTCCTTTTCGGGATTTAATTACCCCAGTTTTGATTTTCCAACGTCTGGAGCAATATGACTATGTGGGTGCAACGGTGATTGGGGTGGTGATGTTGGTGATTTCCTTTGTGAGTCTCCTTGCCATCAATTTATTACAGGCTTGGAGCAAAAAATATGGCTAATCTGCATAATTCTGAAAGTAACTATGATCAAGATTTACTTCAATCTCAACCGAAAAAACAGCAAAAAAGTATTGCACCTAAAATCCTCATTGCAATTTCCTTTCTATATGTAGGCTTAGTCCTGTTAATTCCCGCATCAAATGTATTTGTCCAAGCCTTTGCCAAAGGATTTACCCCATTAATAGAAGCTTTCAAGCAGGAAGATTTTGTCTCCGCAATTAAGCTAACTGTTGGTTTAGCATTAGTTGCTTTACCGCTAAATACGATCTTTGGTTTAAGTGCTGCTTGGGCGATCGCTCGTAATAAGTTTCCTGGTAAGGCTTTATTACTCAGCATTATCGACTTACCTTTTTCGATTTCGCCTGTGGTTGCAGGTTTGATGATTGTCTTGCTGTATGGTCGTATTGGTTGGTTTGGCTCATTCCTAGAGGCAAATAACATCAAAATTGTATTTGCTTTCCCTGGAATGTTAATAGCAACAATTTTTGTGAGTATGCCATTTATAGCCCGTGAAGTTATTCCTGTATTGGATGAAATGGGTACAGAACAAGAAGAGGCGGCGCGAACTCTAGGGGCTAATGACTGGCAGATTTTCTGGAAAGTAGTCGTTCCCAATATCCGTTGGGGTTTACTCTATGGTTTAGTTTTGACTAATGCTAGGGCTATGGGTGAGTTTGGTGCTGTTTCGGTAGTGTCAGGTAACATTGCCGCAAAGACCCAAAGTTTGCCTCTGTTTGTTGAGGAAGCCTATAAGAACTATGAGAATGAAATCGCTTATTCGGCGGCAGTTTTACTGGCTCTCTTGGCTGTGGTTACTCTCGTACTAAAGGAAATCTTGGAACGCAAAACCCATAATCCCAATGAACGTGAATAGTCTCACCGATCGCTGTGTCTCTTGTGTGTTTGTCATGGTGCGATCGTTAATCTTGGGCGATCGCAGGAAGGTTGCCGAGTAGCACTTAGTCTGAACGCTAAGTCTATATTCTGGTAGGGGCAGAGCATTTATAAATTCTCAGATCTACTCAATACGGTAATGCTCTGCCCTAAACCTCGAACATTCAGCGATCGCCTGTGACATCGATCGCATATTCCCACACTCAACATCACAGGAGCTTAGATTCAAGATCGCATCCCCAACCTTGATAGAACGCGATACTAATCCCATAGAGAAAAACGTTCACAAGGCAAAAGCAATGATCCTCAATTCACTCAACCAAGTTCGCTCGATTATCATCAATACCGTTGTTGGCACAGAACAGGCGATTATCTTTTTAGGCAAAACCTTTGTAGTCGATAGAGCTTATAACTCACTCAACGAAGCGATCGCAGGATGCAGAAGAGATTTAGATTTGGGCATGGCAGTATTAATTACCCCAAATGAAAACCAGTTTAGTGTTTGGGTTGTGATTCCTAACGAAATGATTTTGCAATCTGCCTAACTCTTCACTACTATCCCAAAGGCTCGTAAACCTCAGCGATCGTAGATCGCTACGCATTCTCCTCTCTTGCCTCATCCCCTCACTGGCAAACCGAATCGTTCCAGATCCATTCGGAATACCCAATCTTTTTGCTTCAGGCTATCTCTCTACAATGTTTTTTGCTATGGCGATCGCAGGACTGCTTTAACTATCCACGAATCACGACGATCTCACGTCCTGCAGGACTGATGACATTCTCAGTTGTAGTGCGATCGCATATCGGCAACAACCCAGAACGGCGATCGAATATCACCAACCAGCCCCTATCCAAACCCAAACCCGATAAATATTTATCCAACTGCACCAAACCTTCCTTAATTGGATCTGGCTTCTTGTCTAGCCAAACCTTCAACTCCATTCCCAAAACTACTTTGCCATAGCGCAAACAAATATCCATCCTGCCCGAACCAATGGCATATTCCCTTTCCAGTGCGCCTCCACCATTAATAACACGGTGTAAAAATGCCATCATTACTAAATGGGGAGCAATTTCAGGGTAATTAGCACTTTTGAATAATGGCTCACCATGTTGCCGCCAGAACCTCAGAAAAGCATCAAGTAGCACTTGAGGATTAAGGCTTCCATCAGCATTTAACCAGCTAGGTTGAATCATCGGTAAACTATCCTGCACCCCTTGAGATAACACTCTAGGAATCACCTCTTGATAGATAGGATTCGCAATCTTCAAACCACCTTCCTGACTCCGCACCACTAAACCTAAATCCAAAAGATAGCGGCGATCGTCATCGGGTGTATCACCTAGCTCTAATCCAGATAAAATTGGTTGGATGATTGCTCTAACTCGATCTTCTCTCAATCTCTCGGCGAGACTATCCAAATGCGTATCTTGTCGCTTAATCAGAATTTCCTTGGCATCATTCACTAACTCAGGAGTAATGGGAATCGCAGGATCTTTCGTAATATATTCCACAACTTCCTTGGCGATCGCATTGACTAACCAAGGCTGACCCTGTGTCAAATGAAAAGCTAAATCAACTGCTTCTGTGGTAAACACCTGACCTGTTGCATCCGTATGCTGCTGATAGAGATTTCGCACATCCTCAAGGGTAAAGTTACTCAAAGTAAAGGAACGCACTTTGATATTAAAAGGACTGGAAGTATTTAAGCGAGTGCTTCCCCCTGATGCATATTTATAATCCCGCACATCGCGCATTCCTACCAATGCCACTGACTGCGGAAATCCCTGCGGACGGCGCGGAAATCCAGATCTAATTTGTCGAAGTACAGAAACTAAAGTTTCATCACTCAAAGCATCGATTTCATCAAGAAACACCACTAAAGGACGTGGCGACTCCTGCGACCATGATGCTAGAAAAGCACCTATGTGACGACCTGATGTACCTATGATGCCGTGACTTGGCTGTAACTCTGGCGGCAAATAAAACTTAATTGCGTCTTGCCATTCATCCAAAATTGCCCGACCCGCCAATTCTGGATCATGAGAAAATACAGCACCTACTTCAAGAGACAACATCACTGCCGTATATTGACCGCTAGCCGTTAATTCCTGAGCAAGAGACAACATCGCTGTAGTTTTACCAACCTGCCTTGGTGCATGAATGACGAAATAGTTACGTTGGGCAATCAAATTTACAATTTCAGGCAACCTATCCGTAGACGGCAGCATGTAATGAATATCAGCTTGACAAGGACCAGCAGTATTAAACCATTTTGGCATGACGACAACTAACGGGCAGAGATACCCCTTCAATATATCTCAACGCATCCAGCAAAGCCCTGAAAGCTTGAATTTACAATGATGTCAATGAATTAAAATACTTGTTAATCCCCAAATAAATAAAGGCAGCGCTTCGCGCCGCCTTTATTTATTTGGGTTTTATGTCCTAAGCAAAGCTTTCATTGCTATATATTGAAAGAGCATTACTCTTAAGACTCTAAATCAATGAATGCGAATCAATGGCAATGGCGAGACAACGTACTAACTTGCGATCTATTAGCTGACTGGCAACATGGATTTTTTACACGATCGCACGCTCCTAAATTACCAACCGATTTACATAATCATTTAGTCCCATCGGGCAAAGCCTATCGAGCTAAACAAGTGCATGGCAATCGCCTAATACATGCCGATGAAATCGAAACTGCGCCAAATACGAACTTACCTGAAGCTGATGGGGTATGGACTACACGCGATGGGATAAATCGGTCAGTATGGGTATGCACTGCTGACTGCGTACCTGTATTGATTGGCGATCGCAAGTTAGGCTCAATTGCGGCTGTCCATGCAGGATGGCGAGGCACTGCTGCGGGAATCGTAACTAAGGCGATCGCCACATTATGCGATCAAGGTAGTGAACTAAAGGATTTGCGGGTAGCGCTTGGCCCCGCGATTTCCGGACAGGTCTATCAAGTGTCTCAAGATGTGGCGCAACAGGTTACGGCTACAATTAGCCAAGTTGTGGGTGTTCAGCCTGATGAGCACCCAGAAAGAGTCAAGCTCGATTTACGTCAAGTCCAAGAGCAACAACTTCAAGAATTAGGATTGCCAGCAGAAAATGTGGCGATCGCCCCTTACTGCACTTTGCAAAATGAAGAAATCTTCTTTTCCTATCGACGTTATTTTCTAAATAATCCCAATCCTCTGCCTAGAGCGCCAGAAGTACAGTGGTCAGGAATTGCGATCGCTTAAATCATCTATGTTTTTATTCTTATTTAAAGGAATTCCATCTAAAAGTGCTTCTAGATCTGCAAACTCATCTATTTCAGTATCTACTTCTGAGGGAATCTCTTGAATTTGCTCTTTTGCTTGGCTACCTTTTTTATCTGCATTATTCAATTGCTCTAGCTTTGCGAAAAACTTATCAACTAGAAATTCTTGAACTATGTATTTAGGATCTTGAATTTCTTGGTCATTACTTGCTATTTCGTCAGAACTTTCATCAGCAACTTGAGTTTCTATTGCTGGTAGATTTTCGATAAAAGATTCTATGTTTTCTTGCGTGATAGGTTCTTGGGTTGGATCATAAACTATGGATGGATCAATTTGTTCAATACTTTCCTCCTCTGAGGATTCCCCATCAACTAGGCTCTGTTCAACATTGTTCTCAATCTGTAATTCTGGCGTTGCTTCATTGGTCTGCACAGTTTCTAGATTGTCAACAATATTCTCAGAGTCTTCGTCATTATCTTCTAAATATTCTTTGAGGATATTCTCAACATAAGCATTGAAAGCAATTAGCTCATCTAATTCATCATCAAAGTCTTGGGCTTCGCTGTCGATGCCCTCTAACTCTGGCTCAATGGACAATTCAATACTAGTCTCTTGAGGCAGATCGTTAACAATCTCAGGTTCTAGATTAGGGGCTGAAATATCATCATCCTGAATTACAGGAGGTTCAACCTCAGAGTCAGTTAACTTTTCAGGCTCAGACTCAAAAACTTCTAGGCTCGATACAGGAAGATGATCTCGCTTTATAACTTTCCCAAAACCATGCTTTTTAGGAGCCCCTCCAGTTTTGCGTGGCTTTTTAAAAAAATTTAGTCTTCTTTGATCATCATTGGTTATAGCTATGTTTTCAGCCGCCTCAATGTCTGAATCTTTGGCAGTTTCAATTGATTCTGATTCTTCACTATCCTCATGTTCGATAAACTGCTCATCTAAAAGGGGCTCGGATGACTCTAAACTAGCTTCAGCATGTTCTATCTCTTCAAGGTTTGTCTCTGAGCTAGTAACTGGAACCTCTAAAAATGTTAGTTCAGGCTCTTCATCAGTCTCAAAGGTAACTAATTCGTCAGTTGCGTCAACAATATTCTCAATTTCAGGCTCTTCAATTATTGGCTCAGGTATAGTATCAATATTCTCTAAACCTGTTTCAATAGAAATCTCTTTGTTATCAACTGCATCAGTAGATGCTAATGGAATTAACTCTTCAGGTTCATGAGTAATTGCTTGATCTAGTTCTTGATCTACAATTGTCTCAGGTTGAGTCTCTTTAAAAAATTGTGCAGTTTCAGGTTCAGAAATCTCCTCAAATAAGGTTTCTTCAGTAGCGATCTCACTATTCTCTAATTCGTCAGTTTCTTCAATAAGCTGATCATCCGAGCTAATATTAACAAATTCTAAAACAGCCTCATTTTCAACGGCTGCAGATTCTTCAATCTCAGTCTCAGCGATCGCATCTGAAGTATCTAACAATGCCTCGATTTTAGATCCTTCAAAGGCTTCAACAGAGTCTACTTGTTCAGGTTCTTGAGAAATCTCTGAATCTAATTCTTGATCTAAAACTGACTCAATTTGAGGCTCTTCAGAAATCTGCTCAATTTTAGGTTCAGTAATTGTTTCGATTACAGATTCTTCAGCAACAATTGCACTAATTTCTAAGTCTTCAGATTCTTCAATAAAATCATTATCTAAACTGACATCAGCAACTTCTAAAATAGGCTCATTTTCAGTGGTCGCAGATTCCTCAATCTCATCCTCTGCGATCACTTGTGGAAAATCTAAAAATGTCTCAACCTGCTCAATTTCAGTCTCAGCAATTGGCTCGATTAAAGATTCTTCAACAACACTCTCACTGACCTCTGGTTCTTCAGCTTTTTCAACAAGCTGAGCATCTGGGCTAACATCGGTAACTTTAGATTCTTGAACAATCTCTTCATCTTGAATTGTTTCGATCTTTGGTTCTAGTAATGTCTCGGCAGTTTCAAAAGCCGATGCAATCTCAACTGGCTCTGCGATCACATCTTCTGTAGTACTAGCGATCGCCTCAGTATCAGAAATATTTTCAACAATCGCATCTTCTTCAAAAAACTTTAATAACTGGGGTGATCGCCAACCGATAGTTGTAAAGCTATTTTTGATTTTCTCAACAGCAAAGGGTTGTAAGCCCATGAGATCTGATTCAGCCGTTAACTTAATTCGTAAAGCTGATATTCCCGCTTGCGCCAAAATATTGCTCAACAAAAAGAAAATCTCAGCCCAAATAATCCCAAACAAGCGCAAACTGGCAGGAAATGGCGCAATGACTTGAGCTA
>Ga0172367_10010090_pt1 | contig 10231 bp, 10 predicted proteins | sample Lak10m_FD_114542 | JGI IMG/M metagenome (GOLD analysis project Ga0172367, IMG submission 114542) | Freshwater microbial communities from Kabuno Bay, South-Kivu, Congo - kab_022012_10m | ecosystem: Environmental > Aquatic > Freshwater > Lake | place: Democratic Republic of the Congo: South-Kivu...
ATTTCAATATAAATCTTATTTTCAAAAGAGGGGAACAAAGAGTGAGATGATTGCGACATCGTTTCATCAGTTTTGGGATGATTATTCGACAGAGATAGAACAGTTGTATTGGCATTATGTGCATTATCGCGCAAAACATCGGATATGGCCTGAATTGGAGTATCACGATTTTGCACTGTTTATCTATGACTATTCAAGGGCCGATTTTCCAATCAAATCGGGAACTAGTCGATATTTACAGTTATCACGACCAGTGATTCACACCAGTTCATATGAATTGATAGCGGATATATTGGAACAGGTTTATGACATTTATATTATACAGGAGGCGAGTCGATTACGAGATGAGATGAGTCAGATGATCGGCGATTTGCCGTTGATGGATGTGCCGACGGGTCATTCACCTTGGTTGTTGATGTTACAACATGGATATCATACGGGGGATTATTGGTTAAATATGACCAAAGATACGATATTACGGACTACGTTGACATCGGAAGAGTATGATCAATGTGTGGACTATTTTAAAGGAACTGTGTATGCGCTGGAAATTGGACAGGGACAGGGGCAAATGGATTGGGATGACGGATCTGATTATGATGATGCTTAGATTTAAAAAATGATTCGTAAATTAGGATATAGAACGATGATTATTCCAATGGTTTGTTTTTCATGTGGTAAGCAAATGTCCCATCTGTGGGAGCCTTATCAGAAATATATTTACGATCACAGTACGTCTGCAGCGACTGCGAAAGGAGTTGAGACGAGACCGGTGGTTGTATTGCGGGATTTAGCGGTGGAAACTGTGCAGGAGAGGGCGTTTCGTGTGTTGGGAGTGAGGCGGGAATGTTGTAAAAGGACGCTGTTTTGTGCGGTGGATTTGTCGGATGTGATTCAATAGTTCAATCATTTTGATCAAAATGATTCAATAAAAATTATAAGTTTTGATTAAACTGGATTCTCATCCGCTGGTTCTTCTATATCAGATCGATCAATGGATACATGTCTTTGTACTGGACTAGTGGGAACAACAGCTGTTGTAACGGGTCCAGCACTCCACATAGACTGATAATTCCACCATGTAGACAACCCCTGTTCTCTTTCACCCAATATGTCCAAAAAGGATCGGCGATACATTTCCCATGCTCCACCACGTTCAATTTGACGTTGTATCATATTGAAATATTCAAACAGGAATACGACTTCATCTTCTGACCACAATCCACGTACTTTCTGAATAATGACATCATATAAAGCTTTGTTTTCATGTTCTTCTCTGATTCGATCATCGTAATGTGCTGAATCTTGTAATATATCGATATAGTGTTGAATTGTATGAATGAGTAAGGATTCGTGTAATTCATTTGTTTGTCGATAGATCTGTTTTAATGTTCGCAATCCTCGAATTGCTAAAGATGTCAAATTGCGATGTTTATCGTCGGATAGATGATAATAGTGTTTAAGATACCATAGAAGTGGTCCATATAGATGTGTAATATCGTCTCGTTGATCTCCATAGAACCATCTGACGGATCCTTGTACCATACCGGGTTCATTGAAATGAATTGTACAAGGATGAATCCCCAATTTGGTTCCGACAGGATATGTTGGCAACAGAGCGAGTTTGAACATAACAGTTAGGGGATCGAGAGGGATAAAAACTCGTTTAACATGGGATTGTAGGAAATAGGATGCGAACATGGTTGTTGAATTCTATGATTAGATGAGATCATTTATAATGGTTGATGCGTCTAATTATTGAAATAAAATACTGTTACTATAGCAAAAATGGAAAATGTGGCAATTGCGCGTGTTCGTTCTCGTACTGATGCACTTGAAAACGAAGTCCGGCAGTTAAAGGCTATTTTGGGTGTTGTCACGAATCAGTTGAGCCAGTTGCGTGCATCACATGATCGCCTCGAGCGCATTGTTTCCGCAGATCTGGCAAGACGTGAGGTTCCAGTGACGGAGTTGATCGGAGCTACGGCGGCTGAGCCTGTTCCACAGCAGCAGGCACAGCAGCAGGCACAGCAGCAGGCGCAGCCTGTAATGGATCCGCGTATGTTTGCCGCAATGCAGCAACAGCAGCATTTCCAGCCTCGTTCAATGGGACAGGGTCCCGGTCCAGGACCGGCAATGTCGAACGATAGGGCGATGGAGATGCTTCGCCACCTTAGACAAGGTATGTAATAGTTCAATTATTGTGTTATAAACATTATACATTGTTCACTATGAATCATTTGGATTAAATGATTCAATAACAAAAACAAAAAGCAACTCTCCAGAAAAAAACAAAAAAACCTCTAAAAAGTAGAGGATTCGTGCAAGGAGAGTCCGTTGTATGTTGGTGACTTGTCACCTAGCATATTACATGGCGTGAAACGTGTCGTATGTTATAATAAATAGAAATCGTGATATCCAATAGGATATCTCAAAATTGAAACATTAAAGTACAACAAAAACACTCTACGTTACTCATATCATTGGATTCAATGATTTAAGTTCTGATGATGCTTCTCAATGTCGTTTCCGACATCTGATGTCCAGCTCTTTTCATCTGCAAAATAAACTGTCGCACTCCGATCCGATCAATCTCCAATCGACGTTCATGTACATAATTGCGTGCTTCATCCGTGATCCCTCCACGTTTGATCTTCGGCCGCTGTCCCGCAACTGTTACCCTTCTCCAATTCAACACTCTCCCCGTCGATCCTTCCATCCATCCCATAATCTCAATCTTCTCACCGTGCAACTGATCATGACACGATTCACATAACACCACCAAATTCCCTTCTCGATCCCTACCTGCTCCACCACTATTCTCAAACTCCTTCTGAAACACAATATGATGCGACTCCAATGACTGCGTCGATCCACATATTTCACACTGTTGAACAATCACATCCCGATTATACACAGATCCAACAGTCGATATCCGATCAACATGTCCCGTCAACCTGTCACGAATCCGCAACGCCCTCTCATAAAACTCCGCATCCTGTAACACATGCCGCGCAATCTCCAACCCATACAAATCCGGACCACGTCCCGGCATCATCCTCCTCCCATATTGAAACTCACCTCCTGGCAAAAAATCAATCGTCAAATGATACACCGATAATCCAGGCAATCCCGCCACTTCCGGGATATCCAACAACGCATGTTGATGAGTCGCCAATAAAAACGTACATCTTTTCGCTATAAACGACATCAATGCCGACGCCACAATCGACAACCCTGATATAGACTCCGTTCCACGACAAATCTCATCGCCGATAATCATCGATCGCGAATCCGAATATCGCAGAATCGCCCTCAAATCGTTCATCTCTGTTACAAACGACGAATGACCCTTATATATATTGTCTTCACTCGTAATCCGCGTAAAAAGCCGCTTATACGGATAAAACACCATCCGATCACTCGCCACATAATACCCCATCTGCGCCATAATAAGATTGATACCCACCGCCTTCCCCAATGAACTCTTTCCAGCTCCATTGACTCCGTACAATAAAAGTCCAATTGCACCTCTATCTAAATTCACATCGTTCTTCACATACACTACCCGATCATGTACCTGTTCAATAATAGGATGTCGCACTTGCTCCATTACAACACCGCAATCAATATGTCCAATCCGCGGTCTACGATACTCATACAATCGAGCAATATATGCACCGTTCTGATAAAAATCCAGCTCACTTGTCAACCGATGCATTGCCGCCCACAGTTCCGCATATTGTGTCCAGATACGCTCCTGATATTGCCGCCAACATTCCAATGTCTTCCGCTGCAACCTCTCCCCATCATCCTTGATTAGATGACTGAGACGCTGAACCTGTTCACATGTCACCCTCTTCCGATCTTTCGTCTGCGCATGTACACTGTATCCAGCTGCGACCAATCTCGTTTCGATCTCTCTGGTGCATTTCTTGCTCAACACCGATATGAAAAATCCGTCACGATCATTCTCGACCAACTCCACTTTAGCCCTGTCCGCTTCCGCAAACAACGACGCAACACCCTCCACCAATTGCGCCAACGATGCCCGTCTAGTCGTCAATCGATCCCATAACTCATCCAACTCCCCGAATTGACCTGGACGAAATATCCGATTCTCGATAGGACCCGTCGATTGAGATCGATATATCTCATCTTTATCCATCACCGCATCCATATCCGCAATCATTGCCCGCACTGCTGCTCCAGTACATTCATCGCATCCGTTCGCCGTCATAAACGTGGCACCCATAGCGCCCTCCATCCTGTCCAAAAGTCGCACTGTCTCGCTGTAACTCCTGTCCAACTGTGTCATCTCACCCAATTGCAGGATTCCCAGTCCAATTCTCCGATGAAGCCGCTCATAGTCCGTAATCGATCGCAAGATCGGACGAATATCCTCCACCAGTTCAGGTGTCATCTGTTGGATCCAATCCCATCGCTGTTCCAATATCGCCGGATCCGTTACCGGATTCAATAGACGATGTTTTAACAATCGTTTCCCTCCAACTGTACAACATTTCTGTATAATATGATACACCGACGGTTCATGTGCATCAGTACCATAAAGTTTCAATTGATGAACCGCATCGTTCAATAGCGCCATCGTCGCTGTTGTCGATACATGATCCGGCCTCTGCAATTTCTGCACAATTTGCCGGTTCTCGTCATAGACGAATCGCAACAGTTCAACAAAACAGATCGCCAATTCCGTTGACCGCTCGAATCCCATTGTCTCCAACGGTTCCAGCATTCCCATATGAACTGTCGGATAAATCGATCGTAGAAAATGATTCATCTGCGCAATCCGACAATCGATCGGTGTCCGATGATGCACTTTACGACGGATCTGCTGTTGGAAATGCGCTGTTATCATCTCCTCCCGCACATCCAACAACAACCATTCACGAGGCTGATATGTATCCGTCCAACGATTGATCTCCTCCATATATAAATGCCTTTCACTCTGCAAATAATTGAATTGATGGACTGCTGTATATCCTGTTGAAATATCCACGTAACTCAACAATCCGTGCCACATTTGACGATCCATGATCATATAGAGAGCGGCGATACCAGGTGATTCCACATCTGATGCGCTGTCAATATGTGTACCCGGTGATATGATTCGAGTCACTGCCCGCTTAGGATCCGGCGGACTCGTTATCTGTTCCACGAGAACTACGGTGTAACCTGCTTTCACTAGAAGGTCGAGATAACGGGGCAAATGGGCAACTCCGAATCCACTCATATAAGGGTTGTGAACATTGAGTTCCGGATTGGATTTGTTGCGTTTTGTTACTAATATATTGATCAATTCCGCAACTTGGAAATGAAACGGATCTTCTGTGTCCGAGTAAAATTCGAAAAAGGAACCGACCTCCATGAGGACCAAAGTCATTGGACCGTATTTGGTCTGATATTCCCGTTTATATGTAAGATAGTCATCGATTAACATCGTATATTATTCAATGGAACATTTTGTTTTTAATCAAATCACCAGAACAATAAACAATTTTATTAAATTGTTGATTAATATTCGATATATGCAATTTATGCACATCCACCGATCTCCAGCGGTCTGCGACTAATATCCGGCTCCACTGTGCTCTGATTCCATGGACTCACCTTAACCTGAGGGTTAGGCGGCTCCGACCTCAACTGCAGGTTAGCATTGCGCATCACACTGCCAACTGTCGTGATGCCCATATGATGCCCAGCCGTCAAGAAGTTGCGCTCCTGCAATGATCCCTGTCCCATCGGATTCATCTGCGCCCAAAGTGAACCATCGGTCTTCGGCAACAGTTCGGCTGGGCTGATCGCATTGTGAGGGGCGCAGCCCTTCGGCTCAGGACCGGAAGGATCGGATGACTCGAACCCTTCATGCCCCTGCTCGCCCTGCTCGCCCTCGCGCTGCTCGCGCTTCTCATCGAGAGGTGCACCATTCATCTGAGCTGCAGCGGGATCACTGGGATCGTACTGCTGATCGGTCACAGCGGAATCCTCGAAAGCCTCGCGCATGATTGTAATATAACCGAAATGGTTCAGCAGAAGTGCAATAGCGATAACAGCAACGATAGTCAGAAGGATTTTCTGATTCTTCTTGACAAAACTGAGAACGGCATCCATTGTCTTTATAATCTTACTATAGAATCTTTTTTTATTTTGGCCGATCATTAAATATTTGCGTTTGTCAAAAATAATGGACGCTCCCCCGTTTTCCGTTTAATTCTTCGCCGCTTCTTCAATTTGCGAGATCGATGCTGATTTTGATCCGACTGCAAATCTCCCGCAAACATTCGATCAATCTCATCCTCAATCTGTTCTAAAAATATAAATCGATCATCTGTCGTCTCAGTCTCCTCCAATGTTTTTGACGACAACTCATCATCTTCGACCTCCCCAACAATTTCGAACCAGTTACAGCATCGGCCTTCTGTCATATAATGGATACCGGTCCACTGTATTCGATAGTTTTTATAATCACGCAATCGAACAAGATGTCGATCACCTGACCAGACTCGCCAATAGTATCCAATCGATTCCCGATATTGCACACTTGCAATAAAATGCTCATCAACATATTCCCATGATAAATCCGTTATTTTCGTAAACCATGTCCTATAATTCGTCATCAACGCTGTTTTACTACAATGATCCAATTCGTGTATTTGACGTCGCATCTCTTCCGACAACTCCAATGATATCCATTGACCCCGTCCCTGATCTTGCTCAACTTTCACGACTTTCACCAGTCCTGTCGCTATCTCTATCGGCGACCGTAGTCGACTCATCTTTTGCATCGGCCCAGTGAACTCCACCGCTGACACGTCTATCATTATTATTGCGATCTATAATATGCGCATCCGATGAACGTATCGCCGACGGATATCGCAAATTCGCCTCCATTAAACAGATATAAAGACCGTAATGTTTGACGGTGATACCATCCATCAGTTTCCATAGAGATTTGATCATTAGTTTGCCTTTAATCTGTCGATCCGCCTTAATATCGAAATATGTTCGAATCGATGCTAAATTGTTATCATCGGTGATTTGTAAATTGATTCTATCACTCATCGATGGGATCCGTGTCACTAGATTGCCATCACGAATACATGAATGAAATGTCGCTTCTGGTCCGAGTCCCAAATGTTGGACGATATGTTGTTCAAATCTCCATATGAACGAGATTAATGATCGAATCTCCGGATTCTGATGAATGTGTAAAACGAGCTCATATTTGCGTGTTCCTGCACGTTTCTCGATAACACCAGATGATTCCATCCAAGGAAACACAACAGTGATTGGATTTCTGGCAAAATAGAGATTACCATGACGGTCCAGACTGAATCGACGAAGAACGGCATCATAATAGGCATCCATTAGTGTTCGGGTTTTGTTTGGTTTCAATTGAGATTTTTTTAACCGATTTTATAACAACTTGTAATGGCGATGATGAATCAATTGGTCAACACTATGATGACACCTGATAATCTACAGAAATGGATGGATCCACCTCTGCAATACATGATCCATAAAATGACGCCCTATATCATTATCCTGAACATTATCATTATCACCACCTTTTTCGTCATCGGAGCTATCGGATACTATATTTATATCAAACTTGTGTCACAATGCGACATCTTTCCATGAAGTCACGAAGTCGCATTGTGATAGCGGCAGCAATTACAACGCAACATCATTTCATAAAGTCACGAAGTCGCATTAAGACACGATGTGTCACAATGCGACATCATTCCATAAAGTCACGAAGTCGCATTGTGATAGCGGCAGCAATTACAATGCGACTTCTTGTACAAGTCCCCAAGCTTCAGTCAGTTCGGTCCAGCTGGTGTTATGTATCAACAGAATACCGGCAAAGAAGATCAAAAACTGATCGTGTCCATCGAGGTCCAATTGGATCGGTTTAGATGGCAAGAATCCCCATATGAGATAGAATCCCAGCATGTATTGGAAGCAGGATTCGAGTACGATAAAGATGGGTGAATTATCGGGAAGCCAGCCGATTTTGTCGGCCACAATGAGAAAGAGAAGAACGAACTTTAATACAAGTAAAACATATTTATATATATGGCTCGATTTGACAGCGGATCCGTTTGGACTGTTCCCACGTGGCGCCTGATTCATCTGATGGACTTACTTACTATAACACCACAACAATTTTCGCGATTCTTGTATTGTGTTTCCCGATTAATACCTTGTGTCGAATGTTCATATGAACTTGGACAACAACTCCATGTGGCAACTGCTGATGAATTGCATGATCATGTTCGGCAACGTCTCGGACAATCGATCTGTTCTATCGAGGAGAAAACTGCGTATATGGCAGATATAGACCAGAATCGCGACAAATATTTCAATGAATGTATGGCAATTTACGAATTGCATTACCAAAGTTTAGAGAAACATATGTTTATCCGTGAAATCCGACAATTGTACGGATCATCGCTGACGACGCTTTGACCCCGACCCCACCATTAACGCTTCTTGTGACTCATTCAAATGCATCATACTGGCATAGATGGAACTTGCACTGATAATATAGTTGTACGGTGTCATATATCCCATTTTGTTGACAAGAAACGCCATTGGATATTCATGAATGCCGAGATCGAGCATGAGTTGATCATTGTGAACATCGGTGTTGTAAGCGTTGATGGCGAAGATTTTGCCGAAAGATTGCGATATTCCGACAACTTCATAAAGATCTGTAATATGACTGATACAAACATCACACCATGGAGTGTAAACATAGATGAATCCGACATTATGTCCGGTCAACATTTCCGGTTTGAGACAGTAGACGGTAGGGGTGACTTCATTGAAATCGCGCTGTCCTAATTCCGTTATACCATCTTCCAATTGAAAGATGTTGTTGAAAGTGGATCGTGGTCTATATTTGACTTTACTCATTGTAATAGTTGCCGACAAAAAATAATCACATTTATCTTTAAGAGTATGAAACAGCGCATTCAGTGGATTCTTATCCTTTGTGGAATCGGTCTTTTAATTGGCCTTTATATGATATCGACCCATTTTGATCAGACAGAGTCTATGGTGATTGATTACAGTCCTCGTCATTTTTTGAATCGGTTCAATAATCCGGTACTTATGCGTAACTATGATGCAACGGTAGAGGGATTCAACAATCCAGATGCAGAAGAGGAAGAGGAGCCGGAACCTGAGCCGTCTTCAGCTGACACAACTGCTGCACCGGTTTCGAATATCAATCGGATCGAGGTGAAGATCTATAACAGTCCGGGTGCAGGTGGTCCGCCGCAGCCGCATCATCCGCCTAGTCCCCGTCACCATCCTGAGCACAGTGGACCTTATGGGCATATGCCGCATTACGAAGTGATAGTGAATGATAAGGAGCCGGTGGGTCCGATTGCGCACAGGATAGCGGATGCGGCGCGTGATATGATCTTTCCGCCGTTGACGCCGTACAATCCGATTGAAGTGGATCCGGCGAGATGTCCTGTTTGCCCTATGGCAGAGAATCAGCCATGGGCTGAATATCGGGCACTTGAAGATGATGTCCCTGCACCGTATTGAGATGTGATGACATTTTATCACATTTTATATAAATGAATCCATCTCAATATCGTCGACATCTGTATGTGATATTAGTAGCGATACTGTTACTTTGTTGTGCATTGATCTACAGTTGTCAGAGATATGAACAGTTTGCGACAGCAATAGATGAGCCGAAATTGTTGAATGGTACTTTTACGGACAATGCTGATTCGACGATTCGTTATTATATGAGTGGTAGACAGATACCGGGTAATCTGAACACTGTACCGGGTAATCGTTATATTGGTGTAACATATGATATTCAGATACATTGGACGGTGAATGGGTTGAATTACACTGTTGCAACAATCTGGAATCCGTATAAGTTGGGTAACACATGGACGGGGAAAGTTTCGACGAAGTCTGTTGGTACACCGAATTTCACGCCGCCGTATACGATAACGGTGACAGTATCATCGACAACATTAACAATGCAGTTTCCGTCAAATGCGACGGGAGTCGGACAATTGACGAAAGTGGCGACGAAAGTGTCGGACAGTGTATCAACGGCAGATGCTGCACCGAGTGTTATCCCTTATCTGCGTGAAACATGGCAATATCCGAATCGGTATCGGAACACAAAGATTGAAACTGTTGAATTGGGTCCGGCATATATGTCGTGTAA
>Ga0172367_10010091_pt1 | contig 10231 bp, 9 predicted proteins | sample Lak10m_FD_114542 | JGI IMG/M metagenome (GOLD analysis project Ga0172367, IMG submission 114542) | Freshwater microbial communities from Kabuno Bay, South-Kivu, Congo - kab_022012_10m | ecosystem: Environmental > Aquatic > Freshwater > Lake | place: Democratic Republic of the Congo: South-Kivu...
TGATTTACATCATGACGGTACTGCGCACCGCGATGGACATCACACCGTGCCTACCCCGGCGGTGCCGTTGCTTCAGGAGTCTTTGGTGTCAAAAATAAACAGCGTCGACGATCCGTGCGCGTAGAGCTTGCCGTCGGGGCCGTACAGGCGCGCTTCGGTGGTGCCCATGCGACGGCCCTGATGCACCACCCAGGCTTCGGCGCGCACCAGTGGTACCTTGTGTGTGAGCGCGCGCACCATGTTGACCTTGAGCTCGGCCGTGGTGTAGCTGCTACCCGCGGGCAGCGCCGCATGCAACGCGCAGCCCAGCGCCGAATCCAGCAAGGTGCAAATCCAGCCGCCGTGTACCGTGCCCAGCGGGTTGTAATGCGCCAGCCCCGGTTTGCCTTGGAACACGGCGCGGCCGGGTTCTACTTCGACCAGCAAAAAATCCAGCGTTTGCGCAATTGGCACCGGGGGCAATTCGCCCACCAACATTTTTTGGAAAACCTCGATGCCGGTGAGACCCGCCACCTGTTCTGGCCGGGCCACACCGGGCGCGGCAAAGTGCGGGCGCAATTCGGCTTCGCGCTGCTGCCACTGCGCCAGGACTTGGGCCGGGTCGGTGGGTGGGTTCATTGTGGGCGTTCCTGTGGTTGAACCGAGATTGTCATGGCAATCAAGCACCCTCAAAGCCGGGCGCCGCAGGGTGCAAGCTGCTAAAGTGACTCCCCTTGCAGGAGGCAATGAACATGATGACGGATCGCATCACAGTCAACCCGGCGGTTTGCCACGGCAAGCCGTGCATCCGGGATCTGCGCTACCCGGTTGAAAATGTGCTTGAGTGGTTAGCCAGTGGCATGACCACGGACGAAATTCTGGCTGACTACGAAGACTTGGAGCGACAGGATATTCTGGCGTCGCTGTCGTATGCGGCGCGCCTGACACACATCAAGCGTATGGAGCTTTTGGCGGCATGAAATTTCTGGTCGATGCGCAGCTGCCTCAGCGCTTTGCACTCTGGTTGAACGAATCAGGGCACGATGCATTGGTCATCCGCGAATGAGTCCGAACCGATCACGCGTGCTGCTATGACGGTTCGCCAAAAGGTGCTTGAGTAATTGGTAGAGAAAGAGTGAAAGGTGACTGACTATGGCCAGGAAACCCGCATCCATCAAAACGCTTCTTGCCGCCGCAAATAAAGGCAATGCTGAATCGCAATTAGAACTTGCACGGCGTTTACGTGAAGATGATGGCGTTACCGAGAATCTCGAAGCGGCCATGCATTGGTATCACAAAGCTGCAGAAGCTGGAAACACTGATGCCATGAATGATCTTGGTTCCATGATTCTGAACGGCATTGGCTGCGATGCCGACGCGGAGCTTGCGATTCCCTGGTTCCATGAAGCTGCACAGCTTGGTAACGCCGTCGCCCAATTCAATCTGGGTTTGCGCTACCTTCATGGCAGTGGCGTAGATCAGGATGACCAGACAGCGGGCTACTGGATTGCTCAATCCGCCAAGCAGGATTATCCGGAAGCCCTCGGGGAGTTGGGCACGTTCTATCGGTTCGGACGTGGAACAGAGCGGGATCTGGTGCAGGCGTGCGAATTGCACATCCGCGCCGCCAAAATGGGCGATACCTGCGCATGTGGCAATTTGGCTGACTACGAAAATGAACTCGTAGAAATGGCGCTCGCGGGCAATCGGCAAATCGCCTTTGCGCTTTCACGCATGTACAACGGTGGCTTGGGTGTGGAACAGGACAAGGCGAAAGAGTGGGCCTGGCTGCGATGGGCGCATGACGGTTGTGACCCGATGGATGAAGAAGCAGCGTGGGCAAGAAAAATCGACGACGATATTGCGGATGCATTCAAGTTCTACCTTCAATTGCTTGACGAAGAAATAAGGATTGCGGGTGAAACATGGCTCGCCAACCTTCTGCTCGACCATGGAATGTTTGGCATTCATTTGGTACGGCCACTCCTCGTGATTGGTGCCGAAGGGGACGGCATCGAACTCAAAGGACGCTGGCTGCCGGGTGGTTGGCAATTCTTCCATGAGTCGGCGAGCGATACCTGTAGGTACAACGTCAATGCTGCGGCGGGTCAGAATGATGTCGTGACAGGTCAAGCGGCGCAGCATGTCCCAAGCGTGGTAATCGAACGAGCGGACTCTTGGCCTGATGCGTTGTATTTGCTAGATCGCCATCCTTGGCATCGGCTGTTGCCAATCTACGTACACCCTGAACTGGCAGAGCAAGTCTGGGAAGCAGTTAAGCAACGGTGGCAGCGCGACCAACATAAGAACAAACGGAACAGGAAACGCTGGGAGGCGGCTTGCGGCAAGGAGGATGTCGAATGAATTACGACATCATTGGTGATATCCACGGGCATGCCGGGGCATTGTGCGCCCTTTTGAAGGATATGGGATACCAGGAACACGGCGGCGCTTGGCGGCATGCTGAGCGTAAAGCTGTCTTTGTTGGCGACTTCATCGACCGGGGGTGATCCCGTATCGCATGTGCGCCGTATGCCAATGAATTTGGCCAAATCCATGAACACTCCATGAAATTCACTGATTACGTGGTTACCGAGACAACTGGTGCTTCGGTTGATCCGCTGGGCTATCTCAAACCGAGTGGCGTAGTGTCCAGCAAAGTATTTCGGCAGTTCACGGTCCTGTCGAACCATCCCGCTTACCAGGGCTTTCTCGCGTTCGTCTTTTCTTATCTTGCAGAGCGGTCCATTACTCCGTCGAAACGTGATTTTGCGAGGCGTGTCCGAGACCTCGAAATTCTTTGGGGCCTATTGAATGTAAGGGCCGGCGACTCCGTAGTTAACGTGACCAAATTTGAACCCATTGCGAACTTTGATTCACTTCGCCTGAGTCAGGTACGAACTCGTTCTGCACTCTACGCACGGCTCAACTATGGCGTCCTTGGTCATTACTCTAGCCCATCAGCCCTGTGGAAGATTCTTGAACAGGGGGCAACAGGACTTACCAGTCAAGGAGTTGAACTCGCAACAGCATGGCGTTATCGGCAGGGAAGTGACTTTGCCCACCTTGCAGATCAATGGCTTAGCGACGAAGATTTGTTTGCTATCAAGGATATTGAAGTCTGGCAAACCAGGTATTGTTTGTCTGCCGAACCCGAGAAGCCAGAGAAGAAGATCTGGCAGTCGCTGATTGAAGAGTTCTGCGCCAAAGATCCAGTCATCGCTCCCCTTTGGCAAAAGCCAGTGCCGCAGAAAATTCTGGCGCTCTCGACAGCTGAAGACACTTACCCGTTATTCTTCCCTGCGTTGCAGACTCACTATGCTGGAAGTCACGAACTATGCAGACGTATCGAACGATGCAACCGATTTGAGCGCCTCTCCGGCCTGGTGCAATTCGTCTTTGAGTGGGAGTATGTTCGACGATTGGACGAGATCCGACTCAAAGGACTTACGCAGGGGAATTTGCCAGCAGTAGTAACCAGTGAAATCGCCATCGCCTCGACAAACCTTCTTCCAGAACCAGACGAGAAAGAATTCTGGTATCTCCCTGCAACGCTCGCCGCAATTTCCGATCATGAAGCGATGGCCGAAGCCATTCTCGCCCATCACACGCGCCATCAGCGTAGTAAAGGGGCGTCGCCTTTTATCTCCGGGGATACCATTGCAGTTCAGGATAGAGTGCGCGCTAAGGAATTCGTCAACTTCTTTGACAAGATGGTCAGTGATACAGCGAAACTTGTGGATGCCGTGCAGTGGCGATATCACCGTAATTGGCATTTTGGACGAGCCCATGAATGGCAACGCTACGCAGGGGTCGCTTGATGGAGGCACCAATAGCCGCCAAGGGAGCTAGCGACGAGTTTTTCAATTTCTCAGATCTATTTTCTGAGGTACTGACGTTACTGGACGACGATCCCATCGAGCATTTCATCGTTCTGACCTATGAGTTCGATGAACAGCAATTGCTGAACCTTGCGGTGCTTAGATCACTTGAGGAAGAAAAGGAGATCGGTAAATCAGGACTAAAGCTTTTGTCGAGCATCAGGCCCGTAGTGTTCTTCGATGCCAGGAAAACAAAACCATTCGGGCGACTCCCTCAGTTTCTCGAGCTGCATCCTTGCAAGACGGCCGGTTTTTCCTGCCACCATTCCAAAGCCTACTGTATCGTCACTCGCAAAGCGATTCGCTTGGCAGTTGGGAGCTTCAATCTCACGTTCAGTGGGCTATTCCGAAACCGCGAGGTCATCGAGTCCTGGTGCTGGCAATCTGAGGACTCGCCTGATACACACTTGCTCTTTGAGTGGATCGCTTTTTTGAGGCAGCACTACTTGACTGCGGCTCAAGAATCGTCAGCATCGGCGCTTAGCGCCGCATTGATGACCATTGAAAAGCGAACTTCCGGTTGGTTAAAGCCAACAGAATCGACAAGCCACTTTCTTGGCTCAGGGTATGGGAATGGAAAAGGTATCGATGCACTGGTCACCCAATGGAATAGCTGGTTCCCCGATCAAAGCCCAGATCGCCTTTTAGTGGTTTCACCGTTTTTCGACGAAGTCCCTCACGGCAACAGCATTGCTGCGAGATTGGTTGAAAGATTTCCTTTACTGTCCGACATAGAAATAGTGACCGATGAGTCCGTCTTCAACAACCTGTCACAAATGCATTTCGGTCCTGCGGCGAAGCGTAAGCGCGCTACGCTGCGACTGATCCCAGAAACACTCTCTGAAAGTGAGCGACAGCGGATTGAGCGTCAGGCGGCGGGTAAGACAAAGGATCTGGTGATTTCTCGCCAGCTTCACGCAAAGATCCTGATTTTGTCTTCCCAAGGAGGCATAGGGTTGGCTTATCTTGGAAGCGCAAATTTTTCCGTTAAGGCATGGCTCGGCGCCAACCAGGAATTCGGATTGGTTTGGAGGATCCACGATACGACAACTCTCCGCAATGGTGTTCTGTCTGCTTTGGCGGTTTCGCCGGAAGATCGCTTCAACGAACTACCGCTACTACCGCCGGAGAAACCGCCAAAGCCCGATGAGGAATCTGTAGAAGATGACTCCCTGTTTCCTGATTTCATCGACTACATCGTGTTAGAGCCACTCGATTCGGAAGACCGACTCGTTTTCCGCATTAAAGGTAGCGATATCTCGCGACTCAGTGAATATGACGTTCACTGGGCCGACCTGAAGCTAAGCCCTATAGATGGGTGTTCTCAGATCATCCGTCTCGACGAATTTCGCAACGTCCTGCTAGGGGGACGAACGATTGAATTCAAGCCGCACTCAGACGCGGCGAAGTCATTCTGGTTTCCTTTTCAGTACTCTGGAGAGCTTGTTGCTGAACGTGAAGCCCTCATGCACTCGTCAAGCTGGGATTGGTTGAACTACTACTTGAACCCCGACTATGAGGGAGGCGACGAAGATCCGGAAAGCCTACCGAAATTTGGAGGCATGCCTCCTGTGCCACCGCCAACTTCTCCGATAGATGTCGATAGAGAGGCAAATTGCGTTATCGCGATGCAGCGATACCTGAGTCTGTTTTCCCGCATTGAAGCAACCTTTGATACCCGGCTAACGGCAGTCTTGAAGGTCGAAGACGAGGTGGCAAGAGGACAGGCGCTCAAGACACAGGTCCTAGATCCACTTGCAGGCTTCGCAGCGCTTCTAGAACGCGAACCCACCAAGCGGCCTGAAGATCGCCTCTTCAAACTAGGAGAACTCAGGCTTCTTCTATCGTCACTTGCCAAAAAATCACCAAACGCCTTACACGAATGTTTCGCGCAAAGCCTTGCGCGCTTGGAGACCGCGATGAACCAAGCCCCAGGGAGAGATTTGCTCTCGTTGGATTACTTCCGATTCGTCACCAACATGGGCTCGGTGCCATGAAGCAGGTTCTCAACGAATCAGCCCCCAATCCAAAGGTGCAGGCAGACTGGACACGCCAGCTTGAAACAGCTCGCGCAATACTTGATCGCCATTCAAAGGGAATCAAAAGCATTCTCCTTGCCGATGAAGTTGGGATGGGGAAAACCTATACCGCTTTGGCTGCAATCGCACTGCATTTGTTTCAGACCGCCAAGAACGACAGGAAAGTTCTGTTGGTAGTCCCCAATGCCCTTCTTAGTTCCAAGTGGGAACAAGAAATTCGCACATTCAATCGAGACTACCTCCTGCGCAAGGGTGGCAAGGAACTCCGTCCGCTTGTTGTTGGGGGATATTGGGATTTAGTACAGAACCTACACGACTATCAAAATATTGATATTCCCCGAATTTCCGAACGGATGATTCGCTGTTTTGCCTTCTTAGTCATGGATTGGTTAAACGGATCACGGCGGAAGGCATACAAACGTAAGATGCAGTGGCCCATCTGTAATGACCTGCATAAATTGTATCCTGATGTACTCGAACTGACATCTAATCTATCCCCACTTGCTTTATCGAACTTCCTCGAAGATCAGATATCGCTTGAACCTGACCGCTTCGAAATCATGGCACGGAATCTGGAGGTGGATCAACCAAGCGAATTTCTGAAGCAGTTATTCCGTACTTTCGGAACTCGCCAGGACTCCATGGAACCGAATGTCTTCATCATCTCCATGTCGGCTTTGAGTAGAACTCGCTCTGACCATTCGGACGCACACCTATTTTCATCCTACATTGTTTCCAGGAGTCTGAAGCACCGGAAGCCACCAGTCCGTCTAAATGTGTTGGCCGCAGTTCATGCCGCCAATCTCGTTACGGGACCTGAAGCAATTAAACTGCACGGTAAGAAGCGGCATTTAGATTGGCTGGATTCAATCTTTTACTCGAAGCTATGGGGCTTTGAGGATGCCGTTGACAGCGCAATTAATGAATATGGACAAGAGAATTTCATCAATGAACTTCTTGGAGACAATCCAAACAAAACATTGAAGGAGGTATCTGACCGCATTGTTCGTCGAAAACTAGGTGAAGCCAATATTGTCCTTTCCGTAATCGACGAAGTGCATAACTGGAAAAATGGAGGTAACGGAGCAAGTGAATTCGCCAGGGTGTTTTGCTCACAGATTCCAAACAAACTGATGATGTCGGCGACTCCGTTTCAGCTCCACGAAGATGAACTAGGTCGCGTCTTTTCATTTGTAGCTGCTGAAAGCGATCAATCCCTAGCCATCGTTAACAGTCTTCTCTCGGCAGGCGGAACTGCGTCGACTTGCCTGAAGTCAAGCCAACGCTTTCAGGTGACTTGGGGAAACTTGACTGAGCCCGAAGTTCGAGAGATCCACCATCTGATAGAGATAAGCCCAGAAAGCGATGAGGAATCTATCCAATCCATGCTATTGGAGCACTGCAAGAAGGGAAATCTAAACGAAAAACCGGTTGCGTTCATCGAGGCGCTACTGGACTATCACCATGCGATCAGGAAGCTACAGGATGTTCTGTCCAATATCATCATCCGGCACACAAAATCACGAGACAAGCGGCATGTTCACGCGGGATCAGAATATTCCAGGACTGGTGCTCCGGACTACACCAAGCCACGTAATTCTCTATACCAGACGGCGGGATTGGGCGATGAATCTGGAGCGCTCCTCAGCTATATCGGGATGCGTGTCGAACAATTGGTCAGACGAGATGCTATCAGGTCAGGGCGAGAGGCTAATGCACACATCCTGAGTGGCTTTTCTTCGAGCATTGGGGCATTTCGCGAAAGCAATAGCGATCTAATTTCAGCCAAAGGCATCACGGATGAGACAAGACGCTATCTAAACTTTTTCGATTCTGCACTGAGTCGAACGACACACCCGAAGGTTGCAGCAACCGTAGAACGTGCTGTTTCCAACTATCAAGCGGGGAGCAAAACGCTCATTTTCTGCGAACGACTTGCTACGCAGGATGAGATCGTTCGAAACCTACGGGAGAGAATTGCAGCCACTGCATTCCCTGCGGGTGGCGTTGAAGTAGCCAAACGACTTCGAAAAGAAGTCCTAAAAGATTTCCAGAGTATCGAGCTTTATCTCAGCCGGTCATTCCGTTCTGCCTTCCCAAGCACTGTTAGGTCACCAGCAAACCGTGAAGCAATTGCAACCGAGATTGATCGCCACCAGGTTTCTTTAGGCCGATTAAGCAACCGGCAACGCAACAAGCTAATCGATTTGCTAGTCCTTGACGCCGAGGCGCCGTCCCACCCTACGGCAGACCTGATTAGGCAACTAATAGTAACGGAACCAGCTCTTCGTGCCTACTTGAGACTCGACAAGAACCCAGAGTTGGAATCCTTTGATGACGATCCAGAAGACGACGATGCGGATGAAGAATTAGCACGCGGATTTGATGAAATCTCATTAGGTGAAAGCATTTGGCATCCATTCCAGGATTCCTCGGCTTTTCACAAATTGTTGTGGAAGCTGCTTTCGAATGAGTGCGACCAATTTTCCAAAAGTGCGGGTAATGCGGACCCAACGGCGATTGCCTATTTGCTTTTGGACCTTGGCCAAGGGTTGCGGAAGATTTTGTTGCGTCTAGATACCTTACGGAACATCGAACCGAGCCAATCGAAACGACCGGGGGCTCCCGTTGCCAGAATGCTCGCCCTGTCGGCACAGACTCCCTCCATTTCGCCTTGGCATCGAATGCTTGAGTTTTTGAGGATTTTGAACGAGGCACAAGGAAGCATTCGCAGGCCACAGCGTCATAGTTCTCGCCGCCAAAGCCTGTGGAAAGGGGTCTATCTTCGAGACGAGGAAATTGTTTCAGAACTCCATGGCGAAGTGAAGTCAGATACGCGGATTAGTCGGTGTGCTGCGTTTAACTCTCCACTACTTCCAGACATACTTGTTTGTACGGCTATAGGGTCGGAAGGCATTGATCTCCATCTCAATTGCGATGAAATCATTCATCATGACCTTCCTTGGAATCCAGCGCGTTTTGAGCAACGCACTGGACGAATTGATCGAGTGGGCTCACTCGCAGAAAGGTTATACGATCCGAAAGTCAGGGATCACTTGCTCGATATCGGGGTCCCATTTCTCGCATTCGACTACGACGAATTTCAGTTCAAGACACTACTGTCTCGGGCGCAAAAGTTTGAGGTCCTTCTCGGAAAGCCAGAGTTCACCCTTGATGTCGATGAGGGCCTCGATGATCCGGAGAACTCCACTTCCGCAATACCTGACGAGGATGAAGCGGCACTTCCAAACGAGAACAAACTGGTGGCTTCGTTGCCAAAGGAATTAGTTGACATGATACGAATTGATTTGTCACTTTCTTCGAAGTGAGTGCTGTTTCGGCGGTGGCAGTTGCCGAGTCATCTCAGATAACTCAGCAAAGCTCATTTGCTCCGATAGCGATTGATTCAGTTGTAAACTGCACGCCACCATTTGTCCAAAACTCATCCGTTCTCGGTTGGGTTTTTTCTTACCCGATACGTCCAATCCACGCGTGGTTTGCTGGGGTGGTGTGAATTTGATTGATCGCCAGCATATCGCCAATCCCGGCGTCGCCGCAATAAGAATAGAGGGATGGCCTGAATGCCCACACTCAACCGGATCGGCAAGAAAGCCGTCGTCAAACACCACAAAGATGCCCCGTTCCCCCTGCTGGAGCTGGTGACTGATCTTTCCTGCAGCCCGGCCAATTCGGGCAACCATATCGTGCAGGGCGACAACCTGCACGCGCTCAAAGCCCTTCTGCCCCGCTATGCTGGGCAAGTGAGATGCATCTACATTGACCTGCCGTACAACACCGGCAACGAGGGTTGGGTGTACAACGACAACGTCAACAACCCGGAGATTCGCAGGTGGTTGGGCGAGGTGGTCGGCAAGGAAGACGATATCAACCAGCAGCCGATGGATGTGGCGCCGCTACACGTTCATGCCTCGGAAATTGCGTGAAATGCTCGATTCACTTTGTGGCAACGCCTGGGCGGCCAATCTTCTTGGTAACTCCGGCGTGGCGAACGTCCCGGATATGAAGGAGTATTTCCAGTTTGCCCAGGCAGATCGGCAGTACGTCATGCGTAATCGGAGGTGGACGTGATATGACCAAACTCCCCCTCAACCTCAATGATCTGCTACGCCAGCGCACGGTCGAGGGTGAGCGCATCGAGTACAAGGCTGGATGGAACCCGGATGCCATCATCCGCACCCTGTGCGCCTTTGCCAACGACTTTGAAAATCTCGGCGGCGGTTATGTGGTGATCGGGCAGGATTGCGACGCCAACGGTCAACCGGTATTTCCGCCGGTGGGTTTGCCAGACAGCCAGTTGGACAAGATTCAGCA
>Ga0172367_10010092_pt1 | contig 10231 bp, 10 predicted proteins | sample Lak10m_FD_114542 | JGI IMG/M metagenome (GOLD analysis project Ga0172367, IMG submission 114542) | Freshwater microbial communities from Kabuno Bay, South-Kivu, Congo - kab_022012_10m | ecosystem: Environmental > Aquatic > Freshwater > Lake | place: Democratic Republic of the Congo: South-Kivu...
AACTCCGTGCAGCCCATCAGATCACCAACAGGTTCACGGGGCGATGTGGCTTCCATCAATGCGCGAGTCTTCAGGTAGTCCGCGCGCACCACTTCTGGCAGGCGGTTTGGATCGAAGCCTGCAGCAGGGTTGAAAATGTTGCGGATACCGACGGCGCGGTCCATGGCTTCGCGCGCGCAGGCGAAGATCTCAGGCAGCAACGCCAGCAGCTGCACACCTCCATCGATCCGCGTGCGAAATGTCTCCGTCATCGCGCGAAGTTCGGCGTCAGGGAGTACCGCGTACCGCGCCTCAAGTGCATTTACCTGGTCGACGATGCGCAGGTAGCGGCGCACCATGCGCTGGTTCTGGGTTCCGAAGGTCTTGCGGACGATGAAATCGATGACTGGAATTGGCATTGGTTGCTCGGTGTGAAACGAAGGTCGATGGGACGCGGACCCTGCGGGTCCAAGTCCAGGAAGGACGCGGTCACGGCAGGCGCAGTGCGCCCGTCGGATCAAGCGCCAATCGGCGGGGGATTTGCCGCGAAGTTCAGCAGCGGAATGCGCTGCGTGATCGGCTCATTGCATTGACTGTGAAGCGCGGGGGTTGCAGCGGCACGGGCGCGGCAGATTCCCCGAGGAGAGCCATGACGATCGGCATGGTGTCCTGTGGCAGAACGCTCAAGGACGCGTTCCGAAAGGACCTCTCGTGTCTGCATCATGCAGTGCGTCACCGACGCAGCCACTGGGCAGCCGATTGCCGCTGCCATGAGAAGCAGCGTGATAAGGAGTGGGTGCACGACCGTCAACACAGCAGCACATTGTGGCAGCGAATCCCGTCGTGGGCAAGTCAAGACGCCCGAAAGACTCGAATCGCAATCGTTGGGGCATGAAATCGGTAGGAATCGCCTCTCGGAAGTAGTCTCCTGCGCGGGGTGGTAGCTCAGCGGTCCAGAGCCCCCGACTCATAATCGGAGTGACCCGGGTTCGAATCCCGGCCGCCCCAATTCGGCCGACGCCCGCAGGGTGGCGTGCAGTTTCTTGAACGCGCATCGCTCTGAGGTTGAGTGGGGCGTACCCTTTCCGCCGTGAGTGGGCGCGTCGCAAACATCTTTGCCAGGTTGCAGCGCGAAGGTCGAACAGCGCTGATGCCGTTCGTGACAGCTGGACATCCGACACGCGATGCAACGGCTGCGACGATCGTTGGCATGCATCGGGCGGGTGCCGCGATCGTCGAGGTTGGCATTCCGTTCAGCGATCCGATCGCAGACGGTCCAGTGATCGCCGCAAGCATGCACCGTGCACTGCAAGATGGCGTGACGCCGGCTGCAGCTCTTGAGATGGTGGCGACCGCTCGAACGCAGACCGATGGTGGCATCATCGCGATGGTGAGCTGGTCAATCGTGTCAAGAATCGGTGCGACAACGTTTCTGTCGCAGGCAGCCAAGAGCGGGCTTGATGGGGTGATACTTCCTGATATCGATACTTCTGATGCAGGTGCGGTTGCAGAGCAGTGCGATCGCCTCAATCTGGCTCTTGGGCTTCTTGTCGCGCCAGGGAGCAGCGATCTGCGAATCCGCGAGATTGTTCGGCACTGCCGCCAGTTCGTTTACCTCCTGGCGCGGGCAGGTTTGACGGGCGAGCGGGATACGGCACCGGAAGTGGAGGCGTCAGTCGCGCGGCTTCGGAAGCACACATCGCTTCCGATTGCTGCAGGCTTCGGTGTTTCAAGCCCCGCGCATGTGGCCGCCGTCACCGCGAGCGCTGATGGGGCGATCGTCGGCAGTGCCCTTGTTCGGCGGATGGAGTCCGCAGCGGATCCCGTGGTGGCAGCCGTCGACTTCACGCGCGATTTGGCAAGCGGACTTTCGAAGCGCGTGATCCTCACTGGTGAGAGTCGCTAAGAGCAGTCCGAGCTGACTCATCCGCAAAGCTTCGACAACGTTCCGTTCGCGCTTCGGTAACACTGCATTCGCGCTTCAGTCGCGCTTTAGTCGGGCGCTAGTAGCGCCGCAGAACGCCGACAACAACGCCCTGTATGGTGCATTCCTGCACGATGATCGGCTCGAACGCCTCGTTCGCGGGTTGCAATCGGATCAATCCGTCTCTTTGCTTGAAGTAGGTCTTGAGCGTTGTCTCGCCGTCCCGCAGAAGCGCCACAACGCGTTCACCGTTGCGGGCGGTCGAACGGCGTTCCACAATCACATAATCGCCTGGAAGGATGCCCTCATCGCGCATCGACTCTCCCTCCACCTGGAGCGCAAACATTTCACCGCGCCGTGCCGTTGACGGACCAAAGATCTCCTCGAGTTGAACCTTTTCATCTTGGGCACAGCGTTCAATCGGCATACCGGCGGCGATCCGACCAAGCAGCGGGAAGGACAATCCATCCGCCTCGTCGGGTGGCACGGCGTCTTCGACTTCAGATAAAGAGCGAGCCTTGTTCGCGTCCCGCCGAAGAGCCCCTTTCACGACGAGGGCCTCCACATGCTCGAACACGGTGACCTTGCTGACCTGCAGTTCGTCTGCGATTTCCTGGAGCGTCGGAGAGTATCCGTTCGCCGTTCGATACTGACGAACAAACTGGAAGATCCGCATCTGCTTGGGCGTGAGATTCATCGGTCTCTTCGAGCCTTTCTGCCGCGTGTGCGGCTACAAGTGAGTGAGCATTGGCGCGTGATAAATCGCTGTCGGATGAGTGTGCTGCTGTACCAAGTGTCGCGGCGGTACGGCGATAGGCATAGACGCCGTGCGCGGTCACCGAAACAGTTTGTCTGGTTCTCCGTGCAGTTGGGTCTGGACACCGATCGTTGGGCGGCGGCGGCGCTTGGTTCGGTTCTTGAACACTATGTGCGGACCAACGGCCGTCGAGTCCAAGAAGCCGTTCGAGCCAGTCCAAGGGCTGTTGGACAAGTTGCGCCATCGATGCGGGTGCTCGTCTCGCACACGGCAGGCGAACTGCAAACAGGTTCCCGTCGTCGTCGCTGACAACATTTGTCACAAAGTCCCCGCCAGGACCAGTGCAGACCAATGGATCGCCAATCTCTCGAAATGCGCGGGTGGCCGCGGCCGAGCGAGTCGGGATAAGGCCGGGCAGCGGTTCGAGCAGTTGAGATGCGACAGGGGATTCCATGTTTGTGTTCTGAGCGACCATGGTGTTTGGTATCGGCGGTAGGGGTTTGTTCGCCATACATTTCGTAAGGTATATGTTCGGTACGCCTCTTGTGCAGGATTTGGATCCCTTTTTCGTTAGGATTTTTCGGTGCAAACCGATCCGCCCCATGGGTACGGGCCAACCGTGCCATTCAGTAGCCCCCTCGCGGGGTCCTTTGGCCTCTCGCAAGCCGTTGTGTTCCTGAACCACGGATCGTTTGGAGCCGTTCCTAGGGCGGTGGCAGCGGTGCAGCGGCAGATCATGGAGCAGATCGAGGCGCAGCCAGTGGAGATGCTTGCGAGGAAGATGCCAGCAAGGCTGCTCGCAGTTCGGGAACGTCTGGCAGCATTCCTGGGAACCCACCCCGAGCGGCTGGGGCTTGTCACGAATGCCACGGCGGGTGTGGGATCGGTGCTCCGCAGCATCGACTGGCGAAAGGGCGATCAGATCATCCTGTCAAACCATGGATACAACGCGGTCCGGCAAGCCGTTCAGGCACAGTGCGAGCGGTTCGGATGCGAGGCAGTTGTTGTGGACATTCCACTGCCACTTCGTGGACCGGATGAAGTTCGCGCACGATTCCGCGGTGCGATCAACTCCCGAACAAGGCTGGTGATCGTCGACCATGTCACAAGCCCGACCGCGCTGCGCTTCCCAGTCGAGGAGATCGCGGCGGACTGTCGCGCAGCGGGCGTTCTGTGTCTGGTGGACGGAGCGCACGCGCCGGGGATGCTCGATGTCGACATCGATTCCATTGACTGCGACTGGTACACGGGCAACCTGCACAAGTGGGTGTGTGCGCCGCGCGGCTGTGCATTCCTGGTTGCCAATTCGCGTGTGCTGCCCTGGACGCATCCAGAGACCACGAGTCATCAACATGGACAAGGTCTGGCGCTGGAAGCGGACTGGCAGGGGACACGCGACTTTTCTGCATGGCTTTCCATTCCTGCGGCGCTCGACTTCATCGCGTCGGGTGGACCGAGCGCGTCATCACTCGCGCGCCGCAACATCGCCCTTGCACGGTGGGCGCATGAAATGCTGTGCCGTTCATGGCATGTTGAACCACTCTCGCCTCTCGATGGTTCGATGCTCGGGTCTATGGCGACGGTCCCTGCGCCTGCGAGCGCGAGATCATCGTTCGCCGCTGCGAGCGAGTACCAGGCGCATCTGTATGCGACGCACCAAATCGAAGTCCCCGTCATCGACTGGGGCGGTCAGTGGCACCTGCGAGTGAGTGCGCAGGCATACAACACGCCACAGGACTACTTGTCGCTCGCGGGTGCTGTGTGCGCGGAAGCGGGAGGCGCAGTCGCAGGTGGCGCTGCTGGTGCGGGCACCGACGCAGCAGCAGCCGCAGCACGCGCCTGCTTGAAGGGCACATAAACCTCATTGAACCAGCGCCACCAGCGCTTGATGTCCCAGCCCATGTCGGCCGTGGACTGCCCAAAGTCGCGCGTGGTCAGCGTGACGAGAGACTGGTGCGCATCCGATCGATAGTTGTAGACCATCGCATCCTGGACTCGCATGAGCACACCCGTCTGCAGATTTCCGATCACAGGCGTGAACGCCGCTGCTCCATCACCCACGACCGCCTGCACATTCGCGACATAACTGATCTGGGAGCCGATGGCGATCCATGCAAGATCCCCGTCGTTCTTCTTCTCATCGGCGGTGGCTTGGGCAAAGATCAGCGATGGAATGACCGCGAACGCATCGACCTTGCCCGCGAGAAGTCCAGCCTGATTCGCAACCACATGCCTTTTATCGCGCAAGCCCAAGTCAATGACGGCCACCACTGCATCGCAGGCTGGGCGCCGTATGCGCCGCGTCGCCTCGTGGCGAATTGCCGAATCGTTCGACTTGATAGCGATCTTCGCGAGCATCGCTTCGCCGATGTCTCCTTGCGTGGTCAAGTGATCGAAGAACGCGAGCTTCACATCGTCTTGCTGTTCCTGCATGGCGTCCCACAACGCTTGCCAAGAGGCGGGAACGGTCCACTGCGAAAACTGCTGCAAGTTGGTGGAGCGAATCAAACCGCGCCGCGATCCGAAGCGCGTGCGAATGAAGTCCTTGGCCGACCGTTCATACGACTGACCATCACTTCCGTCGCTCGGCTGCAGGATCGAGGGATCCACGGCCATCGGCACCGCGCCGCTTGACGGCAGTGGGCGAAGAAGTGATGGCGGAACGATTGCCGCTGCCGCGATCGGCGACGCGGTCTGCTGCAGGGACAGAGGCAGCATGATCAGGATGGCAGCGAAGATCACCACGCTCCTAGGATAAACGCATGAGCTCCGAAACAACACAAGGAGGATCTGATGCACAGTTGCATCCACACGCGCTCTACGAACGACTCGGATCTGATGCATTCTGGCGGATCGCGCGTGCGTTCTACGGTCGAATCGAACGCGACACACTCCTGCGCCCGATCTTCCCCTCGAACCTTGAGGAGCCGATCCGAAATCAGGCGGAATTCCTGATCCAGTACTTCGGCGGGCCGACCACATACAGCGAACGCAAGGGGCACCCGAGACTGCGCATGCGACACGCGCCGTACTCGATCGGGGTCGCAGAGCGCAACGCTTGGGTTGCCGCGATGGAGGGCGCGCTCGAAGACGCTGCCATCCCAGAGCCTGATCGCACAGTGATGCGGCAGTACTTCGCTCATACCGCCACATTCCTGATGAACAGCGATGGCTAGCGGGCGGGGGCGCCTGCGGGCGTTGTCATTCTCGCTTCGTCTGGCGCGATCGCACCGACCATCAAGTCACGACGGCCAATCGTGTTCATGACGCGCTCCGCGTCGGCCCGCGTTCCCCAGGACCCGATCCGCACTGCAAAGAGCGTCTCACCCTTCACTGTTGTGATCGTGTCGACGCGAGCAGGGGGTGCCTTCGCGCGCTTGAGATCGCCTGCGAGCGATTCCGCCCTCTTGCGAGCAGCGTCCGAAGATTGGTAGCTGCCTGCGCGAATCGTGTACTCGCGTGAAGCGACCGCGACCGCCGCGCCTGACTTCGACGAGGATGTCCTTTCGGGTGCCTTCGGCGGTGTTGCCTCAGGTTCCGTCTGCTTTGAACGCACCCATGGAGGAGCCGGAACCGTTGTCTCGCTGTCATCACTCTCCATCCCTTTGGCTGCGCCGGTATCCGCGCGCTCAGGCCCACGTGCCGTGCCTTGACCGGCGGCAACCATTCCACGCGCACGCTTTGCGCACTCGCTTGCGCGAGCAGAGTCTGCCCCGTTCAATCGCGCAGCCGCGGTGTCGAAACACTCCGCCGCATCGCTCGCTCGCCGCTGCGAAAGACGAACATCGCCGAGCAGCACCCAGCCGGACCCGGACGTCTCCTGCTGCGGTGAGGCGCATGCCTTTTGCGCGAGGCGTTCCGCCAGATCTATCTGTCCCAGCTTGAACGCACTCATGCCTGCAACGAGCGCGCCCTGCGCCGCGAGCGTCGAGTCATCGCTCCGCGCAGCCGCCTGCCCATCAGTGAGCGCCATTTCGTAGCGACCTTCCTCGTAACGCGAAACCGCAGCAGAGAAACTGCTTGCAGGCGGCGTTGTTTCGCATCCCGCCGCCCCGAGAAGCAGCGCGACCGTCATCGTCTTCAGTCGTCGGGTGCGTCCTTGCACGAAGCTATCGTAGTGATCGTTCGAGCGACAACAAGCATGCACCTGCTCCGGCAAATTCAGTGGAACATCCTTCGCAGACCATTTCGTCATGCGATCGTGGATGATCAGCGCACCTGGCGCGCCTTTGAACTGCAGGTGGTTGCGTGGCATATCGCACGGCATGTGGAAAGGCTCTCCACACGCGAGCGCATCGGCATCATGGTGCCAACCTCAGGGCTCTTTCCAGCGGCATTGATGGCAGTCTGGTCGCTCGGGAAGACAGCCGTGCCTGTGAACTACCTGCTCTCTCGTGCCGATCTTGAGCATGTCTGCCGCGACGCACAGCTTGATCTGTGCATCACCGTGGGACCGATGATCGACTTTGTCGGCGGACTTCCCGCCGGCGTTCAACCGCTGCAACTCGAGAAGTTGTCTTTCGGCGGGCTTCCGCCCATTCGTCGATCGCGCCCCATGTCAGCGGACCGCCTTGCGATGCTGCTCTACACATCGGGTACGAGCGGAAAGCCGAAGGGTGTGATGCTGACGGCGGGCAACTTCGCCGCCAACATCTCCCAGATCATCGCGCGTGCACGATTCAATCCACAGGATGTGCTGCTTGGTGTGCTGCCACAGTTTCACTCGATGGGCGTGACGGTCATGACGCTGCTCCCCCTCGCGCTCGGCTGCAAGGTGGTGTATTCCGCGCGTTTCGTTCCCAAGCGCATCTTTGAACTCGCACGGAGCCACCGCCCATCCGTCATCGTGGCGATCCCATCGATGTACGGCGCGCTGCGAACGGTCAAGGATGCCACCGCCGCAGATCTCCGTTCACTGCGCTTTGTGGTCAGCGGTGGCGAACCATTGCCGCGAGCAGTGGCGGAAGGGTTCGAGGAGCGATTCGGCAAGCGAATCTGCGAGGGGTTCGGACTCACCGAGACCGCGCCCGTCTGCAACTGGTGCCTGCCTGAGGAGTGGCGTGAGCGCAGCGTGGGGCGCGCCCTTGATGGCGTGCAGCAGCGCATTGTGGCAGCGGACGGATCCGATGTGACCGCCGATGGTGAGGGCGAAATCCGAATCAAGGGACCGAATGTGATGCAGGGCTACTGGAATCTTGCAGAGGAGACGGCCGCGGTTTTTGACGGGGATGGGTTCTTCAAGACAGGCGACATCGGGCGCATCGATGCAGAGGGACATCTCTTCATCACTGGGCGGCTCAAAGAGATGCTGATCATTGGCGGCGAAAATGTGTTCCCGCGCGAGATTGAAGAGGTACTCGATCGGCATCCGACTGTGAAGGCAAGCGCCTGCGTCGGCGCATCCGATCCCTCGCGTGGCGAGGTTCCGATCGCGTTCGTCGAGTGCAAGGAAGGCGAGGCATTCGATGCCGCAGCGCTTCGCGCATGGTGCCGTGAGCACTTGCCCCAGTTCAAGGTTCCCCGAGAGATCCGTCATCTCGATCCGCTGCCGCGCAACCCGACGGGAAAAATCATCCGCCGCGCCCTGAAACAACTGCTCGACGAGTCACCGGCAGAACAACGGTAGGGGCGTCAGGGGCAGGTGCCCCACGACGACAGCAGCACAGTCAAGTCGGCGCCGCTCACGACTCCGTCGCCATCGATGTCGGCGGTGCCGCTCGAACCCCATGCCGACAGAAGGGCCGTCAGATCCGTGCCATTGACCTGCGAATCGCCGTTCAGGTCCGCTGCGCAGGCGACGCATGCTGGGAGCGTTGCACTGATCGTGAGCGTGCCACCACCTTGCGCAGCTCCAATGGCGGCAACTCGCAGCAGATACTCCTGTCCGCACACGGCATTGAAGGTGAGAAACGCACTTGCGGGATTCTGCGTGCAACCAGGATTCCCATTGCTACATGAAACGGCACTCAGCGAACTGCTCGGACAGGATGCGCCGTAGAGAACGAGCGCAGAGTCGAAGCTTCCGAGTCCGCACGTTTGAAGCGTGACTTCTCCGCGGAGCCCCCGCAGGCGGTACCAAACATCCTTTCCAAGCGACTGTCCAGTCCCGAGACAATCATCCGGCGCAGCGATCGTCGATGGCGTCGCGGTCACGAGGGCAAACTCGGTCGAACCGAGTCCGAGCGGGATCGCATTCGCGCAGGTGTCGTTGGTCGGGATCGGTGGCGCGCAGAGAGAAACTGCGCGCGTGACACAGGCTTGATCCCACGAAAAGCTGCAGCAATCGGGTTGCACCGCGCAAACCGCATTGCAGCACGCGGCCTCAGAGCAGCCTGGCGTGGGATGCACGGCGTAGCAGTTTCCGCCTGTTCCGCACGCACTTCCGCACTGGTCGTTCCAACTGGCTGTCAGCACATACGACTGAACGCCGTTCAGACAATTGAATGGATAAGTCTCGGCCGTCGGGAATGTCCCGCGCGCAACAACAGCCAGCCATTCTCCGGCGGGGACGCAGCCCTGCACAGACGCACTTTGACAATCAATGATTTGCGCGTGCAGCACAGCCGTCTGGAGGCCATCGCACGCGTTTCGGATCAGCGCCACGAACAGCGGGACCGTTCCCGAGTCAGCGGTCCCGCGCTCCGAGAGTAGGCTGAGCGAGACGCGAGCCTGGCCGTTCCCATCTGGATCGGGCAGTGTGATGCGGAAGGCATCGCGCTCTGGGACACCGACCGTCGAACCGGCCGCAGAAACGAACTTGATGTCTCCGCACATCGCTTTGTTGGCGACCAGGCTCTGGAACCCCGACCCTGCAGTGCCGAGCGGGCAGGGATCGTTTCCGAAGCCGATTGTGTCGCAGTTTTCCGTCTCAATGCTTGAGTTGGCGGGGCACTGTGGAACGCACACTGGTGGGCACAACTGAAACGCAGCGCTGACGCATGGTGCATCCCAGGTCACGGAGCAGCAGGTGGGCAACAGCTCGCACACGCTGCTGCAGCAGGATGGAATGCTGCAGCCAGGGGAGCTGTGCGCAGCAAAGCAGCTTCCAAGCCCAGCCGCCCCGCAGTCCACAGGTGGGGGTGCCTGGCAAACGGAGCCTGCGATCACCGCGCACTGACCGTCCCAAGTGGTGGTGCAACAAAATGAATCGATCTGGCACACCGATGCACAGCAAATCGGGTCTTGGCAACCCGGTGTTGGATGGGATGTGAAACAGTTGCCGATGGCTCCACTCGGACAAGTCTGCCCTGACGCACTTGGCGCGCTCAGGAACACAATCACGGATGCCAGCACACAACGCAGGGAACCTGTCGGCATTTCGGAGAACCGCGAAAGATTCCCATTCGATATGTCGCGCACTCGATGATCCATGACGACCCTTTCGCAGGACTATGCACTCTAGCCGCAGCCATTGCAATCTCAAACAAGCTGATTTGCGGATTCCAACAAAAAACCCCCTCGGCCAAGAGCGCCGAGGGGGTTGATTACAAATCAGAAGTAGAAAGCAAACTTTACTGGCAGTTGCCCCACGCGCCGAGCAGGATCGTGAGGTCCGATCCGCCTGTGGTTCC